>Ga0265296_1000038_pt1 | contig 311549 bp, 334 predicted proteins | sample MunlanPumphouse1_FD_189073 | JGI IMG/M metagenome (GOLD analysis project Ga0265296, IMG submission 189073) | Groundwater microbial communities from a municipal landfill in Southern Ontario, Canada - Pumphouse #1 | ecosystem: Environmental > Aquatic > Deep subsurface > Groundwater | place...
TAGAGGATGTGCTTCTGAAGAGCCGGATGAGGGAAATCTTCAAGTCCGGTTCTGTGAGGGGGCTCATAGTATAACCTTGGGGCTATTACCTCATCAAAAGGTGGGCTATGGGCTCTACTCGACATCGAACGGATTATCACGGATCTGCGTGCATCCTCCCCAAGCCGACGCCAAACGCCTAAAGAGGAGTGGGAAAGGGGGGAAGTGGAAATCGGAAATTTAACAAAAATCCATTTTTTCAAGTCCATTTCATAACTTATTTGCCATTATTCCTAGATAAATATCTCCTATTTTGATCCAATCGCGACATCAACAATTTTTCGAAGTTAGACCATTTTAAATCCTAGGATATAAAATTAATAAACATTGGTTATAATATTAATACTAAAAATCAACAAAAAGCATAATACTCTGGCTGTTGTACTGTATAAAAGATGAAATGTCAATTGAAGCTATAGCTATTAATACTGGAACACAAATTGAAAATTTAGTCGTCAAGAGAATTTTAGCAGAAATAACGAAAAAAATTTCAAAAAAAGATCCTTTCAAATATGCATTAGAACAGAGTCTCGATGAAATTAGATCCGAAAAACCAAATGACTGGATAATATTAGAGGAAATCTATCATAATCGCGAAAAAATTTTTAATAAGATGGAGATAGTTGATGCGGCTACTTTTCAGAAAATTTTATCCAATAATGGAGTAGAACCTGAGATATCTTCAAGATTGTATAATAAACTTACTGAGAAATTCATTGCAATTATTAAGGAAAACTCAGAAAAAAATCCAGAAGTTTTTTATCCATACGCAATAAAAGAATTTGAAAAAATCGGCGTAGATAATAAAGAAATTATAAAGAGTCTTCAAAATATAACCCTAAATGAAGAATTATATCTTGGTAGATTAATAGAGCATTTTGAAAAATCAGAGAAAGCTGGAAAGGAAATAGAGCATTTATCAGAGATTGAATTTGAATTAAAAAAAGGAATCGAAATAGAGGGTAAGTTCTTTCGAAAAGAAGGGCCGATTTGGATAGATTTTAAGGAAGATTATGTCGTAAAAAGGGACGAAGTTAAGAAAATTATCGATTCTTTTGAAGGAGACTCGCCTTACATAATGATTGAAGGCAATGCTGCTTCAGGAAAAAGTGTCATTGCGAGAAACATAGGTTATGAACTTGCAGATAAGCTTGATGTGTTTTATATAAACTCTAAGGAGTTTGAGACTCATAAAGTCGATGCTATTTTTAAGGACGTACATAAACTAAAGGATAATTCCCTCGTCATCATCGAAGATGCTCACTTATATCCAGAGCATTGTAATGATTTTTTAAATGATCTCACCAAAAAAAGGAATAATACTATTAAAATCTTGTTCACCGCACGACCAACATATAATCTTAATAGGCAAGTGATTAGTCTGGACAAATGCAAAAAATTCACACTTGAAGCATTCGATTCAGCAGATGCTCTAATTAATAAATATGTTGAAAAAAACAAATTGCCACAACCAAGTGATAAAGAAATATGGAAACTCAAAAACCTATCGAAGGAAAGCCTCTGGATTTTAGCATATTTCCTTATTGCATGGGAGCCGGGAAAGCCAATTGAAATAAATCAAGTATATGAAAAAGTTTACAATGATCTAATGGAATTGGATAATAAATACGGAATAAATGGCTCACATCAAGTGATCATGGCTCTTGCACCCTTCTACAAATATGAAATACTTATTGAAAGACCTTTTCTCACTGAAGAGTTGAAACTCGATGAGAAAACTATAAAAAAATTAATTGATACAAATGAGATCTTAGAAAGCGATGGATTTCTTTCATTACATCACTCTGCGCTAGCAGAAATATATATTAGTTCTTCAAATAAATACATATCTTTAGTAAATTCATTATTATACAAACTTAGAAATTTTGATAAAAAATATTCAGGGCATGAAGATTATATTGTCAACATGTTTAGATGGTATTTGAGATCAAAACCAAAAAATTATGATGACATTATTAATCAGTTATGGTTTAGGAAGACGTTTGTTATCACTATCTTTAAAGATGAAAATACATTTGGTGCAGTCAAAGATTTACTTGAAAAGGAAATAGACGTTGAAAAAACTGTAGACTGTGTACTTAATATTTTATCTGCTAGCTTTGAGTTTGGGAAAGTGTTGGTAAGTGTACTTAAAATAAAAACAGAAATCGAATCTGACATTAACAAAATAGGAATATTCATAAATAAAATATCCTATGCAAATAAGCAAATCGGAAAATTAGTAGTTGAGGATCTTAATTTAATTAGCCTTAGGTCAAAAATAATAAAAGAACCAGATATCAAGAAAATTGGATTTTGTGTAAGCAAAATTTCATTTGCTAGTACTAAGATTGGAAATGCATTAATCGATTCGGTTAAATTACGAATAGAAACGGAGCTGGATATTGAAAACATTGGATCACTCATAAGTACTATCTCATCGACGAATAGTGAGGTAGGAAGAACTCTTGTAGAAACTCTTGATCTAAATATCCTAAGATCAAAAATAGAAAAAGAGTCTGATATTGTAAAAATAGGAGTATTCATAAGTATTATTTCATCTGCTAATAGTGATGTTGGAAAAAAATTTGTTGGAACTCTTGATCTAAATATTTTGAGGGCAAAAATCAACAAAGAACCTCATATTAACAAAATTGGATGGTACATAGATGATATTTCATCCGCAAATAGTGATATTGGAAAAAAATTTGTTGGAACTCTTGATCCAAATATCATAATATCAAAATTAGAAAAAGAGCTTGATATTTATAAAATCGGATGGTTCATAAAGGATATTTCATCAGTAAGCCATGAGATTGGAATAACACTTGTGGATATAGTCAAATCAAAAATCGAAAAAGAACCTGATATTTATAAAATTGGAAAGTGCATAAAAGGTATTTCGTATTCAAATATTGAAATTGGAAAGGCGATTATCGATACCTTTGACCTAAATATCCTAAAGTCAAAAATAGATAAAGAACCGAATATTGAAAAAATAGGAGTGCTTTTAAGTAATGTTTCATCTGTAAATATCGAAGTAGGAGAATCGCTTGTAGAATATCTCGATTTAATTATCCTAAAATCAAAAATAGAAGAAGAGTCTGATATTGTAAAAATCGGAGAATTCATAGGTATTATTTCATCTGCGAATAGTGAAGTTGGAATATCTCTTGTTGATTTAGTTAATTCAAAAATTGAAAACGAGCATGATCTAGAAAAAATTAGAACCTGTGTAAATGAAATATCGTTTGCAAGTAGCAAGGTTGGCAGGGAACTACGTGAAAATCTTAAGATAAAGTACTACCAAAATAGTTTTTAAAGTATAAATAAGTTAGTCAGCGAATCTAATGAAATTCCAATCATTTATCCCCTTAATTTGCATGAATCTGATTAATTTCTATAATAGGGCAAATTATGGACAATAATAATTAATGCTTTAAATCGAATTTAAATAAATTTTATAACTATTAAGATTTCACCTTTTCCCCTACTCCCAGAACCTCTTCGTCTTCGCATAATTCCTCTCCGCAATAAGAATATCCCTGTAAAACTCCTCCTCATCCACTCTCAACTTCGCGATAACCCTCGAAGCAGTCTCAGGCCCTATCCCCCTCGAAGCAAGCGCTATCGCCGCGGTCTTCCCGTGAGAGAGCACAAGGCTGGCATTCTTATAGACACGCGCTGTCCTTTTTTTCTCCTCTTCCGATCTATCCTTTTCAGGCTTTTTTGCGATCTTTATCTCCTCTTCTTCCCAGGGCTTAAGAGCCGCTATCTTCCTGCTGTTACACAATGGGCATTCGGGATGCTCAGGGACTCTTTTTACAACCTTCCTTGAAACCCATTTCTTGCAGTTCACGCAAAAAAGAATGACCTTGTCTTCCATTATCCTGCTCTTGAGAGCCATTATGATCGAACTGTCAGCCTTCTCAGGCGCCATCAATTCCCGCCCTCCCATGAATCCGGCTTTACCTATCGGGCTTGAGGGCTGGACGACAAGCGCAAGGCTTCCATCCTGTATCCTTTTTACAACATCCGTGGCGCGGTCAATATCAAGCTTGTTGTGGAATATCTCACGCACGGCCTCATCATACATCGGGGTTCGCTCAAATACATCAAGCAACTTCTTCATGCTTATTCGCTCATAATCCACATCCCGGCTAAGCGCCCCGAATTTTCGGGCGATGTGGACCATTTTCCATTTAAGGAGCGTGGAATTCTTAAGCGTCATTTCGATAATTGGTTCAATGTGGTCAGAGCTTATGGTAAGCAGCATTTCCTTTATCTTCTCTGAATTCATCATCTTAGGAAGTTCAAGTTTTATCCTGTAGGGGTCTATCTCCATTGCAACACTTGCGCCAAATCTCGCGGTCAGAAGCGATGAAATGACCCTGCCCAGCGTCTCATTCACCTTATGCCCGCCGCATATGTTAATGACGATCACAGTTCCATCCTGTTCTATGACTGCGGTATCATCAGTAGGAGCGCAAAGACCCGACCCGGCCTGCTTTTTCATTAATTCCAGGATCTCCGTCGCTGCATCATGATCCGCCGGATAATCCGACATGTACTCTTCAATTATCCTGTCATCAGTTTCTCCGCTTCGGATCTTTTCATAGACCAGCTTCCTGATCTTGCCCACTTCCTGCGAAACCGAATATGGCACAGGTATCTCTTCCCCTACCCAGTTGGGAACATCAGCGCCAGGATCGCTTATGGGTTCCACTTTTATCATGCTTTTTTCACCGATCACTTCAATAATGCGCCACATCTCGCCTTTTGCTATGAACACAGCTCCCGCTTCTGCAAAATCAACAACGAACGCCTCATCAAGCGCGCCTACTGTCCTTCCGCTCACGATATCGAATATCTCAAATCGCCTCTCATCCGGGATCATGGAGAGATTTTCAAAATAGTACTGCCAGCTCTTTGTTTTTCTCCCAACTGTATCATTCTCAAACCTGATAAGGCGCGTATCGTCCAGTTGCTTTATGACTGCCCTTAATAATTCGATCTTAAGATCACGGAAAGGATAGGCTCTAGTCACAATCGAAAATATGCTATCAACTGAAATATCCCCGAAATCAAGCACCAGCCCGCATATCTGGTTCGCAAGGGTATCGGTTGTGTTCTCATGGATATTGATGATCTCGATCTCACCCGATTTTGCCCTTCGGGTAATCGCACAGGATTCAGCGGTATCATCTGCGCCTGTTGTTATTATTGTCCCGCTTGAGCGCTCCCCGATCCAGTGACCAGCTCTTCCAACTCTCTGTATCAGCCGCGTAACCTCACGCGGCGACATATATTGAATAACATGATCCACGTCGCCGATATCGATGCCCAGTTCCATGGAGGATGTGCAGATAAGCCCTTTGAGGATGCCGCCTTTGAAATTGTTCTCAGCCTCGATTCGTGTTTCCTTTGAAAGCGACCCGTGATGTACGCCTATTGGAATGCCAAGCATTTTGAACCTTGAGCCCAGCATTTCTGCTGATTCCCTGGTATTGACAAATATCAGGGTTGATTTGTGACTGCTCACGATATCATGAATTATACGCAGATGCGAAGCCATTTCTGGCGTGCACATGAGTTTTTTTGAAGAATCATTATCCACATCTCCGGGCTTCGGGCAAACTACTTTGAAATCAAGCCGGTTCAAAAGCGAAACTTCGACAACATGGGCAGCCCGTTTCGTTCCTGACAGGAATTGCGCGATCTGGCCGGGTTTTCCCACAGTTGCAGAAAGACCAAGCCGTTGGAATTCACCAGCGACTTCAACAAGCCGCTCAAGAGCGATAGATAATTGCGCCCCTCTTTTGGAGGATGCCAGTTCATGCACTTCATCGATGATGACATGGGAAACAGTCCTAAGATTATTCCTAAGCCTTTTGCCAATAAGCATAATCTGAAGGGTTTCGGGCGTGGTGACAAGAAAATCCGGAGGTTTTAAGGATTGTTTCTGCCTCTCGTATGTTGTCGTATCCCCGTGCCTTACCGCGACTTTTAGGCCAAGTTCCTTACACCACCATTCAAGGCGTAATAACATATCACGGTTAAGAGCGCGAAGGGGCGTGATATACAGGACTGATACTCCCCTTTTTTCCTCGATCCCGCCACTTGCTTTTTTTTTCAATATGCTGTGGAACACCGGAAGAACCACTGACTCTGTTTTTCCCGAACCTGTGGGAGCTATAAGAAGAACATGTTCTCCTGCTAAAACAACAGGAATCGTTTTTACCTGTGGTTCAGTGGGGGTCGAAAATCCTATTTTTGCCAGCGCCTCCTGTATTTTTGGATCGAGTGAACTGAACACGCTCATACTATTCTGAAAAAGAGGGGGCGATATATATACTTATTATATATCTATTATATTTCCGGTCAAAAATTCTTGCCTTCGTTCTTCTCAAGGATCATTTCCAGATATGATTTGCGGATACTTGATTCCCTGTTTATTCCAAGTTTTTCCATGAATCTAAAAATACTCTCGACCTTTTCATGGAAATTCCTTGAGTCTTTTACATCGATCTCAACTTCCATGAAATGACCAAGATCCCGCACCTCATCTAAGGAGATAAAAAAATCTCCCATCCTGAAATTTTTCCTTTTCTTTGTAACAGTCGCAACCGGAAAAAAGCCCAGTGATGAGAGTATCTCTCCCATGCCGTCTATATCTTTTATTTCAGTTTCCACCTCTTTTCGGGTCTTTGAAACTTTATCCATTTTAGGACCTTTATAGGTTAGAACGGATTTCCCATCCTCAACCCTTATCCTCAGGGCTTCATCAGTCTTCCCGAAATCGCGGTATGGCGCATTATAATAGGTATCTGCCTGCGTTTCTAATCCTATGGGTGTAGCGCCAAATTCAATTAAGGACCGTTCCAGTTGTTTTGGCTCTTCTACGGATGCTTTAACTTCGATCTCTATCATGAGTTTTATCTACCTGAAGACCGTTTGTCCCCGGTATCCATCTGTCTCATGATCTCTTCATACTCAAGGGGATGCTCATGTTTCATTTGTTCCTCAGACAGGTTACCTGTAAGCCATGCTTTAGACATGGGGAATACCTCAGGGCAGTAATGAACATTCCACCAGTGAACTATAAAGATAAATAGAGTTGCCAGTAACGCCTCATCTGTATGAACGATCGTTGCAAGGTGAACGTAAGCATATGGGATAAATTCCATTGCCTTGAAAGGGAATAGCATTATAAGCCCTGTTACGCAAAGCATAACCATACCCCAGAATGCGCCCCAGTAATCGAATTTTTCTTTCCAGCTATATCGTCCATATTTTGGTTCCTGTGCTTTTCCAAAATAGAACATTACAGTCTGCCAGAAGTCCTTAGCATCCTTTATTGTAGGCCACACTTTCCTGTCAAGTATTGATTCCTTATCAATAAAGACATGAAACACAATATGATAAACACCCAGAGCGACCATTGCTATGCCTGCAGCATGGTGTATAGTTGTCCTCATTGCAAATCCCCCAAGCAGATTGACTATTACAGGGGACCACCACGCATCCGGGAATTTCAGCGGCATTCCGCTAATTACCAGAAGCATGAATGTTCCTATCATCACCCAGTGCTGAAAGAGTTGATTGAAAGTAAATCTTTTAAAGAAAATTTCACCCATTTTACTATCTCCTGTTATTTTTGGCTCTAGAATTTCAATTGATCTCTGTCGGGACATATACTAAAATCTCCTATTTATCCTGAGCCTTGAAAAGAAATCAAGAATAACCATCCCTGTGAAAAAACCTATGACAGTAGTGGTCAATATCTTGAAAAATATGGCTATCCAGTATGCAAGGTCAAAAGGACCGAAGTAATAATCCTTAATCTGTGGGCTCATGCCGGTCTTATTGAACACAAGTTCACCTGTGTGCAATGACTCTTTATCATGTACAAGTCCTGTCGCAATCTTTTCATCAAAATTAACCCCTACATGGCAATTCGTTTTTCCGCATGTTTTGGGAAGATTCTCCGGATAGGTGCTGGATGTTGGATCTGTAGTTGCTTTTGTTTTATGGTTCTCATGGCAGTCAGCGCATGTCGCTACAAGTTCATAACCCTTGTCAAGCGCCCTCCAGTGGAAAGACTCTTTGTAAGTATCAAACCTGTCTGTCTTTATACCATAATACCACGCGCTCATCATTTCCGCATTCGAATGACATTTGGCGCATGTGGCAGGGCTGTTTTGGTGGTTTGAAGATGAATTTGGATCGCGAATGGCGCGAATTTCATGTATCCCATGGCAATCCGTACAGGTTGCAGCATCTGGGTGGCCTTTTTTGATCGCATCCCAGTGAATACTTGTTTTATAATCTTTTGTTTCCTGCTCATGGCATCTTGAACAAATATCCGTGATATTTTCCCTGTTAGGCCTGCCAATAAAATTACCAGACATTACTGAATATGAGACCAAACTGGAATTTGATACATCAGCTCCTCCATGACAATCGGCACAATTAAAGCCTTTATTATAATGAACATTGTTCCTGAATTCAGTCACAACTTTAGTATGGCAATGATAGCATGAAATATCTTGCGAAGCTGCGATAACACCGGTGAATACTGATAATATAATTACCAGTATCCATACATATTTATTTCTTATTAATGAATAACATTTTTTGCATAGAGACATTTATGAATACCTCTTAGAAACTACCTATCCTTCAGCTTTACCCGTTTTTCCCTGTATTGTTATTTTAACTTCGACTTGATGCTTTATATAATTTATCATTTATTTTCTATCATTATTGTATATGTTCAATCCCCTGCCTTGGCAAAACAATAAGTTAAAGAATGATAATTACATTTCAAAAAGAGTTGACTCACTTAACAATGGAAGCGTTTAATGTAGAAAAGGAAATACGGGATTTAGAATCATTTCCTGATGAAAAATATCTTAAAATAATCCGTGAAGTGGGATTTATTTGTGACAGATGTGGTAAATGCTGCACCAGCGAATTCAATGATCACATATTTCTGCTCGATGATGATGCGCAAAGGATCATCGAAAATCCTGGCCGGGAATATTTGAGGCCTGCACCTTATTTTGATCTTTGTGATAATCTTGGCAGATTCTATGTAATGGGTTATGCCTTAAAGACAAAACCAAATGGCGATTGCATATTCTATACCGGCAGCAGTTGCCAGCATTATGAAGATCGTCCACGGATATGTAAGATATATCCTTATATGCTCCACAGGGAGCCGGATGAAGATGGAAATATTGAGTTCAGGCAGATAGGGGGTCTGGATGAGCATGGATTGTACCACAATGAGATCGGCGAAGAGACATGCAAAGAAATCCTGAAAACGGTTAGAGAATATGAATCCGGTTTTCTCAGGCAACAAATGAGATTTATTGAAGAAATTGAAAAATATTTTAATGCAAATAATCTAAGGAACAGTAAGCAGATGTATGACCGGATGATGAGAGAATACCAGAAAGGCAAAGCAATAGAAGTATATGTATTCTATAAGGGAGGGTTTGAAAAAGAGGTAATTACTCCAGTTCAAATTTAATAACACATTCGCCTACAACCCCCGGTTTTTCAACGCCTTTTGTTATTACATTCCTACCGATCTTCTTAACCGCAGCATACTTTGCAGCCTGGACTATTGGGCAAGCGGTGCCATGCCTCCTATCTTAAGGATCTCGTTGCCATGGCAGATGGCGCATCCTTTGATATCAAGGGTATAATTCTTGTCATCGCAGTTAACCTTCACATGCTTTGCAAATTCAAGCTGGTTCTTGAGATAATCCTCAAAACTCTTCGCGAATTCACCATTGTTTTTGAAATCTCCGGCATTAGCAGCCCAGTTATCGGCAAATATTGAACCCACTTTTGCATTTACCTTTCTGGCATCCTCTCTTCCCAATACCCCTTGAAAGTCACCCACAATTCCGGCAATTGCTCCTGCAATAACTCATTATTTGAACAGGCATCCATTTTCGTTCTTTTCTCCAGCGCCCTTTCAAGCGGCTTCCCCAGCAGCCTGCGAATTCGCGTTTCATAATTGGAAAGCAGTCCAATATCATCCTGTTCCAGCGCGTCTATTATCGTTTTCCCGGCGACCTCTCCAGCAAGGATCGCGTTATGTATTCCGGCGCCGGTTATTGGGTCAGCCATTCCCGCGCTGTCACCCACAAGAAGAATGTTGCCGGAAACGAGCTTTTCACGAAGTCCGCCTATCGGAAGAGCGCCTGTAATAAATTCTGTTTTTTTTCCGTTTAGCCTTCCTGAAATACAAGAACAATCGATAAATTTATCAAGATACATACGGGGATTGGAACATGTTACTCCAACGCCCACTTTTGCCGAGTCTTTTCCCGTCGGATATATCCAGATATAACCGCCTGGAGCATATTCAGCATTGAAAAAGATCTCGCACGTTTGCGATAAAGGTTGAATGCCCTTTAAATTATACTGGGCGCATGCTGCAAATCTTTGCTTTTCCATTCCAATAAAAGATGCAGTTTTTGAAAAAACACCATCCGCACCTACAATTATTCTCCCGGAAGCTTTTTCATTTCGAAATCTTACAGCCCCGGAAATAATTTCAGAAACAGGAGAACTCCATCTAACCTCTGCCCCCGATGTTTGTGCTCTCCTTACAAGCTCCATATCGAACAAATGCCTGTCCACCACGAAACCATTCAACTGGAAATCATGAAATGTCATATCAGGAAAATAGACGCGCATCTTTGTTATTCCTGACTGGATAATAGCATCATCGGGAGGCTCAAGATTTATCGTATTTCCGATATATCCGGCACACGGTGAACGGCAGGTTTCACTCTTTTCGAGCATTAGGACGCGAAAACCAGCTGAAGAAACCATTCTTGCGGTTACTGCTCCAGCGGGGCCTGCGCCGATCACGATCACATCATACATTAGCAATACACCCAAACATCAACGATATACCCATTCATCTGAGTAATATTTTGGCAAAAGACTCTTCGTCAGCTCTTTTTCTTTTTTACTGAGAGTTCCGGGTTTTAACCTTACATTAAACCGTTCTTCGAATTTTCGCTTCATTACATTCCTTATTTCGTCCATATCCCGCTGCTCCCCCAGTTCCCGGTCAAGCCATGTCAACCCTTCCCTGACTGAGGCAATTTTTTTATCCATGAATTTCTCTTTCGGGATATTGGATATGCGAAGCATTTCCTCAATATCAAAATCAAGAAGCAGTGTTCCGTTCTGAAGCAGTTTTCCTTCCCAGCGCGTCTGGGCGTTCCCGGAGATTTTTTTATTATCCACTATAACATCATTGATGGGTCGAAAAGCCGCATTAAGACCATAAGCAATAAGTGTATCTATGAGCACGCTGCATATCTGTTTATAGGATTCGATTATATCAAGCGGGAATCGGTCATTGTCTATTGTACCCACCACACCGTAATTTATCTGCCTGCACCTGTCATCCGAAAATGCAATGCCTCCCCCGCTAATTCTTCTTGTAATGGTATAGTCTTTGCAATGAGCAAGATTCAATTCAATATCTGCCTTCTGGAAATAACCCAGTATTATAGATTTTTTTGGTGTCCAGAAGAAAAACGTATTTCCCTCATCCCCTTTCAGGATGGCTTCATCCATCGCCATCATATCGCGAATATCTACAAGCCCAAAGTCAATGAAGCGCCACTCTTCCATATTATTCCTCCAGGGCTTTCATTATGGATTCGGCAAAATCTGCTGGAAATGTTCCGGGCGATTGGATTTTTTCTGTGATATATACTTCCTGTATCTTTCGTTCAATATCTTCCCGTATTGCGGGAATTCCCTTTAATTCCTGGATCATCTTAAAGAATGCATCTTCAGGGAACATGAAAAAATCACCCGAAATGCTGATATCTTTGATAATGCCATTTTCGGTCATTACGAACGACCTGATTAGTCCGCCTTTTGATTTATGCAGGCCTTGTTTTGTTTTTATTGCCGCCATTTGAAATTGCTCCGCAATTTCAAAACAGCGTGATTCTATAAAAAATATATGTTGATTTCGATTCTGTTAAGTTAAGGAGTATAAATCTTTTTCTTAATAATTTATTAAATACAACACAACAGGCTGTCCCAAAACTCAAAACAATTGTACAATGTCAAATCGTTTTGGGACAGCCTGTAAAAAATATTTACGTTAGAGCTTCAATGTTAACTGTAATTCCTTGTGTACCTGATGGAAGTTTTAAAATATTTGGTGTTAGTGCTTCCACGCATTGATTATAAACTTTGTTTCTTTTGAGTAGTGCTATTTTTATAGTTACTTTTACGTTTTCTTTGTTAATATCCACGATGCTATCAAATTTTTTAAGATTAAGAAGATCTGATTTTGAAATATGGAATTTTTCAGATGCATCTAAAATTTCAAAGTTTATTAGATTTGCATCTTCACTAAAATCAAGAACTATGCCATCAAATTCAAGCGAAGACTTATATTTTCCACCCTCAATATAAAAGAAAAGGCTATCATTTAGTAGGTCATAATCACGGCCTTTCGCATCCAAGAGTTTCATTTTTTGTTTGCTCATTTATCCTCACGCAACCTCTTCTTAGAATCTTCTATAAAACAAGTCACCAAATTGAATGATATTGGATAGAGAGTTCTACTACTTATAATTACTGTTAAATATCATAATCAGCATTTAAATTATACTTAAGCTTAAATTTTGTTTCGTCTTGCTTTGAAATCCCAACTGGCTTATCGTTTAAAATTATTGAAACTATACCATTTACATCTGTAAGTATATTATTCGTACGTTGTCTAACTCTCAACTCAAAATGTGCTGTTGAATATAGATCGCTTTCCTTAAGTTTTAAGAGACAATCGAGAATATTAACTATATCCAAAATATCATCCTGTCTCTAATGGCAAATCAAAAGTATTTAAATGCATTTGAAACTTACTAACTTGCCAAATTCTTTATAGTATATCTATAATACTCCTTAACTTAACAGAATCGTTGATTTCAAATCCTTGCCCCTTCTTTTCGCCAGGATATTTTGTGCGAACCCTTGAATCCGATCCGAAATCGTGGGCATATCCCTTCGCTGCAATTTCTTGTTAATTTTTCCCTGCATTCTGTTACTAACCAAAGAGGCAATATGTTTGACTTTTCAAAACCCGCAAAGGAAGAAAACAATCCTTTGCCAACAGCGCAACCTGATATTAGCCTTATTTTCATAAATTATTCCCCCTTTAATAAATTCTGTTCTGGCTAACAAAAGTATTAATCGTCATCTCATATATAGTTAATTACGAATGATCATAGGAGCATCATCTTTTGCAGGAACTTTTCCTGAATTGAGGGCGGAAGTGGATTCAATAGAGTTGTACATACCGAAACTTGAGGTTTACGAAGGTACAAAATTGATAAGATCCCGTATCAAGAGTATCAAAGATATTATTTCATCATACAATATCTCAACATCGATCCATGCCCCATATTTCAGCGACGCGCCCAATTATCCGCATGAACTGGTAGTTGATACGGCAAATTTAAATGACACACAGGAGAGGCTCTTGAAAGAGAGTATCGAGATAGCGCAAGAACTGGGGTCAGGAGTTGTGGTAATTCATCCTGGCAGGATCAATGGGGATAAGTGTCGATCTTTTGAAAATATGATCTCAAATCTTTCACGCATCGCTAAATTCGCAAAGGACAGGAACGTGACGCTTGGGCTTGAAAATAAAGAAGGGACAGACCCAAAAAATCTTTGCATCAGCGCTTCTGAATTGGTAGAAGCCATAGAACGAACAGGCTCACCGAATCTTGGAGCAACATTCGATATTGGTCACGCCAACCTGACATGCGCAGGTGATCAGGAAAAACTCAGGCAATTTTCAAAAATGATGAAAGATCATGTGGTTCATGTGCATGTCCATGATAATACCGGTTCGCTGACCGAACAATACTGGGGAGACCTCCACAGGGCGCCGGGTAATGGAATGATTGATTTTTCCGTACTTGGTGAGCTTGATTTCAATGGAGTTTATAATCTTGAAGTATTTTCAATTGAAGACGTCAGGTCTGGAAAAAAGATACTCCGGAACCAGCGAAGCATATATATCAAGTCCTGACAATTATTCGAATAAGAAAGAGGGCGATCTATGGCTGAAACTATTCTGGAAAACTTATTGACATTCATATACACTTTAGGACACTGGATGGGAGAGAAGATCGTAGAGCTGATCCAGTATATATCCGGGATAAAACTCGGCCAGGAAATAGTCGATGCTATCGGGATGCTTGTAATATTGACAATATTCCTGGGTATTGCAGAAGTAGCAAAAAAAGCGATATGGGTCGTGGTGGCTATCGGCTGGGTATTGATATTTGTCCGGATATTAATGATATTGATCGGATGATTTTTTTTTTCATGCCCGCCCAAGCAGCCTGCATGTTTTGCAGACCTTTTCGCTTGAGGGCTCACCGCATTTATCGCATTTGAATATCTCAGTGACAGGTGGGCGCAGCATTTGCGAGATCGTTTCAAATCCCCCAAGCAGGGAATATTTCGTTCCCGGATGCTTCACCTCATAATTATTTATCATCTCACGGATCTCGTTCCTCAGCGCGTCACCGGCATAGGGGCATTCATCCATGCTCACGGGCAGGTCATTAAGGAATCCATAAAGAGCCACCTCTTTTTCAGGAATGCTTCGAAGGGGTTTTATCCTTGGAACCATGCCAGGCTGGTGTGATCCTGGCAGCATTCTTCGCAACCTGTCCATATCACCACGCATGTAATTCATAAGGATGGTCTGTGATTCATCGTCAAGATTATGTCCTATAGCGATTTTATCCGCGCCAAGTTCACGCGCCGCCTTATTCAGGATATTTTTGCGCAGAACCCCGCACAAAGTACATGCAGCGTGTTCTTTTTTATTGACAAGATAATCCATTGTTGTCCCGAATACATCATCAAATGACCTGATCGTATGCCCAATACCGAGTTCATTTGTGAGTTTTATTGCATGAGAAAGTGTATTTGCCCTATAACCCCTGATCCCTTCATCGATCGTAAGTGCAATAATTTCAAGGTCAGGTCTATCCTTAAATATCTTATGGAGGATGTAAAGCAAAGCAATACTGTCCTTACCACCGCTTAACGCGACAACTATCCGTTCACCTCGTCCTATCATCTTGAACTTGCGGATGTCACGTTTGATCTTTCGTTCCACATCCTCTATAAAATGAGACCTGCAAAGGTGTGCATTGGAGTATTTCTGGTATATTACTGCACTTTTGGGGCAGCGCTGGCATTTCATTGAATAGGTGTAAACGCTAAACCCTTATTAATATTATGTCTATGATCAGAGATAAAAAAGAAAAAAAAAGATGATGTGAAATCCTATTTCCGGGATTTCCAGCCATCATATTTGACTTGAGCTGATTTTAGTCATCTTCTTTGTCAGTTTTTTTATCCGTATGCTTTTTTTCTGTTAATTTGTTCTTATTTTTATTATCTGACTCTTTATCGTGGTGTTCATTATCGTCTTTTTCTTCGTGTTTTTCTTTACTTGGTACTAATTTGGCATATATGGTCATGTTAGCGCCAACTTCGATGCTTTCTTTGATCTTCGTGTAGTGTTTTGACTTCAGTTTATATGTATGGTTTCCCGGAGAAACCTTATTGAAAACTACTATTCCAGAACGATTAGTCTCTTTCTTAACTCCGTCTATCCAAACCTTCGCATCTTTTATTGGTTTTCCAGTAACATTGTCTGTTACAATAAAGGTCACAATATAATATTTAGCGGGTAGTGGAGATGTTGAAACTGTTACTGTTGCAGTTCCGTTCACTGTTCCATTCGCTGCCTTGACTGTTGTTGTTCCTGCTGCTATTGCTGTGAATTTGCCGGTTGCATCGACGTTACCTACAGTCGTATTGCTGCTTGTCCATGAAATTGCTACAACCGTTGGATTACCATTCTGGTCTTTTGGAGCTGCTGTAAATGACTGATTTGCTCCAACGATGATATTTGCAGTGGCTGGAGAGACAGTTATTGTTGTTAATACCGGTGCGGGTGCTGTAACTATTATAGTTATATCTTTATGATCTGTTTCCATTGGTCCTTTCCTTGCAGCGAATACCCTGACCACATACGTGCCAGTGGTTGAGGGTGCGGTCAGGACTGATGAAGTTGTGCCGCTAGCCAGATTTCCATCAATTGGCAAAACAGGATTCGGGCTAAATAAATCATTGTTTTGTACCGATGGCCATTTGATTGCTGTTACTCCCGAAGAATTTCCTCCAGCCCATGTTAATCCAACAGCAAAAGCCTGGCCAGGATTAACATTGATCGTGGTTATATTTGGGGTAATACTGATTGTGGTTGGCGGGTATGCATGGCACCCATCACATGCAGTATTATATGTTGGATATGCCATTGCACCCTGTACAAGTATTAGGGCGGTCAATAATATGGCCAGCCCCAGACTCAAATTTCTTCTTTTCATTTTTTCATCTCCTTTGTTTTATTTTCAGGAAGGTCAGGTGGATAGAAAACCACCTTCAAACAATTTGTTTTTAGATCCAACCAGAAAATCACAACTGTTTGTATCCATGTGATTTAATATATACATGTCGAGAGTTTTAAAACAGTTTAAAGGTTCTAAATAAAATTTTAACGTTCAATGATAGTTATTTAAGTGTTTAATTGTCCAAAATTAATTATTATTGATTTTTGAGTTAAATTATGGTAGTTTTATAGTTTAATCGTCCTGATATGTCAGTTAAAACATGAAAAAAACTACAATAAACCTTTAAAATTAATAAAAAAGTACAGAACTGTTCAGATCAAGCCACTTGCGCTAATCTCATTGTAACAATAACAGGATTCTCCATGATACGAAATGCAGTATCGGTATCTTTTCCTATTTTTACATCCCCTTTTCTGCCGACTGTTGCCGTAAGAAGGTAATCATCACCGCTGTACACATCTACGGTTTCACCTGACAATCCCTGAACAGTCAGGACGACATATTTCTTGGATCGCTCAACCGCTGGAACAAAACTCTTAATTCCACTCTCCTTCTTTTTTGATTTTGCTTTTTCCTTCTTCCTTTCGCGAATATCAAGATGCAGTCCAAGCTTTTTCTCTATCAGGTCAATAGTCTTACCGCCTTTCCCGATAACACCCGCTATGTCTTCTTCATCCATAAAGACCGTGGCGCTTGAATCCGATGCGACATCAACATCCACTGTACCTCTTGTATATCTCAACAATTCTTTCTCAATTTCCCTGGCAGCAAGCGCCCATGTGCCCGGACGTTCCATTTCGACTCCAGTTACAGGCATCACTACGACCTGTTCGCCGTATGTGTATATTTCGTACTCTACAGTTCCATTCTCAAAATCCGCTATGGTTATTACCGGTCTTGCCAGGTCCTGCTCAATCATCCCATGCGGAACTTTTACCGTGAATTTTACATCATATACCTTGGAAACCTCTCCTTTGTCTATAAAAATCACAGTATCAACTACCTGCGGTATTATTCCCAACTCCACACGCCCGATGAGTCGCTGTATGGCATCCACACCACGCGTTGCGTGGACAACTCCGATCATTCCCACTCCAGCCATCCTCATATCTGCGAACACATGGAAGTCTTTTGTTTTCCTGACTTCGTCATAAACAGTGTAATCCGGCCTTACAAGGAGCAAAATATCGGCGGTTTTTTCCATATCGCGCTGGATGGGTGCATACTGCGTAATTGCATCCTGTACTTGAAGATCGCGCGGTGCTTCCATTGTTTTTACGATAAAACCCTGTTCGAAAAGCACCTCAGCTACACTTGCTGCAAAAGTTGATTTGCCAGCGCCTGGAGGTCCTGCTACAAGAATACCACGTTGCCTTTCTATGATCCTTTCTTTTAATTCTTTGCTCAGCCTGTAATCCTCGAGGCGAACGATTGCGATCGGCCTGACTGCTGTTATTTCCATCCCGTCTGAAAATGGAGGCTGCGCCACAGCTATGCGCATTGACCCTATCTGGAATACCATCACGCCTTCGTATTCGATTTCAAGATGCGAATCCGGGTCTCTTTTTGTTCTTTCGATAAGTTCTCTCGTGATAGTGCGAAGCTCCATTTCCGTGATGGGCTCTTCTTTTATTATTACAAGTTTCTGTTTGCCCACGCTTCCTCTTTTTGCCATGGGCGGGACATTTACTTTCAGGTGGACTGAAAGCGTATCTTCGGTGAAGAAATCTTCGAGAGTAAGAGCTTTCAACTCTTCCATGAGCGGCATCAGGTACTCAACATTTAATCCTTTGGCGCGCGCCACTTCTGATTGAACCCTGTCGCTTGTTATGAACAGGGCTTTGTTTTCGACTGCTATTGCGCGGATCATGGCATCTATTTCTCCACCGGATGCAAGTTTTATCTGCTCAAGTGAGGGCCTTTTTCCCGTATATTCAAGTGTGATCTCCCCTCTTTTTGCCATATCAGAAAGTTCTTTCAGTTCTTCAAGCCCCTTAAAGCCCGTCTCCCTCCCACGATTTGCCTGTGCTTCTAGTTCAGAGACAAGAGCCTCGGATATTATGAGTCTGGCTGATTTGAATTCTCCGGCTTTTAATCTCACTGTTATTCGTCCATCAATAATTACGCTCGTGTCAGGTACTATGCAAAAACCTTCCGTCATAATTTAACAAATATACTTTCTCAGGCTAAAAATGTTCTGATACATTAAATATAAATGCTATGCAAATGTATAAGGGCTGCCCAATGTGAGGGCTGCGCCGGAATGATCCGGGGCTAAAGCCACAGGAGGAAATATGGCTAAAAAAGATGAAACAAAAGAAGTAAAAGAAACCAAGAAAGAAGCTCCCAAGAAGGAAGCCCCCAAAAAAGAGGCTCCTAAAGCGGAAGCTCCACCAGAAGTAAAGAAAGAGAAAAAACAGGATAAGAAACACGAGGGAAAAGGGGAAGGAAAAGAGCACGATAAAAAAGATCGAAAAGGTGCACCAAAAGAAGGAAAGAAAGAAGCTCCTAAAGCCAAGGAAGCAGGGCCGGAAATAAGACACATTGTGCGCATTGCAAATAGTGATCTTGAAGGCAAAAAGAGCGTTCAGTACGGGCTTATAGGAATCAAGGGTGTAGGCAGGCGGGCCGCGAAGATCGTTACAGTTAATGCGGGCGTGGACCCGAAAGCGACATTGGGATATCTTTCAGATGCCGAAATAGAAAAATTACAATTATCAGTTGACAATATTTCGACTATTATGCCATCGTGGATGGTAAACAAACAAAATGAGATCATGTCAGGCGAGGACAGGCATCTTATTGGAACAGATGTATTGTTGGGTCTTAATGAAGACCTGAACTTGATGAAAAAGATGCGATCATATAAAGGATTAAGACATGATCGCGGTCTTAGAGTACGTGGTCAGCGCACCAGGTCTTCAGGCCGAAGAGGAAGAACTGTAGGTGTCTCACGCTCAGCCCTGATGGCAAAACCCAAAGAAGAAAAGAAGGAAGAAACCAAAGGAGCTGGTAAATAATGGGCTACCCGGGAAAAAATACGAAGTCGTACAACACGCCAAAACATCCATGGCAGGCAGCCAGGATTGAGCCTGAAGTCGAACTTGTAAAAAGATACGGTCTGAGGAATAAGAGAGAAGTCTGGAAAGCCCACAGCGAACTTAAAAAATACAGGGAACTTGCCAGGAAGCTGTTGGCTGAAAGTACAAAAGGAAAAGTTGAAGGGCACGTAAAGACTGACATGGAAAATATTATTAACAGGTTAAAAAGATACGGCCTGTTGAAGACCGATGCCGTGCTTGATGACATCCTTTCCCTGGATGTAAATAATTTCCTTGAGAGAAGACTCCAGACGCAAGTGCACAAGCAGGGACTTGCAAATACCCCTAAACAGGCAAGACAATTCATAGTACATGGACATATCGCAGTGGCTGGACGAAAAATAACCATCCCGGGCTATCATGTGCAAAGTACTGAAGAGTTATCTCTTGGCTACTATGTTAATTCTGAATTATCCAAGGAATCACATCCTTCAAGACCGGGACAGGTAGTGAAGAATACAGCGCAGGAAACAGCCAGACCGGCTGAAACAAAAATTGAACCCGGAAAGGAGGCTTAATTATGGCAATGACTGAGAAATGGGGTGTAGCGCATATATATTCCTCATTCAACAATACCCTGATAACCGTAACTGATCTTACAGGGGCTGAAACGATAGCAAAAATTAGCGGTGGAATGGTTACCAAAGCAGATAGGGATGAGAGTTCACCCTATACAGCTATGCAGATGGCTAACCAGCTTGCTGATAAGATCAGAGATAAAGGGGTCACAGGTATTCATATAAAAGTGAGAGCACCTGGCGGTAATCTGCAAAGAAGCCCCGGACCCGGAGCGCAGGCTGCAATAAGAGCGTTTGCGCGTGCTGGAATTAAGATCGGGCGTATCGAGGATGTAACTCCTATACCCCATGACGGCACAAAACCGAAGAAGGGCAGGCGTGTGTAAATGGATATTGACATAATCGAATTATCCGAACGCAAGGCACGGTTCGTTCTATCCGGCGTTTCAGCCTCATTTGCAAATGCTATTCGAAGAAGCATATTGGCAGAGGTTCCGGTTATGGCCATTGATGATGTCAATATTTATGAAAATACTTCTGTATTGTTCGATGAACAACTTTCTTTAAGATTAGGATTGATCCCATTAAAGACTGACACTAAGTCATATGTGTTCCCTGAAGACTGTAATTGTAATGGTGCAGGATGTCCACTTTGCAAGGTGTCACTTACCCTGAGCGCAGAAGGACCGAAAATCGTACATTCAGGCGATTTCGTTTCCGCAGATCCGATGGTGACCCCCGCGGATACCACCATACCGATAATTGAGCTCAAGGATAAGCATAAAGTCGTAGTGGAAGCAATAGCAAGGCTTGGGACTGGAAGAAAACACAGCAAATGGCAGGCAGGTGTTGCAGGCGGATTTAAGAACATGCCTGTAATAACTATTGGTGAATGTGACTACTGCGGTAAATGCGTGGAAGTCTGTCCACGGAATATACTGAAAATTGAAGGGAAAAAGGTCAAAGTCGTTGACGTGATCGAATGTTCTATGTGCCAGTTATGTGAAGGAGAATGTGATATGGATGCAATTAAGGTAACCAGTGATCCAGGATCCTTTGTAATGACATTTGAAACAACAGGCGCACTGTCCGCAAAAGAAATCGCTCTTGAAGCGGCAGGAAGTATTAAAAAGAGAGCGGAACAATTAAGTGAAATAGTTAATGCCCTCTGATAAAAGAGAATACATCTCTTTTATCATTTTAAAGGCTTTTATCTAGAAGCCTGCATTATGCGGAGGTTGCCCAGACCGGTCAAAGGCGCCAGCTTGAGGGGCTGGTTTCGAAGGAATTCATGGGTTCAAATCCCATCCTCCGCACTTTATATTTATTTCATGGTTTTTTTTTTAAAGATTTCAAATGATTTTTCATTAAATATAGTTATGCGCGCCCATAAATAAGCAGAATAAAACCGAATGATTTATGTAGATGCTCCCCTATGAAAGCGGGTCTAAAACGAAATCATCATTTTAAATTATAGAGGAATTCAATGTCACGAGCTGAAATTTTATCTGAGATCAAACAGGCAGAAGAAGAAGCTACGAAATATATCTTGCTGGCAAATGATGCAAAGGCAAAGAAGATTTCCGATGCCAGAGCCCAATCCAGGGAAATAATCAAGAAGGCACAAGAGGAAGCTGCCATATATTCGACTTTGGAAACAAGCAAAGCCCGCGAAATAGCAAAAAAAGAAAGGGAAATAAGCACTGAAAAGGGGAAAAAAGAAGCGCAAGACATTAAAACCAAAGCACGAAAGAATATTGCAAAAGCCAACACATTTATTTTAACTGAATTTGAGAGGGCAGTTAATGCTTAAACCTACAAAAATGACCAGGGTGGTCATTGCAGGTACAAAAGACCTAATGGAACCTGTGATTTCCACATTTCATAATTTAAAAATTCTACATATAACCGATTATTCGGAAGAATCAGACACTTTCAAAATTGGTAAGCCCCTCAAACCCGCTTCAAAAATGTCCGAGTACTTATTATCCCTAAGGGCAATATCCAATCAGCTTGGTATAATTGCAAAAGAATCTCAAACAATTTCGAAATCCAGGGAGTTACAATCCCGGATGGATGAGAAAATATCAACTCTTCAAAAAGAAGTTTCATCCAGGTTTGACGAAATGAGGAATCTTGAATTCAAGATCAAGGAAAAAGAAGATATTGTATCTTCGATAAAACCATTTTTCGGACTTCCCTTATCACTGGAATCTTATTCAGGCTATGGATCGATAAAAGTTTATACCGGATATATCGACACTGATCTTGAGCCACAACTCTCACAAATCACAAATAATTATGAATTATTTACAGGTGAACATGAGAAAAGAAAGATATTTGCGTTATTTATCCCGATTGCATTTGCGGATGAAATTCAGAAGATTCTCCAGGATGAACGCTCATATTCTGAACTGAAAGTTCCCCTTTTAAAAGGAAATCCGCCAATTGTTCTTGATGGTCTGTCAAAGGAAATATCAGCCCTTAAACAGAAGTATTCAGAAACAAAAGCAGAACTTGATAATATTAAAAATGAATATTCAGAATTCATACTAGCGGCTGATGAATATCTCTCGATCGAGACACAGAAGGCAGAAGCACCTCTTAAATTTGCAACAAGTCCAAATGCCTTTATTATTGATGGATGGGTACCATCCTTAAAATACGATGAAATGGAAAAGGAATTACAAAATAATACCAGGGGACTTGTTCACCTGGTAAAGATAGAAGAGAAAGCAAATGAGGAAGATATCCCTGTCGAGCTTGAAAATCCTATACTTGCCAAACCTTTTGAATTATTGATCAACACATTCGCAACCCCAAAATATGGGGAGATCGATCCTGCAGCAGTTCTTTTCATCACATTTCCGCTTTTCTATGGGATAATGCTTGGCGATGTCGGATATGGCATTATCGTAGCTGCCATGGCTTATATCATCAAGAAGAAGTTCAAGACCGGAGGTCTTAATTCCCTTGCATTAATATTGTTTATGTCAGGAATACTCTCTACGATCTTTGGTTTCATATTCGGGGAATTTTTTGGTTTCCCAATATTTAATATTTTAGTACATGGAGAAATGGAACATGGTTTACTTGGCATTGCCGGACCGGCGATAGCAGGCCTCCAAATGCCAATCCACAGGTTCGGGGAAGTCCAGTCATTGCTACTTTTGACTTTTGGGATCGGTATTCTACATATTTTGCTTGGATTGATCCTGGGTTTCAGAAATCACCTGATAGAACACGGATTGAAGCATGCGATATTTGCAAAAGGAAGCTGGATGATGATCCTTATAGGCGGAGTATTAGCGATCGCAAAATTGATGCCAGCTCTTACTTCAAAACTTCCGGTTCCAACAGGAGATCCTGTTTTCATAGTTGGTTCAGCACTTGCCGTCATAGGAATAATACTTCTCATAGCAGGCGAAGGTTTCATATCTATCCTGGAAATACCCACGATCCTGAGCAACGTATTGTCCTACTCAAGGTTACTTGCTATCGGTCTGTCATCGGCTGGAATAGCTCTTGTGGTTAATACCCTTTCCATGAATCTTTTCATAAGGCCTGACGGCGTTCTCATGGGGAAGGGGATAGTTCTTGCCCTTGTGGGTGTAGTGATCCTCTTCATAGGACATCTAATAAATCTTTTACTTGGAATTCTTGGACCTGGGATTCATTCATTGAGGCTTCAGTACGTGGAATTCTTTACTAAATTTTATGAAGGGGGAGGTAAAAAATACGTCCCCTTTGGTTATGAAAGAAAATATACGGAGGAATAAAAATATGGTAGTAGATGCTGGAATGATAGCAATTGGAGCAGGAATAGCAGTAGGACTTTGCGGTATTGGAGCAGGTATGGGTGAACAGGCCATAGGAGCCGCTGCTGTTGGAGCAATGGCAGAAGACGAAAAATTCTTTGGTAAGGGTCTTTTGATGACAGTTATACCTGAATCCATAGCAATATTTGGTCTTGTAGTAGCGCTGATCTTATTGTTCGTATTCAATGTTTAGAAAGTGAAAAGATATGGGACTTGATGCGATAATTGAAGAAATAAAGGCCAAGGGCAGAGCAGAAGCTGATAAGATAAGCGGTGAAACCTCCCAGGAAGTTTCTAAGATTATTGCAGATGCCCAGGCTAGCGCCGCCAAAATAAAGGCTGCAAAGGAAGAAGCAGTCAAAAAAGAGATTGACAGGATGAGACAACAGGAATTATCCAGTGCAAATCTTGAAGTCAAAAAATTAATACTCAATGCCCGCAAAGAGGTCCTTGATGAAGTTTATGAATCTGCGAAGGATTCTATATCCAAGCTCCCGGCTGAGAAAAACCAGATGATCTTAAAATCGATCATTGAGAAAAATGAATCCGGGAACAGTAAGATATTTTCAAGAGGCAAAGACAAAACAATAGTCAAGAAAATGACTAAACTCGAATTTGCCGGAGAAATAGATTGCTCAGGCGGTGTAGTCATAGAAAACAAGGATGGGACAGAAGTCCTTGACTTTCGGTATGATATGATCTTGAAAAATGTAAATGAACAATCATTAAAACAGGTTTCAAATATCTTGTTTGGGTGAAATAAAGAATGGGAACTTCAAACACCGTCAAGTATGCATATATCGTGGCAAGAGTCCGTGCCATGAAAGGGAAGCTTATCCCTAAGGATATGTTCCCTAAATTCATCAACATGGAAATACCTGAGATAACCCGGTTCATCGGAGAATCAGAATATAAAAAAGATGTTGATGAACTTGGAAAGAAATACAAGGGCACTGACCTTTTTGAACATGCCCTTAACCAGAACCTGGCGTTTACCTACCGTAAATTGATGGAAGTATCCCAGGATGAAGCGAATTACCTGATCACAGAATATCTTCGCTACTGGGATATCTGGAACATAAAAACCATTATCCGTGGAAAGTTTTCAGGCGCAAACGACGAAGAAATACTTGAAGATATAGTTTCTGCAGGACAATTACGTTACAGGGATTTGACTGATTTCATTAAGATCCAAACCGTGGAAGGTGTGATCGCAGCCCTGGCAAAGACGCCTTATTATCCGGCACTTATTGGTTATAAGGGCGTACTTGCGGAAATAGAGAACAACCTGGACAAATTATACTATTCTGGTCTTGTGACAGCTGGCATAAATTCAAAAGATAAATTATTCTCTAAATTCCTAAAAACCGAGATTGACTTGAAAAACCTGAAAATACTTTTCAGGATGAAGCGCACAGGTATGGATCGCGAGGAAATACTAAAGCTTCTAATCCCGGGCGGGATGGAACTTAAAGAATCAGACCTTTCAAGGCTTGCTTCATTGTCTTTTCCCGAATTCATTCGGGCTCTTGAGGAATTTTCATACTGGGAAGCTATCAGGGATATCAGCAATGATTTAAATTCTTTGACAAACATTGAAACACGCCTTGATAAATATGGTATTCTTTATGCGACCAGGATATCCCATTATTCTCCGCTTTCGATTCTTCCTGTTCTTGATTATATAGTAAGTAAAAAAATTGAAGTGGATAATCTTAGAATGATCGTTCGCGGAAAAGAGACACAGCTTTCTGAAGATACAATAAAAGCTCACCTGGTGATGTAGATGGAAATAGCAGTTGTCGGAAATAGTGATTTTGCTATCGGATTCAGGCTTGCAGGCATTCGAAAAACGTATGATGTAACGTCATCTGATATTGAATCAAAGATACAGAGCGTATTGATTGATAAGAACGTAGCCATTCTGATAGTTCATAATGATGATCTAAGAATGTTGACTCCACATATTCGACAGATACTGGATGATTCGGTTGAGCCAACAGTGATCGCCATAGGTGGAAAAGGTGAAAGCACAAACTTGAGGGATAAGATTAAACAAGCAGTGGGTGTAGATCTATGGAAATAATACTAATTATATATAAATAGCAGGTGTCATAGATGAAAAATAAAGGTGAAATTTATAGGATATCAGGGCCTGTCGTCATTATAAGCGGCTTAAATACCAAGATGTATGATGTGGTAAAAGTCGGAACAGAAGGCCTGATGGGTGAAGTAATAGGGATAGAAGGAGAAAAATCCACAGTACAGGTATACGAAGAAACCTCAGGATTAAAGCCTGGCGAACCTGTTGAAAATACTGGAATGTCCTTATCAGTCGAACTCGGACCAGGACTTCTTGAGAGCATTTACGATGGTATCCAGCGTCCTCTTCCCGTATTAAAAGACAGCATGGGCGATTTCATAAAACGTGGTGTTTCTGCTAATGGTCTTTCACGAGAGAAAGAATGGGATTTTGTCCCTACAGTCAAGAAAGGCGATAAGGTCAATGGTGGAGATATAATCGGAACTGTCCAGGAAACGCAGAATATTGAGCAAAGAATACTTGTCCCCCCAACCGTTTCTGGAACCGTAAAAGAAATAAAGAAGGGGAAATTCAAAGTCGATGCTGTGATCTGTACTCTTACCGACGGCAAAGAACTTATGATGATGCAGAAATGGCCTGTCAGGAAGCCAAGACCTGTAGCCAAGAAACTTACACCCAGCACACCTCTGATCACGGGTCAGAGGATCCTTGATGGCCTGTTCCCGATCGCAAAAGGCGGAACTGCAGCCATCCCCGGTCCATTTGGGAGCGGAAAAACAGTTACCCAGCAGCAGCTTGCAAAATGGAGCGATACAGAAATAGTAGTATATATCGGATGCGGAGAACGCGGCAATGAAATGGCGGATGTTCTTTATGAATTCCCGGAAATCAAAGATCCAAAAACCGGCCGACCTTTAATGGAGCGAACAGTCCTTATCGCGAACACATCCAACATGCCAGTAGCAGCAAGGGAAGCATCAGTTTATACAGGTATCACGATCGCTGAGTATTACAGGGACATGGGATATGACGTATCCCTGATGGCTGATTCCACATCAAGGTGGGCAGAAGCCATGAGAGAAATTTCATCACGTCTTGAAGAAATGCCAGGTGAAGAAGGATATCCGGCTTATCTTGCAGCGAGATTATCAGAATTCTACGAGCGTGCAGGTAAAGTAAAAGCATTATGTGGAAAAGAAGGCTCTATAACTGTCATCGGGGCAGTTTCACCTCCGGGCGGCGACTTTTCAGAACCGATTACCCAAAATACCCTTCGTATCGTAAAAGTATTCTGGGCTCTTGACGCGAAACTTGCCCAGAGAAGACATTTTCCCTCAATTAACTGGCTTAACAGTTATTCATTATATACCAAAGCGCTCGGGCCATGGTATGATGAACATGTGGCTCCAGATTGGGTAAAACTCAGGAATGATGCAATGGAATTATTGCAAAAAGAATCCGAACTCCAGGAGATTGTCCAGCTTGTGGGTTCAGATGCACTTCCGGAAGACCAGCAATTGACGCTTGAAATAGCAAGAATGATACGCGAATATTTCCTGCAGCAGAATGCCTATCATGAAGTTGATACGTTCTGCCCAATGGACAAACAATACAAATTATTGAAGGCTATTACCTCATGGGGTGACAAAGCCCAAAATGCTCTTGAAGGCGGCGCTGCAGTTGAAGACATAATGAAATCAAAAACAAAGGACGACCTTGCAAAAGTCAAATATGAGAAGGAATTCGACACAGCACTTGGCGTGATCCTGAAAAGCATGGACGAAGAGTTTGCAAAATTAAGAGGTAAGTAACATGACTAAAGAATATAAGACGATCAACCAGATCTCAGGTCCGCTTATCTTTGTAGAAAAGACAGAACCCGTGGGTTACAATGAACTTGTCAATATAACTCTTCCAGATGGCACGACAAAGAGAGGACAGGTACTTGATACATCCAATGATATCGTTGTCGTACAGGTATTTGAAGGCACAGGCGGCCTTAACAGGGAATGCGGAGTCAGGTTCACAGGCGAAACCATCAAACTGCCTGTTTCAAAAGATCTCCTGGGCAGGATATTATCAGGCGCTGGTGAGCCTCTTGATGGAGGTCCGCGCATCGTTCCTGAGGACAGGCTTGAAATAACAGGTGCAGCTATCAATCCATACGCAAGACTTCCACCCAAGGATTTCATCCAGACGGGTATATCGACCATCGATGGTATGAACACGCTTGTCCGCGGACAGAAACTTCCTATATTCTCAGGTTCAGGTCTTCCGCATAATGAAATTGCTCTCCAGATCGCTCGACAGGCCAGAGTTCGGGGTTCAAATGAGCCATTCGCAGTAGTATTTGCTGCAATGGGTATCACAAATGAAGAAGCCCAGTACTTCATGCGCGACTTTGAGCGCACAGGCGCTCTTGAGCGGGCAGTGGTTTTCCTGAATCTTGCGGATGACCCCGCCGTAGAACGACTTATCACTCCAAGACTTGCACTTACTGCAGCCGAATATCTTGCATACGAGCATGATATGCATGTGCTTGTAATTCTAACAGATATCACGAATTATTGCGAAGCGCTTCGCCAGATGGGCGCTGCAAGGGAAGAAGTTCCTGGAAGAAGAGGATATCCGGGTTACATGTACACAGATCTTGCCTCCCTCTACGAACGCGCAGGCGTCATAAAGGGAAGAAAGGGCTCAGTCACACAATTCTCGATATTATCAATGCCAGGTGACGATATCACACATCCGATCCCTGATCTTTCAGGATACATCACTGAAGGCCAGATAGTTATTTCAAGGGAACTTCACAGGAAAGGCATCTATCCACCTGTAAATGTGTTGCCATCACTTTCAAGACTTATGAACTCAGGTATCGGCGCATCACGCACAAGGGAAGATCACAAAGCTGTTTCAGACCAGTTGTATGCAGCATATGCAGAAGGCAAAGATCTGAGAGGTCTTGTGGCTATCGTAGGAAAGGATGCGCTTTCTGACAGGGATAGGAAATTCCTTGAGTTCGCAGACATGTTCGAAGACAAGTTCGTTCGCCAGGGCGATGATGAGAACAGGGACATCGAGACCACATTAAGCATTGGCTGGGACCTGCTTGCTGAACTGCCTGAGGCACAGCTCACAAGAATAGATAACAAATATATCCAGAAATACCATCCTGCGCACAAAGAGCAAAAAAAGGAATAGTATGGCTATTAAGGACAACATTAAACCCACGCGGTCAGAACTCATAGATCTTAAAAAGAGGATCAAGCTCAGCCAGAGCGGTCATAAGCTTCTTAAGATGAAGCGAGACGGCCTGATCCTTGAGCTTTTCGAGATACTTGAGAAGGCAAAAAACATACGAAGCGAAGTGGAAAAGCAGTTCGCTCTTGCTTCCCAGAGGCTTGCCCTTGCAAAATCAGTTGAAGGTGTCGTGGTTGTAAAATCCACAGCCTTTGCCCTGAAAGACAATCCGAAACTTGAACTCCAGAGCAAGAACGTGATGGGAGTTGTTGTTCCCAAAATAGAGGCAACGAGTGTCCATAAAAAACTCAATGAGCACGGCTATGGTATAATTGGCACAAGCTCACGCATTGATGAAGCTGTTGATAACTATGAAATTCTTGTTGAGAAGATAATCCTTGCAGCCGAGATCGAGACCACGATGAAGAAGCTGCTTGAGGATATCGAAAAGACAAAACGCAGGGTTAATGCTCTTGAGTTCAAGGTTATCCCGGAACTCAATGATGCTAAGAATTTTATTGTTTTGAGGCTTGAAGAGATGGAAAGAGAGAATACCTTCAGGTTGAAGCGGATCAAAGGGTGATTTTCGCTCGGCGAAAATCACACAGATTCGCCCAAGCGGTAAGTCCACGAATATGATGCATGAAATTGAACTTCTGTTGAGCCCACATAGGTTATTTCATATTTCCCGTTCGAATTGAGTTCGTCTGTGTAACCTGAATATTCGCCGTTCCCTGAGCCGACTTTACGGATGATGGTGTATTCGAAGTTGTCGCCTGCTGTTGGTAGGGCTGAAACGGGGAGGATGGAGAATTGGAGGGTGAGAATGAGGATTAGGATAAAAATTACGTTGTTTTTTTGATTTTCAGCGTTTGGATTGTTCGTTGGTTACCACTCCTTTCCTTTTCTGTTTTCAGCGTCAGGAAGATATTGATCCTGGTTTTGAGGGAGGATATTAGGATGGGGCGGGTTATATTGTTTTCGGAAGGGCTGGGCTGAGACGATTCGTGGTAGTATTTAGGTCAATGCAGAACACATCTTACTTGATTGTTTATAAACACCCGAAATAATTTAATACGGAGTTAAGGCAAATTGCAGTTACATTTATTCCCAAAAATCCCATTCTTTGATTTGAATTCTCGCTATATAATAGTTGACTTCAAATAGCATGAGGTTGAAAATAAGAAAAAATTGAGGTTGAATTATTGCATCAATAAGTCGCTTTTGGAGTTGGTTAATGAATAAGGACAATATAAACATGGTAGCATCCATTACTACAATTATAGCATTAGTTATTGCAATAGTAACATTCTACGATGCAAAAAGTCAAGAAACAGACTCTAGAATAGCATTAACATCTGAGTTGATTCATGAAATCGACTTTAATCTAATTTATATCGATAACAATCAAAAAATTAGCGAGAAATTGACTACAACGTATGAAGTGCCTCTTTACAAGTTCTCAAATATAATTTTAGAGGAAGCATTACGTAATGGAAAGATTGGAAATATTACAACTAAGAAAGAAATGTTCGCTGCTCTACAGATGATGAATTCTCTGAATAATTTGATGGATGAACCTATTTATGATATTCATGGCACTAATACACCGGAAGGATACATAAAACTCAAGAAAGAACGATATGATTTAATCTTACAGAATAGTGAAAACATCAAATTCCTATTGAAAGATATAAAAACAGCTTTAACAAATTTATATTAAATTAGCCAAATAACTTCAAAATTGCATTAATTTTTGTTAGATGCAGCCGATCTTGAGGAACAGGGGAGTTTTTCAAACTTTTGTTACTGCACATAATTTAGCTCCTCACCGGGATAAGTACGCCGCCAAAAAAGAACATTGGCCACCTCACATAATTTATCCCAAGACTGGAACGGCATCATAAGCTTCGCGCCTCTCCCAAATCCGATACCAACCATGGCAATTGATATGAAAACAAGCATCAGGATGCACTATCGCATCTGTTGTCCCGCCCGGCATCTTGACGGCAAGCGGGAGGTTGGAACGGGCGCCGCATAAAAATATATTAAAATGCAAATAAATATAGTGTTCTTTTTCACAACCTCAAATCCGTGAAAATCCGCGTAATCCGTGTCATCCGTGTTCTATTAGTCATGTTGAATATAAATACATAAATCTTAACAACCTTGTAAAAAACCCAGCCATTTATATGATATCGGGTCGCAGCTCTTCTATTATTATTTTCCCCCCTGTCCCATAGATTTTTCTTTGGATTAGATTCATGTTGGCTTATTCGGGAACGCGTCCGCGCCGCATAAAAATATATAAAAATGTTAATAAATATTGCGCGCTTTCCATCACAAAGTACGCAAAGATCGCAAAGCAGGGGCTTTATAGGACATTTGTTTGCGCCGCCATGCCAAATCAAATCTGCGTCCATCTGCGTTTATCTGCGGTTTCGGAAAGCACAGACATGTTCTTTTGACTGACACCTCGGCGCGTATGGTATGCTGAGCCTAGACTTGAACGGGCTCATAAGCTTCGCGCCCCTCACAAATCCGATACCGACCATGGCAATAGATCTGAAAACAAGCATCAGATTGCATCATCGCATCTGTTGCCCCCGCCCGGCATCTTGACGGCAAGCTGGAGGTTGGAACGGGCGCAAAGAGCGAAAAATTACAGAAATCCTCAACCGATGCCCAATGAATACTAATTCATTAATCCAAACAACCACGCCCAAAACAAAGCCAATTCCGTGTCATGCTGTTACCCTGCGATTCCGTTTTGGAAATACCCCATAATAAATTAAATATAAACAAAAACCATTGGCGCGCATTTATATACTAAAACATACCTTTTTTATACTATGCCTGAGGAAGAACCATATCAGATAGCATATATGGATATTAAAGAAAAAAGGCAAATCAAGGAGCTTATTAAGAAACTGGCGTCAGAAGAACGTATTGGTTTAGATGAACATATCTATAGAAACAACAGGGCATATGATCGATGGGGAATAAACCCATTTCAGTTATTTGAATTCGTCAAGCAGCTTCTGAACAATCCGGAGATAATAAGAAAGGAAGTACATGATACTGAATATTTTCCAACACGATACTTATGTGAATCTGAATCGAATGACCATATCTATCCATGTGTAATCGGCATCGATGAGTCCAATCATGAATTTATTCTGGTTATAACTTTACTCAATCGAAAGAAGAAACTCAATTTAAAGAGATGAAAATATGAAAAAGAATGACGAATTTAAGGATGTCTACGAAGATGTAGTAATTGAAAGCTATGGTATCCCTGTAGTTATTACAGATGTTCTTGTTAGAAAGCACAAAACCACGGGCAGAAATATCTACATAAACCATCCTGATTCAATACAAAAAATCGAGAAGGGATTAAAAGCTGCGCTTGGCGTTGCTCCCAGAGGGCAGGCTTCATACAAAAGAAAATTAAGTGAAAGCGGGGAAATATTACTGTTGCGACTGCCAAAAGAGCTTAGAGAATCATATCATATCGAAAAAGGTACATATGCTCGAATTACACCGATGGGAACGAAAAAAGCTATCGTAGAATTCGAGTGATTTTAGAATTTTTCGTCTGATATAGACACAAAAGATCGCTCACTAGAAAAAGCGCGTCGCCAAGAAAAACATCGGCCACATTACAAAATACATCCCAAGACAGGAACAGTCTCATAAGTTTCGCGCCTCTCACAAATCCGATACCGACCATGGCAATCCATATGAGAAGAAACATCAGGATGCACCATCGCATCTGTTGTCCCGCCCGGCATCTTGACGGCAAGCTGGTGGCTGGAATGGGCGCCACAAGCACTTCAGTCAGGATACTACAATATTAAAACACCCTAATTACTAAAAACAACAGGCTTATCATTAATGTACAGTTCCTTGATCAGAGCCCTGCAAGTTCTATCTACCGAAACTTTAACTGAAACATCCCTGATCTCCTTTTCGATTTCCGTGGAACAAACGGAAGAAAAACCCATATAAATCTATATAACGTCTCAAATCTAATGAGATATTGAATAATATGACCGAATTAGTTGTTGACATTCCAAATGATATCGCAAAAGAGATGAAGAAATTTCGGTTTATGAACTGGAATGAAAAGTTAGTTAAGGATATTCTCTTCTTCATGAACGAACGGGATATAGTGGAATCCATACTCGCAAAAAGCAAACTGAAAGAACAAGATGTTGAAGAAATCGATAATTTGATCAAGCGTGATTTATTTGAAAAGTATTACCAGACTGAAATTGGTGCTTGATACCAATATCATAATCTCAGCGCTGATAAGTAAAAAATCCACGATCAGGGATATACTCCTGACAGATAAGATCACATTTTACCTGCCTGAACTGGTTCTGATAGAATTGCTGAAACACAAACAGCTTCTCTGTAAGAAGACTGGTTTAAGCCAAAAGGAAGTTTTTTTCACACTTTTTTATCTCTTGAACAAAGTGGAGATTGTTAAAAAAGATGCATTTTCAAAGAACCTTGAAAAAGCAAAGAACATCATGGAAAAAATCGATATAAAAGACTCAGAATTTGTGGCACTTGCTTTATCAATAGAGAATGATGGGATTTTCAGCAATGATGGGCATTTTGATACTTCTGGAATCAAAAGATGGACTGTTGAAGAAATAATAAGGTGGCTGGAACAAGTATAAAAATCTGGATTATCCTTCGCAAAATGTTCAAAATTGTTGGAGGGGCACGGATTTCATCTTCTTGCCATATAAATCCCATCCACTACTCTCTCGATCCTCACTGATATTTCCTTTCCCACAGGAATACCACCAGCATCCACTACCGTCAACACCCTGTCCCTCGCTATCGCAAGTTTCTCACCTTTCATCCAGCCCGGTCCTTTGACCAATACTTTTACTTTTTCATCCCTCCTGAACATACGGGGCAGCGCCTTACACTCATGACTTCCAAAATCCTCAGGCGCAAGAATTAGCTTCGTCTTGTAAATCTTTTCCCATTCACCAAGCTGCCAGTAGAATTTCTCCCAGTTCATGACCTTCGCATCGGGTTTTCGTCCATTCTTGTGCGTCAGTAATTTCTGGATGCCAAGGGCCGGCCATTTTTTTCCTGCTCCGATCTTAAGGGCGAACTCTATCAATTTTGGCATTTCATTATCATTAATTCCAGGAAGCCAGACAGGCGCGATAAGAAGATCGATATCAGAATTCCTTGCGATATATTCAGCATTCCTGAGAACCTTTTCAATATCGTAATGATCAATTCCTGCGATCTTCTTTGCAAGCTGCGGATCAAGCGCCTCAATTGACATATTGATCCGGGAAAGCCCCGCATCATCCAGTTTATCGATGAGTTTTTCATTCAATAAAAATCCGTTCGTCTGCATGGAAACGGTTTTTACATGTTCATTTCCAGAGAGTCTTTCAACAAGTTCAACAAGCTGCGGATACATGGAGGGCTCTCCCACTGTGTCGATATGCGCTTCGATATCATTGACTTCCTTAAAAGCGGCAGCCCACTCGAAAGCCTCGACCAGCTGCCCGAGGTCAACCATATATTCCGAGATCCGCTGCTGTGAAGAAGGACCTGCATCGGTTGAGCAGAATATGCATGCTAATGGGCATTCGCTAATCGGTCGCACCTGCAGGACATTTGTCCCTCGGTCGATGATACCGAATGCGATGCATCCAAAAAGAGGAATGTCGCGGATCAGGATATTGTTACATTTTGCCATTTTCCACCAGTATGCATTCAGAGCATCTCTTTTTCCCGCAGAATCGTTTTCCATATTCCACGATCAGGGCATGAAATTCCTTGTACAGGGGAACATCAACAGGCAGCGATCCCTCAAAAATAGACTGCAGTTCCCTGTAATTCCCATCGATACCCAGGCATTTGCACATTCTTTTAGTATAAGCGTCAATTACGAATTTAGGTTTATCGGCTGCATATAATACGATACTATCGGCAGTTTCTTCACCAACGCCATTCAATGACAGGAGTACGTCTCGAAGTTCTCCCGTTGATTTTTCAAAAATATCAGGATTTTCATGGAAAAAAGTTGAAATATTTTTCAATCTCTTTGCTTTCTGCCTAAAAAACCCGGTACATCTGATATGCTCTTCAAGTTCGCCGGTATCAATTCTTGAAAGTGGTTCAGCTTCCATCAATCCCCTATCTTTTAAATTCCGTATGGCCTTTTCCACATTTTCCCATTTTGTCTGCTGCGTAAGGACAGCCCCGACAATTACTTCAAAAGGCGTATCAGCAGGCCACCAGTTCTTTGGTCCGAGCTCACTTAGCAGCTTATTATAAACTTTTATCATACGAACTTTACGCCAAGGTCAGAAAGCTTGTTCCGGATAGCAAGATTGATCAGGAAAGGCGTCAGGGATTCGATCATATAAGAAGATGCAAGACCTCCTCCGTCAAGAGGGCGAAGGTTCTTGATCTCATGAGTTAATCCCATCACGGTTTTTTTGGCCTCGTCATCATCTCCGCAGACAACAACGTCATAATCAAGGTTTAATTCTAAATTTGCTAATTTTCGTGCAGAAACGTTATGGTATGAGGATACAACTTTTACGGTTTTGGGAAGAATTTCCTGTATCTCAAGTGCTGCACTTCCCTGTTTTGGAGGTGTGAATTCAAACCATTTGTTTTTCCTCATGGGAACCACAAGCGAGATCACGATCTGATCCGTGAAAAGGGGGCTGAGTTTTTCTAAAAGTGACACTACACCCTGGTAGGGCACGGAAAGTACTACCACATCTGCGTCCTTAATGGCTGCTTCATTTCCGCATCCTGTTATTCCATAACATTGCATCCCCTTATTTGAAAGTATATTTGTATAATCACTGGCAACATTTACAGCCCTTTCAATTTCACGGGAACATACAAGTATTTCGTGTTTTTCAGCCCACCTAAGAGCGAATCCTTCACCGATGCTGCCTGTTCCTCCAAGTATTGCTATTTTCATTTGTTTTCCATTTCCTTAAGGATTTTTCGCATTACGTGCATATTTTCCCTGTGTAACGAGACGATCAGGTCGCTAAGAACTGCGAATATGAACATCAGTATTCCGGTGACAATAAGAAGTGTTGCAAGAATGGCAAGAGGAACATGTGTTATAGATTTCAGCCATTCATTCACGACATATATGCCAACCAGTACACCGATTGCAGACAATAGCCCTCCAATCAGATTAAAGTAAAAAAGAGGATTATGTGTCCGGGCAAGAAGATAAATTGTTGAAGCGATCCTGAAACCATCCCTGACGGGTCGAAGTTTGGTAGCTGCGCCGCTCACTCTTGCGAGGTATGTTATTGGAACTTCTACGATCTTAAAATCTTTTTTCACACATTCAACCGTGATTTCTGTCTCAACTTCAAAACCTGTCCTGTTCAATTCAATCTGTTTATAAGCATTGTAATTAAATCCCCTGTATCCTGAAAGAATGTCATTCAACCATATGCTGTAGGCTAAACCGAAAATCTTATTCAATACATTGTTCCCGAAAAGGTTGAAGCGGGTGAAAGCGCCTTTCTGGTAATTCGCGAACCTGTTGCCGATCACATGGTCGGCATGCCCTGAAATTATGGGTTCAAGTATTTTTTCGATCTCTTCAGGAAGGTATGTTCCATCACCATCTATCATCACTATATATTTACTCGATAACAGTTGAAATGCCTGCTTGATAGCCTGTCCTTTTCCCTTTCCACTCTGGAGAACTACTCTTGCTCCGGCATTCTGGGCTTGCGCTGCCGTATCATCTGTGCTGTGACCATCGATAACAAGGATGTCAGTGTACCCCATCGTTTTGAATTCCCGTACTAATCCTGCAATAGTCTTACCTTCGTTTAGCGTGGGAATCAGTATGCAGACTTCATCTTTATTCATTCGTGGTCTTTATTTGCGTGTTTATACTTAATATTACTGTGAACCGAGGGAATAATTCTGAGACTTTTTAATTTCTTCTGGAAAAAAGGAACATTTGCATAGGTATAGTCAAGAACATAATTTATTTTACATATATGCTGAACACTTTGCGCTCTTTGCGTCCTTTGCGGTGCACGATTTTTTTCACCGCAAAGAGCGCAAAGGACGCAAAGATAGTTTGAATGGTTTGGTTTTTAACTATATTATGAAACTTCCGGTCGCGAAAAGCTCGTTTCCGGCAACATTCTTCTTATCGGTGACAGGGCGGGAATGGCTGACCCGATAACCGGCGCCGGAATACATAATGCGATCTAGCTCGCGAGGTCGCCGGGAAAACGATAATAGAGGCGCTGGAACAAGATGATATTGAACTGCTTTCCAATTATGAAACGCGAATTCGCAGGCTGCCTGGGAAGCCGCCTGGAAGGGCGCTGGGGAAATAACAAAAAAAGATGGGTGTTTACAAAATGAGGTATTGCAGGAGCAATTGCCGGAATTGTGGGTGACTTTCAGGGGATATTGGGAAGAATGACGGGTATTATGAAACCAGAGAATTATGATCGAAATTAACACCGAACTCATACGAACTGAAACGAACTCACGCTGCCGGAGTTTGTATTAGTTCGATGTTTTTCTAAATGTTTTTGCAATTTTCATTGTCTATAAACCGATACCGTTTCAATTTGTGGGGATGGATTGAAAGCAATATATTTTTAAAAAAGTCTCACAGGTATTGCCTGATCCACGCAAAAGAATGAATATTATTAAAAACATAATGTATTTATCTTAATCAAAACCTATATATCACGAATAACCATTATGAATTTGGAGAACTGAATGCAAATAGGTGTATACATCTGCCATTGCGGGTCAAACATAGCAGGGACTATTGACGTTGAAGAGGTCAGGAAACATGCATCTACCCTGAAAGATGTAGTCATAGCCAGGGATATTGTTTTTGCATGCGGTGATTCAGGGCAGGAACAGATCAAGAAAGACATCCTGGAATACAAGATCGACAGGGTGGTTGTTGCTGCATGCTCGCCCCGTCTCCATGAAGTAACTTTCAGGCGCGTTCTTGAACAATCGGGCTTGAATAAACATCTTCTTGAAATGGTAAATATCAGGGAGCAGGGCTCATGGGTGCATACAAATTCTAATGGGCTGGCGACACAGAAAGCAAAAGAGCTTGTGGCTATGGGTGTGGCAAAAGCAGCGCTCCTTTCCCCGCTTGAAAAAAAGACGATCCCGGCAAATAAGGATGTGCTTGTTATTGGCGCAGGCGTTGCAGGGATTGAAGCTGCCCTTAATCTTGCAAATATCGGAATAAAGGTACACCTGGTTGAGAAAGAGCCAACGATTGGCGGAAAAATGGCGCTTATGAGTGAGGTTTTCCCCACGAATGATTGTTCGATGTGCGTTCTTGCCCCCAAAATGTCAGATGTCCAGAACCACCCAAACATTACCCTTTATACGAATTCTGAAATAACAGGAATCAGAGGGCGGGCAGGGAGTTACAGGATATCGGGAGAGACAAAACCGCGTTATATTGACCCGAAGAAATGCAAAGGTTGCATCGATATTTGCGCAAAAGTCTGTCCCATTGATGTTCCGAACCAGTTCGATTATGGCATAGGCTCACGAAAATCCATATATATCCCATTCGCCCAGGCTGTGCCTCTTTGCGCTTCCATTGATGAGCATTGCGTGGGCTGCGACCTGTGCAGGCTTGCATGCCCGGCTGAAGCGGTTGATTTTAACCAGAAAGTCGAAGAATTCAAGTTAGATGCAGGGGCAATAATTGTCGCGACAGGATACCAGATTTTCGATGCGCGAAGAAAGGAAGAATACGGATATGGACGCTATAAGAACGTTGTAACTAACTTTGAACTTGACAGGATGCTAAACGCTTCAGGTCCAACACATGGGAGGGTTGTATCACCATCAACAGGAGCGGATATCAAAAGCGCTGCATTTCTCCTGTGTGTGGGTTCGCGTGATGAACAGGTGGGAAATCCCTATTGTTCCAAAGTATGCTGCATGGCCTCAATAAAGAATGCCATGAAGCTTGCGGAAAAATATCCCGAAGCCAGGATTTCTGTACATTACATAGACATACGCGCCGGCGGTGAGATGTATGAGGAATATTACAAACGTGCCCAGGAGATGGGCATCTCGTTCGTTCGCGGACGAGTTGCCGATGTTGAAGAATCGGACGGCAAGACATTAATTAATTATGAAGATACACTAAGCGGTGAAAAGATCCAGGAGGAATGCGACCTTGTAGTGCTGGCAGTAGGAATGGAAGCAAGCATTGATTCAGAGCCAATAGGGAAGATGTTGAAACTTTCAACCCGCCCTGACCGCTTTTTCCAGAGCGCCCATCCCAAGATGCGTCCGGTTGAAACGCACAATAAAGGAGTGTTCATAGCAGGATGTGCAGGCGGCCCGAAGGAGATCCAGGTATCCATTGAACAGGGAAGCGCAGCGGCTTCAAAAGCAAATGCCCTCCTTCATAAAGGGGAGATAGAGATAGAGCCATATAGCGCATATGTTATTCCTGAACTTTGTGACGGATGCATGATATGTGAATCCGTATGCGATTTTGGACGCATCAAAGTAAAAGACAAGAAGGCAAGCGTGGATGAAGTTTCCTGCAGGGGATGCGGGGCATGCGCCGGCAGCTGCCCGAATGGCGCTATCCAGATAAGGAATTATACAGATGAGCAGATAATAGCTCAAATTACAGAAGCAACGCGCGAGATAAGCGAATTCCCCCTCATCATCGGTTTCCTGTGCCACTGGTGCAGTTATGCGGCAGCAGATCTGGCTGGTTCTTTGCGTATCCAGTATCCATCGAATATGCGTAACATCAGGGTCTTGTGCGCTGGCAGGGTCAACCCGTCTTTTGTTCTTGAGGCTTTGCGCCATGGAGCTGACGGCGTGCTTGTTGCCGGATGCAGGCCTGGAGAATGTCATTATACAATGGGGAACATCTGCGCAATACAGAGGATGAGCGTACTTTCAAAATTACTGGTAGAGCTGGGTTTTGATGAGCGGCGCCTGCGTGTGGAATGGATCGCATCAAGTGAAGGCGAGAAGTTTGCCGGGATAGTGAAGGACTTCGTAGTGCAGCTAAAAGAAATAGGTCCGGTAGGCAGCGAGCTCAAGCAGGAATAGCATGGTAGAAGAACAACTGCAAATCTTGGTGGAAAGTGAAATTAAGGATACGCATTTTCTTTTCACCCAGAAGACAGGAAAATCAAAGAAAATCCTTGATTATGATTATAAGCGTTGCAATGGATGCGGCATCTGCATTGATATATGTCCTAAAAAAGCCATCGAGGCAGGGCCTCTAATAGAAATAGCCACAGGACTGGATGCGCCGCCAGTGATAATCGACCATACGAAATGTTCTTTTTGCGGCATGTGCGCCGCTTTCTGTCCTGTACGGGCGGTCAGGATGACTGTGAATGATAAGGATATTCTGGAACTTTCACAGTTCCCGCATCTTGATTCAAGAGTCATTTTCAATGATAAGTGTCTTCCATGCCTGATATGCATGAAATCGTGTTCTGAAGAAGCAATATCAGTTGATCTGACATTTCCGAAAAAGGAGACGCTTGCGCCTTTTAAGCCGGGGAAAACCGGTGAGATCGCAGTGGATATGGAAAAATGCACCTTATGCGGCGCCTGCGCGGTGTTGTGTCCCGCTTTTATTTTTGTTGATAAAAAGGCAAAAGCAGATGACCTGATGCCTTTTGATGATCTTGTCGTTGATAAGGCAAAATGCGATTATTGCGGCATCTGTGTGCCTTTCTGCCCGGAAGATGCCATCAAGGTAAAAGGGGACTTTGACCTTGAAGAAATAAAAAAGATAGCGCCAAAAATAACAGGTACGATCAAAGTAGATGATAACAAATGCACACGCTGCGGCTGGTGTGAAGCGGTTTGCCCGTATGATGCCGCAAAGGTTACGAAACCATTCGAGGGTGAGATCGAGCTGATCGATGAAAAACTTAAAGGCTGTGATCCCATTGGCTGCCATGGCTGTTTCAATGTCTGCCCATCAAAGGCATGGATAATCCCGAAGGACAAAAAAATAGATGTGGTGAAGGATTTTTGTACTTACTGCGGAGCCTGCGAGAAGGCATGCCATGTTAAGGCCATAGGCGTAAAACGAAAATCAGCAAGATATACAGATGTTGCGGACACGGCCTGGGCGAATGACTGGAAAAAAGCTATTGTTGCCCTGACCTCGCAGGAAAGGGATCGCCCGGATGTATCACGGACACTGCACGTTGAAAAAGCAGAAAAGAAATATGAACCTGCAATAATAAAGCCCGCGATTAATCCTGATTTCAGGAAGCTTGTGGATGAAAGGATCAAAAAATTGTCTTCTGTTCTTGGTAACAAACAGGTGAGGCACGTATGGGAGAGAAAAGATACACAGACGGCTTTGCAGGAAATTAAGAAAAGGATGAAAAAGTGATAACTGCGGGCTGTCCCGTCGCGCGCGCGGGTGAGGGGCTGGTAAGGACATACATCAACAACTTGAGTTGTCCCCAATTTGGTTACAACTGAAATTCCCATCACTTTCACCCCGCCCCCATAATCATTTTTAACCCGTACGACCATTAACTACCAATGAACTTCATCCACGCCAGCGACCTGCACCTGGGCTATGCGCAATACGGCCTCGAAGAACGCTTCCGTGACTATGCCCGCGCCTTCCAGACAGTCATTAAATATGCCATCGACCACAGGGCTGAGTTCATACTGATCTCAGGCGACCTTTTCCACAAGCGAAATATTAATGCGCCTACGTATTTGCAGGCATACAAAGTGCTTCTGGAACTCAAGGAAAGAAGCCCGTCCACGCAGGTCTATGCCATCGAGGGAAACCATGATCTTGCTTTTCACCAGGACAGAAAAAGCTGGCTTGAGATACTGAATTCTCAGGGTTTGCTAAGACTCATCAGGCTAAAAGAAGCGGGTGACATAAAGCTCATGGGAGATCATGTTGAACTTGATAAAGTCCGCATCTTCGGGGTAAGATATATCGGCGCCAATACCACATCTTCGATCCCACTCATAGCGGATGAAATTAAAAAAATAGAGGCTGAATACGGCAAGAAATATACGATCTTGATGATGCATTTTGGCCTGGAAGGGCAGGTCAAGCAGTCCGAGGCTGGCGAAATCCCATATAGTTCGCTTATGCCATTGAGGGAAGTTGTGGATTACCTTGCGCTTGGGCATTATCATATGCAGTACGAGATGGATGGATGGATATTCAATCCGGGAAGCATTGAAATGATATCCATGAACGAGTTCGGGCTGCCCAAAGGTTTCTATCATGTAAAGGAAAACGGTGCAAAACTCATAACTCCAGTGACACGTAGTATCAGGCGAATAAAACTGGATATAAGCGGCGTTGAGACGCCGGATGCGCTTTATTCAAGCATCGAAACTTTGCTTAGACGACAAACATCGAACCTTTCCGATAATAAGCCACTTGTCGAGCTTTTACTCTACGGGGAATTGAATTTTCCGAAATCAGATATCGATATCGATAAGATCAAGAAAATGCTTGACGAAGAGTTTAAACCCATATCAAGTGAAGTTAAAATAGAGAAAAGCAATTCTCAATATTCCATCAACGAGAGCGATGTGATGGGACTTTCACGCGAACAGATCGAGCTTCGGGTTTTTTCGGAACGGGTTAAACTTGATGCAAGGTACAGGGATAACGCGGATGCTATCGTTAATACCATGATAGAGGTCAAAAAGAAAGCCGCTGTGGGAATTGAAGAAAGTGAAATAAGGGCTGATCTTCGATGGTGCTTTGAGAAAGTCAGTTCACCGGCATCTGATGCCATTAAGAAAAGTGAGAAAACACAGACATCGCAGCAAACATTGCTGTCACGCATGGAGGACTAATGCTGATAAAATCCCTTGAACTTAAGAACATAAAGTCCTATTCCAATGAGACAATTGACTTTTTTGAAGGCATAAACGGCATCTGTGGCGAGAACGGGCATGGTAAAACGACCATAATTGAGGCAATTGGTTTTGTACTATTTGATTTCTGGCCATTTAATAATGCGGATTTACTGCGCCACGGTGAAAAATCAGGCTTTGTGTCTGTAACCGTTGAAGGAAAAGATGAGGTAGAATATACGATCTCCAGGAAGATCGGAAGTGGTAGCGACTATTTCATAAGAACGCCGGTCGGTGAGATAAAAGGAAAGAAGGATGTTCAGGCATGGCTTGCGGGAAATCTTTTCCGCAGCATCAGGACGGAAGAAGAGCTTCCTTCGCTGTTCGAGAATGCGATCGGTGTGCCGCAGGGCACGTTCACGAGCGCATTTCTTGAGGCTGCAAGGATCAGGAAGAGTATATTTGATAATATTTTGAAGGTCGAAGAATACAAGACCGCATTTGATAATTTACTTCCGGTATTGAATGCGATAAAGAAGACGATCGAGGAAATTGAGAGGGAGATCATCCCACTTGCGACTCGTACAGAGAAATATCCTGAATTAAAAAATGAAAAAGATGTACTGCAAACTGAAATCGATGGATTGAAAAAAGAGATAAATGAAATAAATATCCGGATATCGGCGCTTGCCCTGAAAAAAAAGGATCTGACTGAAAAAAAAGGGCAGCTGGATGCTCTTAATACTCAGATCGCAAATGAACGGATCCATCTCGCAGGTCTTTCAAAGCAACTTGAAAAGGTGCGCTCTGACCTCGTGCGGGCTAAATCCGCAAGGGATGCCATCAATGAACTTGAGCCTGCTGAAAAGGAGTTCCATAAAGAAACGGGGAAGCTAAAAGAACTCAATACATCACGCACAGAGCGAGATAAATTAAAAGATAAGTGTGCAAAGATCACACTTGAAATTAGCCGCCTCAATGAAAAAAAGAAGCGCATAAATACGCTTTCCCTCGAAAATGAGGAAATTGAGGGACAAAAGACCATCCTTATTCCAAGAATAGAAGCTGCGCGCCAGCTTGAAGAATCTATACATCTGCTTGAAAAAGAACTGAAAGACCCGATGACCGACATTATTTCACGTTTATCAAACCTTCGCGAGAAAGCGGCGCTTGTGGAGAACATGAAACAGGAGATTGAGCGGCAAAACCAGAAGATTTCGTCGCTTTTGCCATTGAAAAACAGACAAGTCGAACTTGAGAACAGGATCAAGGAATTGAAGGATATTGAAAAATCGCTACAGAACCCGTCCTTAGAGATATCATCGTTGAAGGAAAAGGAAGCTCTTGCCGAAAAACTGCGTGACGAGATCATTCGCCTCGAAGCACGAAAAAATGAACTTTCTCCAGCAATGGAAAAGCAAAAAGCCCTTTCACACGAAATGAAAAAATTGACAACCTTGCTTGAGTCACTCACTGCTATTAATTTTAAATTAAAGATGGCACTTGAAAAAGAAGAGCGGGCAAAAATCATCAAAGCAGAGGTAACAAAGCTTGAAAATGAGATCGCGTCTCTTACTCCGCTCGCTGAAAAACAGACCGCTCTTGAACAGGAGCAGCAGGAACTTAACAGTAAGCATGCGGTTGTAAAATCATCAATTGCGCAGACAAAGAAAAATATGAAGCTTGCAGGAACGCAGGGCATTTGTCCGATCTTAAATGGTGTCAAATGTTCCTCAGTAAGTGATTTTAATAAATATTTCAATGATGAGATCGATCAGAAGAACCACGAATTGGAAGATATCGAAGAAAAATTAAAACGAAATAAGAATGAAATTGCTGACCTCGATGATCCACAAAAAAAGACACAGGAAAAACTTGTGCTTATCGCATCAAGAAAGAAGGATATTGAATCATTTAAAGGAATAGAAAAAGAGCTTGAAGCAATTCGAGAAAATTTGGATTCACTTTCTTCTTCATTTACCGGGACATTAACAGGAAGCGACGAAGAACTCAAAGAGATATCACAAAACCTGCGTTCCAGGAAAAAGGAATTTGAAGAACTCGCAAGATCCGTCACTGAATTTCAAAATATTACCGCATTGGCAGGGTCAAAAAACAAAGACCTCGAAGATATGCCTGATATTCCTGCAGCACTTATTGGATTAGAGGAAAAATTGGCCGCAATAAATGAAAAATTCAACATCGATGTTGAGGTCGATTCTGATTCTATCAATACTTATCTAAATACTGTTGTTTCAGAGCTTAGATCCAGTGAAAAAGACCTGAAAGACCTTAAAAACCCCTCACAGCAAATCGTTATAATTGAAAATCTCATTGCTTCAAAAATATCAGATATTGACTCCCACAAAGATGTGCCTCTATTGATCGATAATTGTTTGAAACAACTTGATCAACTCAATCAAAGTTTCCATTTGACAGATTCGTTAAAAGGCGAAAAGGATGAGATAGAACTTGCTGACAATCTGATAGAAGAAAAGAAGAAAGAGCTAAAATCACTTGAATCCCCGGATAAGCAATTTGAAGCCTTGAATGTTAACATCAAGAAAAACCTTAAGGAATTGAAAACACTTGAAAAAGTACCAGAACTTCTGGATTCGAGCAATAAAGAACAAGATGCATTGATACAAAATCTCTCAAAATTTGAAGGGCTTGATGAAAACATTTTATCGCTTGAGGACACCATAAATAAACTTGAACCGCTGCACAATAAATATTTGCAAGCTCTCCCGCTTGCGTCTAAATTCGATGAATATACACAGGAAACGCTTGGATTAGAAACTACCATCGCGGCAGCGGGGGCTTCTCTAAATGTATCTGTCAGTAACTTTGAGGCGCTTTCAAAAGAATTCAAGGAATCTGATCTTGATGAAACTACCACACAACTTGATGAACTTGGAAAATCCGCAAGCGGTATGATGGAAGCCGTAAAACAGAAGAACAAGAATCTTCAAAAAATAACAAAGGAAATTTCACAAATGGAATCCATCCTCATCAAAATAAAGGAAAACCAGAGAAATCTTGAAAAAGAAAAGGATTTCCTATCGTTCTCGAATTTCATCCGTGACACCATCAAATCCTCGTCTGAATTCGTGATAAATGAATTTATCGGGGAAATAAGCAGCGAAGCCAATAATATCTATTGCGAGATCATGGATGACCACAGCGCATCCCTTAAATGGGCAAATGATTATGACATTAAGATCGAGTCTGGCGGTGAAATAAGCACATTCAGGCAGTTAAGCGGTGGAGAACGCATGAGTGCAGCGCTTTCCGTTCGCCTTGCACTTTTAAAATCCCTTTCCAACTGTGATTTCGTTTTCCTTGATGAGCCCACGCAGAACATGGATGAGATACGGCGGGAGAACCTTTCCGAGCAGATCACCAAGATCAAAGGTTTCAAACAGGTTTTTGTGATATCACACGATGATACTTTCAACGAGAAATATTCGCATGTGATTAAGGTACAGAAGATCAATGGGGAAAGCAGGGTTGAATCATGCTTGACTTGAAAAATATCTCTCTTCAATTCGATGAGAAACTTTCAGCGATAAAATCGTATGACGTTGAGCGCTCTGAACTGACCCTTGAATACAGGGCGCATCTTGAAAAAATGAAAATACTCGATCCTGCCCTGAATGAAAAACTTCCTCCCTACAGTGGTGCAAAATTCCTCGAACCGGGAAAGCTCATCCACACGTTCCCTTTCAACTGGAAAGATCGTAGTGAATCGATGGAATGGGTGGATTCCGTGCTTTGCGGCGTTCCTGTGGGGGCGGTGGATGGGAGCCAGATATATTCTGACAAGAATTATGAGATACCACTTGCGGTCATACAGATATCCAGGATATTCAACAGGCATACAAGTGACAGGGATTACAGCCAGGATACGGATGTCATGATAATTACGCCGGATGAGTTCGAGGCTGCAAGCGTTTATTCTTTCGGCAGCGAATATGTGGATGCGCGTCGTTTTTCGATGGAATGTGACGGTATCATCCGCTTAATGAATGAACACAAAAATATTTTCATATTGCTTGACGGCGCCCTTATTCTATCTCATATAAATGTTCTCAACAATAACATCCGGGAGATTTATAAAAAAGCGATCACAAAACTTCTTGAGTCGAGCGAAAAAACCCGAAATCCCGTGATTGGTTACATCGATACCACTATGCCAAGGGATATTACATTGATGATGCATTTTCTCTTTGGATTGAAAAAAAGCAAATTATCAGACACGCATCTTTTTTCAAATATGCTATGGGGCGAGAGGACAGCGGCATTCCTTTGTGATCGTGATGACAGGCGCGGCGAGGAGGCAAGATCAGTTCTTGACAACTACGGCAAATTTAAGAATGAGATAGCGTTTTGTTACATGAAGCTGGGCAGCGGTCTTCCCGCGCGCGTTGAATTTCCCGCATGGGTTCATAAGGAAGGATCGCTTGATAAAATAGCAGATATAATACGGGCGCAGTGTATTATTCGCGGCAATTATCCAGATATATTGATGCGGGCGCATGATGCTGCTGTGATACGGATGGGCGAACATGAGCTTTTTTACGGGATGCTTGAGAATTTCTGTAAAGTTCATGGGATAAAGATACACAGGGGCGCAAAGGATTTCCATAAACGAATGAGGTGATTAAATGGTAATTGGAGAAATAATAAAGGTCGAGGATGCACAGACATATGTGGTGAAAGTACCGCCCGATGCTAAAAAAGAGCGCATAGGCAGGTTCATTAAAATAACAAAAGATGACGGATTTATAGTGGGTGTGATTAAGAATATTACAAATTCAATACGTGAAGACCTCATCCCGTATATTGAACCCGATATGGCGCCTAAATATGCTCCTTTTAATGAGGATTTCAGGAATAGCTATTACGTTCTTCATGGTATTGGAACGATACGCGGCGGGATTATTAAATACGATGTGGATTCACCGCCCGATGTCAGGGACAAGGTTGAAATCCTGGGGACTGAGGAACTAAGGTCATTTCATACCCTGGATGGAAAGCCATGTATTGCATATTTTAACACGAACCGCGAACTTCCTGTGAATGTTCTTCTTTCCATGCTTGACCAGGTCGAGGCGGCATATCCTGAATGTGGGGCGATGTTGAAGCTTGTTAAGAAATATATCAGGAGGTCCTTATGATCGGAATTGTCAACCATTCAGACGAAGAGGGTTTCACGTTCATTTCAAGCGAGCGGCTCCCTTCCGGGATGTTCGCATGTTACCACGAGGCAGATAGGAAAATCCTGTGCCGTGTAAAGCACGCAGAGCCGCTCAACGAGTACCCGCATGAGTTCCTCATGGATATGGAGCTATCTGCTGATGACGTTTCGGCGTTTTACGGGCTTGACCCGCAGGATTTTAAATATTATTCATATTCAGCCTCAGTCGTGGGTTATTTTGATGCATCGATGGGTGAATTCGTACACCCAAGAACAAATCCCGCAAGCGGCATGAAGATCCACCGCGCAGGCGAGGATGTCCTGAAAGATATAAGCAAAATAAAGGCAGGCGAGCCCGGATCTGCGTTTATCGGGAACGTACTTGGTGAAAATACCGGGATCGCTCTATCAGTGCGTGATATCGTGAGCCAGCATGTGTCTGTCATTGCCTCCACCGGCGCAGGAAAATCATATACCGTGGGTGTTCTTGTGGAAGAACTCCTGAAACCATATAACATGGCTCCTGTGCTTATTTTTGACCCTCATGGGGAATATGCGACACTTGCTGAGATTTCAAACACGTCAGAATTCATAACCCCATCCTATCGCCCATTTGTCCGGACAGTCAAGCCAAAGGATATAAAGATCAGGATAAGTGACCTTAATGTTAGCGATTTTATCAGCATTATGGATGACGGGACGATGTCTGATAAGATGAAGACCCTGTTTAGATCCGCATATCATAATCTCAGGAACGATAAGAAAAAACAGTTTACACGAAATGAATTAAAGCTGCAGATAGAATCTCTTCGCGATTCAAATAATGAATCCACGATAGATGGTATTAATTGGAGGTTCGGGAAATTAAATGCGCCTATATTTGATGATTTCCAGACCATTCCTCTTGCGGATTACTTCAAAGTCGGGCAGCTTACTATAATGGATGTTTCAGGCATTGAAGAGGGATTCCAGCAGTTGATAGCATCAGTCATGCTTCGGCGCCTGTTCGATGCGCGTGAGGGCACCGAGAACAACAGGTATAATGAAACGCATATCGATAAATTCCTTCCTTATCCTGTATTTGTGGTAATCGAGGAAGCGCACAGGTTCGCGCCGCAAAGCGGAGAGGCAAAATCAAAGAGCATCTTAAAGACCATTCTCTCAGAAGGCAGGAAATTCGGGATCGGTGTCTGCATGGTGTCGCAGCGCCCAAGCAAACTGGATGCAGATTCCCTCTCCCAGTGCATGACCCAGATCACAATGCGGATAATTAATCCGACAGACCAGCAGCAGATAGCCCAGAGCATAGAATCAGCAAGCAGGGAACTTATTTCAGAGTTGCCATCACTTGCAAAAGGCCAGGCGATAGTATCGGGTGTTGCGATCAATACCCCCACGCTCGTGAAGATCAGGAAGAGGCTTACAAGCGATACGAAGGGAAGGAGCAAGGATGCTCCGGCGCTGTGGGCGGCTGCGAAGAAGTATGAGGAAAAGCACAGGGCGCCTGGGGTGAGGGCGGACGAGGAGATGGATGTGGGGGTTTAAAAAAATATTGTCTGATTTATCTATGCATAATTTTTTATTGATACAAAACATTTATGGAAATGAAAGAAATCAAAAAGAGGTAAACTATATGGAAGTAGTTATACAAAAGGGAAGATTCATAGAAATCCCTGAATATATCATGAGAAAACTGGGATTACAAATAGGGGAGAAAGTAACAATAAAGGAAAAGGCATCTCACATTGAAATTGCCAACCCAAAATATGTTGCAGATAGACTTAGAGGATCTATCAAGAGTGATAAAAAAAAGATCGATGAAATCATTAAAGCGCAAGTATGGGAACTTCAATGAAGTTATCTTCCATCCCATCCGGAACATCCGTCTTTATTGATGCCAATATATTCCTGTTTGATATCTTCGAAGACACTGATTTTGGATGAAGTTCTTTTCAAAATGATACTGATGGAAGCCACAAATAAATTGAATGTATCCATGAAAAATGTAGTAAGACTATTGAAAAAAGAACCAGATAAGCTTGCTGCATTAGAAAAATCCTGGGCAAACATAAGAGAAATTCAAAACATGGAGAATCTTACAATACTTGGAGTAACACCTGCGATATTCAAAGATGCTGTTGAAATTGCACAGACTTGTAAACTCCTCCCTCATGACGCAACACATGCAGCCGTAGCGAAAGAAATGAATATCAGGAATATAGCCACTAATGACGAAGATTTTGAGCGCGTGGATTTTCTCAGGGTTTGGAATCCATGAGTTTTATTTGTGGGATGATTTTAGAGGGATTTTTCAACCAGCTTCAGCAGCTTTCAAATAACCCGACAGACCAGCAGCAAGCGATACCAGGGGAAGGAGCAAGGACGCACCGGCGCTGTGGGCTGCTCAGAAGAAATATGGGGAAAAGCACAGGGCGCCTGAGGTGAGGGCGGATGAGGAGATGGATGTGGGGGGTTAAATCATGCTGTTTTACGGTCTCAAAAACAGTATATGTTTTTAAGTTAAGCCCCAACCAAAAGACTAAATCTCCGCATAATATTCTATCAGTATGTCATCAAATTTGGGAGGAGGTGATGAAAAGTCGATGCTCTTGGCTGCTAAATTTTCTGTATAAGATTCGCCATTACCTTGAATTAACCCATTAATATAAACACGAGTGCTGTTTCTGACAAAAGTTTTATCAAGCGTGAAATTCTGCTGAAAACCATTTCCTTTGAATTTTTCCACCGAAGGAATTGGATTTGGTTCTTTATCCTTCAAATCTTGTGATTCTATTGAATAGGCTGTCGCAAAAATGTTTACGATTATCAGAATTATAAAAATATTTTTAATTATTTTCTTTCTTTTTACTTCTACTCTTTCTTCTATTAATGGATAAACAAGTAATAATACAGCTGCAATAAAAATTAAAATATTTTTCAATGACCACACAGTTTAGCTCCATAGGTTTCTTTTTTTTATCTCAAGCAATTCCATTAATTTATCTTGCATAAAAGTTCTTTAATCGGTTTATATATTATATAATTTCGGATTCCTCAACCTTTTTCGTTACTCTTTTATACCATCCTCTATCAATTGGGGTTGGAAAAAGGACACTGATGTTCTATAAAAAGTTCCATTTTTATTCTTTGGGACCAAATGAGGATCAAAATACAATGCTTTCGATGGGAATAAATTTGGAATCAATGTTTGATTTCATACAATTGCCATAATTGCACCAACATGTAATGTAACGGTCACGTTAAATCCTATAGTATATCCAATTTGAGAACTTGTTGTCTGGTTTTATGGAGTGAAATGTAGTTAAGTCAGCTTTTTTATGAAAACTCTTTTTTTCAGGTGCGCCAGATTTATGAGGCGCGAAGATTTTTAAACTCAGTTCAGGAACAAACATGTAGCCAGGATAATGGTTTGTCATAGAATCCAATGTGAGAGAAGCCAGTAACAGTTGTTGAAAACACGTTAGTTGCGATCTTTCTGCTTCGCTCCGATTAGGAGATACCTGAAATGTCGGTTCAAAATGGATATGGCTTTTTTCTTTTATGTCAGTACCTTCCAGTGCTTTTTTTAACGCTGTAGGAGATAATTTCAATATTTCAAGCACATCTTCTTCTGTAAAATAAATAGGCTTGGTGTGATGTGGGACTTCATTAGCTTTTAGAATATCGGGCCATTCTTCTTTTGTAATCCCTTCTACACCTGCTTCAGCTCTTTTTTTGAGTCGTTCCAAGTGATCTTTGTGTTGAGTCTCCAATTCCTTTTCAGGATTATATGGTTTTTTTATATTCCAAAGTTTTTCAATTTCTCTTAAAAGGGGCGAAGCTATCATATTTTGACAATAAGGAGAGACGTGAAATGCATCTTGCTCATCTTTATCAAGAAACTTTTTCATTAACTCTGAAAAAACTTCCGTTCTCAAAGACCACATATTTTCTTTTCCAATCTGTTCTTTTTTACAAAGGAATCCCTTCTCCTCTAACGTCTTGAGATGATCTTTAATCCCCTTAGGATCAGATATGTTGAGTTGTAACTTTATAATATCCCTTAATTCTGGCTCTTCAATTCCTTCTGGATGCTCGCACAATATCAGTAAAATTTTGTTTTTAGTATAATCAACTTTGTATTTTTGTCCTTGTTTTAATCTTTTATCCATAGTCTTTATTATATTATTTATGGCCATAAATAGTTTTGGATTATATACCTATGGGTATTATTTCTAAAACAAATCCTATGGTATTCATTAATAATATTACCCTATGGTTAATATAAATTAAAAATCGGTATTAATATGTTCCATTATAGTATATATCATGGTTAAAATGCTTGAATTTGGAAACAGACAGATTATAGGCAAGAATTATACTCAGTACGTAGCGTTGCCGAAGGATTGGTTGAGAACTCACGAACTTGACGTCGGGGATGCAGTAAAGATATCCCTTGTGGAGGATGGCGCCTTAAAAATAACTAAACTTGAGGCTGAACTCTTAAATGATGTTAAAGAATTGGAATTGGAAGGAGTGAATAAAAAACCTGACATCAGCAAAATAAAATCTTTACTTGATAAAGTTAAACAAATTGCACCCCATATTTTTGAGATTTTAAAGCCTGTTATTACGGAGTATATCAAAAAGAAATTAGGAGTATAGTCTAATGATGCACACAACTCATTTCGTTTATCAATGAGTGTTACGATTTTTCATTTTTCTTAACACTTCGCATCTGCGAAATTTATAAATATATCTTGGGCTTAATAAAAGAATGGTGGTGAATATGTTTTTGCCGAAACTTTGGAACTCAAAATCCAGATTATTCCATTTTTGCAGTAAATGCGGATACAACCTTACAGCCGATTGGTCAATGTTAAATAGTATACTATCTTAACTTGTTGTACACTTATCGGGGTTGACTACAATTATGAATGTTCATAAATGGATGATTTTTGTTATAATAATCTTATTAAGTTTATTTATATATCCAGCCAGTTCACAAACGGCAAGGGAATGGGTGGACAAAGGAACTGAATATGATATATCAGGTGAGTATGAAAAAGCGATTGAAGCTTATAATAAAGCAATAGCTATTAATCCAAATGATAAAGAAGCATGGTTATTTAAAGGACTTGCATTTGGTGAGTTAGACGAGTACGATAAGGCGATTGAAGCTTATAATAAAGCAATAGATATAGACCCTAATTATGCTTACGCATGGAACCATAAAGGAACTGCCCTTACTGAGTTAGGTGAGTACAATAAAGCGATTGAATCTTTTAATAAAGCAATAGATATAGACCCTAATTATGCTTACGCATGGATAACCAAAGGAGCTGCATTTGGTAAGTTAGGCGAGTACGATAAAGCAATTGAAGCTTATAATAAAGCAATAGCTATAGACCCGAATGATGCTGCAGCATGGACATATAAAGGAACTGCCCTTACCGAGTTAGGCGAGTATGAAAAAGCGATTGAATCTTTTAATAAAGCAATAGCTATAGACCCGGGTTATGGTCCAGCATGGTACAATAAAGGAAATGCTCTTACTGAGTTAGGTGAGTACGATAAAGCGTTAGAAGCATATAACAAAGCGATTGAAGCATTTGACGAATTATTAGATTTTTTCCCGAATACTAAAGAAGCAAAGGAAATGAGAGAATTAACCACAAAGAAAATGGCTGATCTCACGTCAACATCACCGATTAGTAACCAAGATAATAATTGGATAATAATAAGTGGGATAGCTATTTTCATAATAATCGGCATAATTGTACTTCAAAACAGAAAAAATAAAAGCAATAATAATACGGATTATAAAATTAATAAATGGAAAATGTTTTGTCAAAAATGCGGAGCAGAGTTAAAAGAAGATTCTATGTTTTGCAGTTCATGCGGAGTTACACTACAAGATGGAATAGCCATAGAAGATGAAAAGAGTGGAAGGGTTCAAGGGAAGTGGGCAGAAAAAAAGGTAAATAATTGGAAGATTTTAACATACGTCATATTCACTTGGCTTGGGATTGCAATAATAGCAAAAATATTGGTTTTATTGTATTCAGAAAATTCTGCTGATGATTTGTCAATGGTAACAGGTGGTTTATATGGTTTCACCTCTTTATTTTTAGGTATCATTATGACCTATAGACTTAAAAAGAAGATCGAATTTATTTACGGCGTAGCACTTTTTTTTATTGCACCAACGATTATCGACCTTTCATTCATAGTAGGATTGCTACTTACGTTGAGTTATTTTTGGAATTCATATATAAAATTAGAAAAGCAGAGATTAGGCAAAGGACTCCATGAACCAGTTAATATATGGAAATGACTGGTGGTTGATAACCCATCCGTTCACAAAATTAATATTTTTTCATCTGGAATAACTAGAAATACCACGAATGATAATAATCAATTGTGGGCTCATGCCTGCAAAATTAAAAACAGGGAGGTAATATGTGCAGTGTAGGCGATTCGTTCGGAGTAGAACTTGAAGGCGGCATGGAACCGCATGAATATGTATGCAATCATTGCGGTAAGAAATTTAAAGGCATAGGGATAAATTTGCGCTGCCCGAAATGCCAATCCCAGGATAATAAACGCATTGAATAGCTATGAAAGTAATATTGATCCATGCTGACTTTTACATTATCTTACAACGTATTGAGAGATAAGAATAGCAACCGTAGTTAAAGCGCCGATAGCTGCCACCAGTCTTATTTTCCTGTCACTGAATAATTTATATGCTGATAAACATATAAAAATATAGGGAAGCAGGATTGTAATCACTGATATACTTGCAAGCTGAGCGAAATGATTGGAGAAGAATAAAAGCGCTATGCCAAGGGCAGTACTTAAAAGCACAGCAGCCGCTGGTGTGCCCGTATTACTTAATTCTTTTAAGACAGGGATATCAAATTGAGAGGATATATTTTGTGTTACTCTCGATGCGCCTACGATATAAGCGTTCAGGGCGGACAGCATTGCTACGATCCCTATCAATGCAACGATCTTCCCCGATTCTTTAAATATTAATCCCGACGCGGTAGCAATAGGAGCGGGCGAGTTTGCAAGGATCGCGCTCCCTACGCTGCCGATTAGTGAGAAATTTAATAAAAGATATACAAATACTACAATAAACATGACAATAATTAATGATTTGAATACATCACTTTGCTGTTTTGTTTCTTCTGCGGGTATCGCGCTTATTTCAAAGCCGGTGTAGGACCAGTAGATTATGATTATAGCATTCAGGAAACCTGTGTGATCTGGAGTGAAAAAAGGCACAAAATTGCTTGTCTTGATATATGGAAGCAGAAGAACTGCAAGGATGATCAGGGGAATAGTCTTAAAAGTCGTTAAAATGTTCTCGGCTGTTCCTGAAGGACGTACTCCTTTGATATTAAGAAGACATAAAAAGATGAGTACCAGTATCTCCGCGAACAGGATATTACTGAACCCAAAAAAGAAAACATATTGTCCGATCCCGGCTGCGATAGTTGCAATCCCGAATATTGAGGATATTAAATATAATATGACAAGCGTCACCGATGTTTTTTTGCCGAACACCTTTGATAGTATTGAGTAAAAAGCCCCTGTAGAAGGATATCTGGAAGAAGCCCATGCAAGAGACAGCATGACACATGTAGCTGAAACAGCCGCAATAAACCATGCGATCAGAGAACTTGGACCTGCAATGCCTGCCGCTATACCCGGAACTACAAATATCCCTGAACCTATAGTTCCGCCTACGCCAAGACTGACAAGCTCAAAAACGCCAAGGGACTTATTGTAGCTTTTTTTAACCTTCATCTTACGCTATTATGGAATAGGATATATTATATAGTTGGCCATATAATTCAAGAATAAGGAGTTGAATCTATGAAGGTTGAAGACATCTTAAGCGAAGGATTCGAGATATACAAAAAACAGTTCGCTGTGTGGTTGTTGGTGGGCTGGTAACATATCCATTTACTGTGATCTGTCTCTGGCTAGCGGCACAGAAATTAGCGCAGGAACAAGCCTGATAAATCAGCCCTTATTTCCGACATTTCGCAGCAGCCACTATCATTGGCAGTGTAATGGTCGCATCCGAATAAACAGTCACAGACCTTGCATTCTCCCCGATCTTGCCCCATGAGCGCGCTTCATCAAGCGTTGCGCCGGAAAGTCCTCCCGTCTCTGGCCTGTCCATGGTGAGTTGTATGGCATAATCAAAAGAGCGCGGGGTGACAAGCATGGACTGCAAAATGAAATTCTTGGGTACGCCGCCCCCTATTATCATTACACCTGCGCGTTTTGCTTCATAGCATCGATCGATCAAACCTTTCATATCCGCGAAAACATCCACATTCAGGGGCTTTGTCTGCTTGTACAGCCATGCCTGCAATCCAATGATCGAATCCTGTATGGCCGGGCAATATACAGGAATGCCCATATCATAAGCACTTTTCAAAATAGAGTTTTTATCGTCAAGGCGCGCCCCGATATTGGAAAGAAGCTCGGTTATGGAAAGCTTTTCAGGGATTTCCCTGAAGATAGACTGGAGTTTTTCCTCAAGATCCGTAAAATGATGCTCTGGAAGGAAAACATCATATATGCGGTTGACTGCTTCGTGTTTCAACTGTATATCATCGGTGGCGTCAGTTCCTTTGTAATGATGAAGCCCCATGGATTCTATTATATCATGGACAAGATTTGCGCCGGTGCTCACAAGAATATCTATCTCTCCATCACGGATCATGTCGCTTACGATCTGCCTCATGCCCGCAGGCACCATAGCACCCGCAAGTCCGAAGAATTTTGTGCATTCAGGGTCATCCTGCATTTCCCTGTAGATGTCAACCGCTTCATATAGTCGGCCTGCCCCGAAAGCGCAAGCTTCAAAACTTGCCACAAGCTCTCCAGATGACATGTTTTTTGTTATTTTTGCGGGAATGATCTTTTTATTAAGTTCCATATCTTATTACCTGAAGCACTTAACACAGGATAAAATAATATCCTTTTCCTTTGTCAATGACTTTGCAAGAGCAATCCCATCAGGCAGGTCGCCAGCGTAATATATTTTTGTATCTTTTGCATCTATTGAATCTCTTGCATCTATTGAATCCTTTGAATCCCTTGCAAGCGGTTTCATCCTTTCTCCGACAAGTACGAGCGCGCCAAGATCATTTAAGTGGTCATTGATAAATCGTTCGACTCCAGAGGGATCAAGTCCTTCGCATACTTCTTTTGCTTCTTCTCCAAGAACCATGACGATCCTTTCTCCCTCTTCCTGTGCATATTTGAGCGCTTTTTGCGCCGTCCGTATGTCCATTCCTGAGTTTGAATTATCTATGAGTGTCCTGCCGTCAATCGATTTTTTCGTCATGCGACCCTGTGCGCCCTTAAATCCCAGGAAAGCTTTTTCGATCGTATCTGAGTCAATACCCAGCGCAAGAGCCGCGGCGGTTGCGCATACAAAAGCGGTTTTATAAGAAGTTATGTCGTAATCGTGAGCCTCCGTGATGTGGATTTTTCCATGTTCCTTGCCGAGAAAATAGGCTATTGTTACACCATTTTTTTCAAGGTCTTCAAAATAGACATTACATGTTGCATTGACCGAATCCGTGAACGAGATGACTTCGATATCCCTTCTGCATGCCCCGAAAAACCTGAGAGCATCATTGTTCACCACAAGTTTGCTGCCGGGTTTTGCATCAAGTATCATACGACGCTTTGAGTCACTTGCAAGTTTTGTGTTATTTGCTATTTTATAATCGTTGGCTATCGTTGTGATTATTCCGCTATCGGCATAACCCGTTCCTCCGATTGAGACTTCAGCTATGAACACATCAAAATCGATCCTGGCGTCATTCACTGCATCAAGCGCGGTCAGGATGCTTGCAGGAGTTATGCTCAACCCTTTCTTAATTATTTTTCCCGTGCTTCGGTCTTCAAGTCCCCTGCTCGTATGTGAGATCACTTTTTTTTTCATGGATAAAATATCAGCAAGCAGGATCGCTGTGCTTGTTTTTGCCTTTGTCCCTGTCAGTTCGATAAGGATTTTGTGCTTCAGGTCGTAGGTTGATAATATTTGCCCCACAGCTTGATGATGTGATATTATTGGGATATTTCGAGTGGCTGCTCCTGCAAGCATCGGATAGCCTGGATCAAGATGTACCGGTGCAATTATGATGTCAAAATCCAATGGATCAAGGGGCTGCGTGGATGTTTTTATCCTATCGTTTTCAAGTTCATTCAGGGATTCGGGGGTAAGCGTTTTGTAAACATCTATGCCGGTGACAGATCCCGCTATTTTCGTTAACTTCCTGGCTATGACGGCGCCGCCATGGGTTAAGTCTAGGACTGCTATTTTTGATGATTTCTTGAGCAGCAATGAGCTGTCAACGTTTACGGAATTTAACATGCTTCTCTGTAAGCCATTCAAATAATTATAGTCTTTTGCCAACTTATGAAAAATGTCTATTTACCTTACCATCAAATAGCGATATGTCCTGAGCGTATTTGAGAACATATAACGCGCCGCAATAAGATTTTACATCTGCGTTTATCTGCGTGCATCTGCGGTTTCGAATTTCCAAAGCAAGTTTTATGATTGAAGCCTCGGCGCGATTCAAATTGCTTGCTTTGCAACTTATCTTCAGGACTGGCTTACAATAAAAATCCCATAAGTATCAGCGGGATTCCTTTTTTTAAATTTCCGGGCTGTGAAAGAAGAAACCTGCTGCCTGAAATTCCCTTTAATGGTTTCCTTGTTTTTCCAGCGCCGCCGATTTCAAATATGATTTTTTCGTTTTTATGGAACACGATATAATCCGCATTTAGGTAAATATTTTTTCCAGAATGCATGCATTTTGATAAATATTTTTGTCAGAATGCCACATATAATCTAGTTTTCCGCTAAACATATCGTAAAAAACAACGAACTGTGACGAACTCGAAACGAACTCTGGATAATACGAGTTCTTTTTAGTTCGTTGTTAAAAATTTTGCAAAAAAGTCAGTAAACGAATGGCACACGGATGACACTGATTACACGGATTATCACGGATCCGCGCGCATCCGCTTAATCCATGCAATCCATGCTATATCTTGCGATTTATCCCTTAACCGATGATAAATGAAACAACATCAATTCGCGAGAGCTTCCGTAACCCTCTTATATGCCAGGTCTGCGACCAGGTCATCGACTCCCAGAGGCTCTGAATAAATAAGGGTCACGTCCCTCCCGTCAAGTTTTATGGTCGCTTTTCGCGATTCCTTGCTGACACCAAGTATCTGGGGGATATCTTCCATTGTATGTACGCCGTGCGCCAGGAATATGGGAACGGCTACGATCGTGGAAACGCCTGTTCCTTTGAAAGCCTCAAGTCCTTCCTTCATGGTTGGAGTATTCATATTCATAAAACCTATGCGGACTACTGTGTTTTTATATTTCTTTGCGATAAGTTGCGCAACCCCGTTAACTACTTCTTTATTGTGGGGATGCCTGCTTCCATGTCCGAGTGCGAGTATTCCAATTTTTTCTGTCATAAAAATCCTCATTTGATCGTGATAATTGAGTGGTTTTATTGGTGATGCATCTTATAACCTTTTTGATAGGCAAAAGCAGATAAATGTTAAACTCATATAAATCCCCATGATAGTTATCGGAATTGATCCAGGGCTTGCGATCGTGGGTTTTGGAGTAATAAGCACAAAAAACGGGACGATAACTCCGATAAGCTATGGATGCATCAGGACATTCGCCGATAAGAAAACCCCACAGCGTCTCGCACAAATATACTCCGAAGTAAATTCGCTGCTTGACAAATACAATCCCGAAGTAATCGCTGTAGAAAGGTTGTTTTTCAATACCAATGTCACAACTGCGATGAGTGTGAGCGAAGCAAGAGGCGTCATCTTCCTTGCAGCCGCGCAAAAGAATATCCCTGTTTTTGAATATACTCCCAGCCAGGTGAAGCAGGCAATAACCGGCTCAGGGCGCGCCGATAAGAAACAGATGCAGGAAATGATCAAAAGATTACTCAACCTTGATGAGATACCACAGCCCGATGATGCTGCAGATGGGCTGTCCATCGCTTTATGCCATATTAATATTTCGAGATATTAATATTATATAAAACGAGTATTTATATTAAATACTATTAATAATTATCCATTGTCGTTTTTACACTGTTCTTGTATTCATATTTAAGCGAATAGACATTATGGTCGCCTTTGACATCTATCCTCAAAATGCCAAGCCTGGTGTTCATAAGCCCGACCATAGCTGAAACTCCCCTGTAATTAACATCGAATCCCTGTTCCTTCAAACGGTCAAAGACATTCTGGGTGGTATAAGGCTGCTCATTAAGAAACAATTTCAAAACCGACTTCCTGATGCCGGTCTCATCTCTCATCAGGTATTTTGTGAGCCGTTCTTTTAATGCCTCGTTTTCTTTTCCGTTCAGTGAAACCACCTTTGTCATTATTTGATTTTTAGAGTTTATACCTTTCTATTTATTAAAGCGGCGTGCTTTCAGCGACCATTCCGTTTTTCATCGGATACCTCTCAATTATAGACACATTGCATCCGATTTTTTTCAATTCGCTGACAAGGTCTTCTGCTATCCACCATGCGATCTCAAAAGTACCGTCCCTGATTTCGTACATTTCATCCGGAACTCCTGCTTCTTTTAATAACCCTGCACAACTCCCTTCAATGAGCCCATATACCAGAGTTCCGTCATCGGTAATCTCGTCAAAATGCCTGGCGGATCTTTTTGCGATCCTTTTAAATCTCTCCCTGAGCTGTATTGCATCCTTGAATTTTGAAGAGCAAAAATGCAGTTTATCATAATCCAGAACTTGCGCTAATTCCCTGCTGCCAAGCGCAGCTGAAGATGTATCATCAACAGTCATATATCCGTTTTTCTTAAGTTGCGACAAATTTGTTTCAGAAAATTCAAGCTCATTCAGGTTCAGGAAACCATCAACTTCTTTCAATAATGAAATGACCCCGCTAAGATCACAAGTAATAGATGGTATCTCTATCCCCACTGAAAGACCAAGTTTATAAGCATTAGTTATAGAGGCTCTGTAAAACGTTTGGTCAAGACCTGGCAACAAATTCTGAGGAGGATGGAATCTTATTTCATCAAGACCTGCCTGTTTTAACGATTCAATGATCCCTTTGCTAGGGGCAAGGGCGGTATATAAATGAATATGATGTGATTTTCCAAATTTATTTTTAAGCAGTTTTATATAATGAATCACACGGTCAAGTCTTAATAGCGGCTCACCGCCAGTTATTCCTGTACCAAGGGCATCCATCGAGATCGCTTCTTCAATAAGATCTTCGTCCCTGTTCACACGTCTTTCATTTGCGAATATAATGTCCTTCTCACGCCGCTGATTAGAAACCGGACAGTAAAAGCACTTCTTGCCGCATATTCCTGTGACAAAAAGAACCATCTTTGCCCCTTTGTAACACATGCGGCATCCTTCAGGAAGGAAATTATAAAATGAGCCGCTATTATCGTTTTCCATTATTATTTGCTGCGATTTATTATATATCTGCCTAATTCACTCAGCTTTGTCTTTGCGAAACTGTTATCAAGGTTGTCAAGCTTGCTGTTGGCAATTTCAAATTCTTCCCTTGCCGATCTTTTAGCGTTTTCAATAGAATCGGAAACAAGATCCATGAGTTCCCCGTTATTGCATTTCATCATTCTTTCGATTGATATACCTGAATTAATGGCATCAAGCAATACAATGGATGGTCTTCCCATAAAAAGGTCTTTTTTCACTGGCTTTCCAAGTTCATCTTCTTTTGAAATGCAATCAAGTATGTCATCGCGGATCTGGAAAGCAATACCTATGTGATTCCCGAAATTCTTGAGATCATTTATCTGGTTTTCATTCCCTCCGCCTACAAGAGCGCCCACTTCTGCTGCTGAACTGAAAAGGGAACCAGTTTTTCGAAAGGCCAGATCCAGATAGCTTTTCTTATCCTTTGCAAAATCCACAAGTTCCATGGCTTCCCCTTCTCCCATATAGAACAGTGAATCCGCAATCGCATGAATGAGCCTTGGGTCACGCGCAGCTATTCGCAGTGAAAGCGCGGCAAGTATTTGAACGGTCAGCAAAGCCATATCATTGCCCCACAGGGCATGAACCGTGGATTTACCCCGTCTTTTTTCTGATTTATCGATCACATCATCAAGAACGAGTGATGAAGAATGGATCAATTCAATAGATGCCGCTGCAAAGCATGCTTTTTCTGCAGTTCCACCAACGGCTTCACTGGCAAGCGTTACAAGAGCAGGTCTTATGCGTTTTCCTTTTGATAAGATGGCATAGGTGACCGCCGCTGCAAGTTCAGGAGGTTTTATGTCACTGAGCAGGTTTGGCATTTCAGAGTCAACCAAATTTGCCCGCTGTGCTAAAAGTTGCTCAATGTCCATTATTTACACCCATAACTTGAATAGTTGAAAAGGATTTCTATTTAACAGCATATTTCTTTCAAACTTGCGCTAATCATAAATAGATTTTACCTTTTTATTCTACAAATCTACGTCCAAGGATCCTGTGTACTTTTTCAAATATCCAGTTTCCTCATTCTGTCCACTGCTTCATTTATCCTCTCAACCGGCTGCGTGAGCGCGAATCGCACATACCCTTCGCCATATTCTCCGAATCCATTGCCGGGCGTAGCCACGATACCTGCCTTTTCAAGAAGCATCGTTGAAAAATCAGATGCTTTTCCATTCACATGCGCCCAAACATAAAATGTGGCTTTTGGTGGTTTAACATCAAGCCCAAGTTCCATGAGTCCTGACAGGAGAGCATCACGCCGTTTTGTATATATTTTATTCATTTCCAGAACGCAATCCTGAGGTCCGGTAAGAGCAGCAATACCTGCTTCCTGGATAGATTCAAATGCGCCTGAGTCGACATTCGTTTTAACTTTTCCAAGACCTGCCAGTATCTCGCGGTTTCCGACTGCAAAACCAAGTCTCCAGCCGGTCATATTATATGTTTTTGAAAGGGAATGCATCTCAATACCTATGTCTTTTGCGCCTTTGACATTCAGGAAACTTGGCGCCTTGTAACCATCGAAGGTCATTTCTGAATAGGCATCATCATGGACTACTATTATATCATTTTCATGTGCATAATCCACGACTTCTTCAAAGAACTTTAATGATGCCGTTGCAGAGGTTGGATTATTGGGATAATTCAGGAACATGAGCTTTGCTTTCCTGGCGATATCTTTTGGTATTGCATCAAGGTCAGGAAGGAATTCGTTCTCAGCTAAAAGAGGCATCTTGAATGGTTTTGCGCTTGCAAGGATCGAGCCTATATTGTAAACTGGATATCCTGGATCCGGAACCAAAGACACATCACCCGGATTCAGGAACGCAAGCGGAATATGGGCTATCCCTTCCTTTGAACCGATAAGCGTAAGAACTTCATCTTCAGGATTTAGTGTCACATTCATTACTTTCTTGTACCATTGAGCTGCTGCATTGCGAAAAGATGGCATGCCTTCATAAGATGGATATCTGTGTCTTGCTGAGTTATCCAGGGATTTCTTCATAGCCTCAACAATATGGGGGGGCGTTGGCATATCAGGGTCGCCAATTCCAAGGTTAATGACATCTACACCCTTCTTAATGATCTCGGCTTTTGCTTTATCGATAGCAGCAAATAAATATGGTGGTAATGAATTTATTCTATCAGCGTATTTAATCATGAGCGGTTTTGATGTTGTTTAAGGTATATAAGATATGAGCTTTTGAAAAAAAAAACCAGTATTAATCCTCATCTTCATCGTCTTCATCTTCCTTCGGCGCTTCAAGCAGCAGTTCTCCATATATTAATTTCTCGATAACCTGGGAAACAAAAAGACGTTTATGATATTTTTCCATATCTTCATTCAGGTGCAACTGGGAATCGATCTGTACTCTTATTAATACGAACCTGAATTTTTCCATATCGTCGATTATCATGTATTTCAGGGTTTCCAGAAGATATGGCAGACTGTCCGGATCATCCACGACTTGCGCTATTATTAGAATATTTTCAGGGACACTTTCTATATTCACATCAATCTGGCCAGTAAGTAGTCCCAATGTTTTTGTTGAATATTTCTTATCGTTTATAATTGCCATCCAAATAACCACTTATTCTATATCTATTAAGTCCTATATTATCTCAACGGAGAATAATGAACACACCGGCAATTTTAAAAACATTCCATAAAGGAAAGATGAAGGAATATTTTGTCAAGCCAGAAGGCGAAATGCATACGGATCTTGGGATAATAAAGCTTGATGAACTCAGGGAAAAAACCTTCGGGGATAAGATTTGCACCCATCTTGGAGTGGAATTAGTCATCCAGAAACCCAGGGCTCCTGATTTGTTCACCCATGCAAGGCGAAGCGGCGCCCCGATGATGCCAAAAGATATTGGTGTTATCATTTCAAATACTGGCCTGTGCTCTTCGGATATTGTGCTGGATGCCGGCACAGGTTCGGGGATACTTGCAATTTATCTTGGAAGCATAGCAAAAAGGGTTGTAACATACGAACTGAGAGAAGATTTCCTGGAATTGGCAAGAGATAATTTTGCCCTGGCAGGACTTACTAACATAGAATTACGGCAGGGGGATATTGTAGAAGAGATACAGAAATTGGATGAGAAATTTGATGTAATCACCCTTGATACTATGGCTTCTGCCCAGGTTGTTCCTTATGTCCCTGATATCATTTATCCAGGAGGATTTCTTGTTGCTTATTCACCTTTTTTTGAGCAGGCAAAGGAGATCAGGGAAGCCATTGGAAAAACCAATTTTATTGATGTCAGGACGATAGAGACTCTTGAACGTGAGATCGCATTCACGGATAGGGGAACTAGACCTTCAACAGCAAGAGTAGGTCACACGGGTTTTATTACAATAGTCAGGTATTGACATGAAAATATTCTTTGCAGGCTCCATAAGGGGAGGGCGCAGCATGCTTCCAGTGTATATCCAGATACTGGAAATGCTTAAGAAACAGGGGCACAAGGTTGTGAGCGAACATGTCGCATCTGTTGATCTTGAAAAGATCGAAGCAAAGATAACAGATGAAGAAATATTCAATAACGATATTGGATATGTTAATGAATGCGAATGTCTTGTCGCAGACGTTACAATACCCTCGATAGGCACAGGTTACGAGATATGTTATGCCGTTTCAAAAGGAAAAAAAGTTCTGTGTATTTACAGGGATGATGCAAATGTTTCAGCCATGGTGAGGGGGAACGATCGTATTCTTTCAGTGCCTTATAAGAACATAGAGGAGCTGGAAAAGAGTCTGGCCATGCATCTGTAAGAGTCTTAAAAGCGTGACTTAACGACTCTGCCTATAATCAAAAGAATTTATTTATTTAATTAAAATAGTAAGGATACGCAGGGTATTATCATGCAAAGATGATAGACTGAACCGGGTATCTCTCACATCAAACTCTATCCGTGTTAGTGTGGATTTCATATTAGAAGTATCTTCTTTAACAGATATTATAGCTCCAACAGTTTCCTTGAAACCACTGCGAACAGAATCTATTAATTCTTTCATCAGTTTTGCCGCTGTATCCAGTCGTGCATCAGTTTCATCATTACTTACCAGCTTTAAAAAACCATTAAACTTGTTTGTTGCTTCAGATTCTGTATATTCTATTTTGTCAACACGGATAAGGGTATTTTTGATATCGATATGTTTCCTGAAAAAGTCGAGTTGTTCTTCTTCTCCTTCTGCAACGATCCTGACGTTTCCATCCGGCATGTTTTCAGCATACCCTGTTAAATTGACAAATTTCCCCAGCTCAATAACTCTATCCCTGTATCCTGCTTTCTGAACATTTCCTGAAACTATGAACATCATTTGCTTCATTTAATTATAATTCATCTGAGGACTTATAAATGTTAGCATAGTGTGTCAAGAGGCAATTAGCAACAAAGAAATCAATTTATCTATTTCATTAGCGGGATAAGAAAATGCCTTTATAGTTTCCTATGCGTTTAAAAATCAAATAAGGATTTCTGGGATTTTCCTTCTTTCTTTACCGCAATATCAGGTTTTTTCTGTTCGGTTTTACTCGTTTCAAGTTTATTTTTTTCAGGTTCAGGAGTTATTATCTTTCTATCCTTGCTGCCAAATCCCCCGAATAGCTCAACATCATGCTCGGTTTCTTTGTCTTTTAAAGACTGGGCATCATCATATATCTTTTGCACCTTTTTTGTCACGGATTTTGATTCAAGAAGAAAAGCCAGCTCTTCAGGCTCAAATCCAAGTGCTGCAGTTATATTTGGGGCATATTTCTCATTTGTGACCAGGAGCCTGAAAAATGGGAACAGCTGTGAGCGTGTAAAACTCATGGAAACATGACAGTATGTTCCGATTTTCTTTGCTGTTGAATCCCTGACCTGCCTCATTCCTTTTGTCTGCCCAAGTTTTCTCCATACTGAAGGCGGCTGGTATTTTACGAACCCGCTGTAACGATGTGACCTTGCCACGATGATACCTGCTGTCATAAGGACGCTGGCGTATCTCCACATATTGTAATTCTGCCTTCTCTTCACCCTTCCTAAAAACACAGAAGCTCTTCCAAGATAATAATATCCCTGCGAAAGGTCATCCGGCGAAGTATATTCAAGAGGTAGATTTTCATCCATCCATTGTATCAGGTCATCCGGATTCTCATCAAGATGGAATGTTGCTTCATGGGCCTCGCGTATATTTGTGCCCTTCAGGATCTTTACCAGTACCTTGAAGATATTCTCTTTACTGTCCCTTTCCCCGGTAACGATGTCATCCATTTTGAGAGTGGTCTTTCCCTGTGCGATCGCCTGCAGGTCATTAATAGCACTTCGAAGATCCCCATTAGCATTCTCGGTGATCTTTTCAAGAACTCCCAGCTCGCATTTTATGCCTTCAACTTCAACGATCCTCTTTAACGCCGGGATCATGGAACGTGACATTATGGAATTGAATTGGACTGGTTTACAGGCAGTCCGAAGTCCTGCAGACATGTCATAAAGTTCGTTCGCGATAAGAATAATCGGATGGCTTGTCTTTTTTATAAGTTCTACTATCGCTCTTTCTCCTCCCCGGTCAGAAGTACCGTGGATATTATCCGCTTCATCCATAATTATGAGCCTTTTTGTTTTGCTGCCGGAGAGGTTCCCCATCTGGGAAGCAGATCCCACCACTTTTTCAATGACATCAGCAGTGCGCTGGTCGCTTGCATTTAACTCGATAACTTCCCATCCCATTTCCCTGGCAAGAGCATGAGCCGTTGTGGTTTTTCCTATTCCTGCTTTTCCATACAGGACGATTGCCCTGTTTTCAGGTATCCCATGCAGCCATGTTACCGCCCATGCTTTTAGCTCCTCTAATGCCTTATTATGCCCCACAACTTCTGACAATGTCTGTGGGCGATATTTTTCAGTCCAATCAAGGCTCATGTTTCACCTGTAGTTCAACTTATATTGATTTAAATACATATCCCTTCATCTGAATGAGACTTAACACCATACAGCTTCTTATTAATTCCTCAATAATGATGTCTAATCTTTTTATTCCCATCGTTGCAAGTGAATTAAATGCCAGCGGGACCCAGATCGGGATAATAGGGGCTTGTTATGGGGCAGCGCTTTTTCTATCAACGTATATATTCAGCAGAGCTGCGGATAATTATCCGCCAAAAACGCTGCTATATGCAGGATTCTTGAGTTCATCCGTAACCTTTTTTATCCAGATGTATGCATATGATCCAGCAAGTCTTGCAATTATCCGGGCAATGGCCGGTTTTAGCGCAGGGATTTACCCTGCTGTCCTGATGTTGTACGTTTACAACCTGAAGCGCAGCATCGGGAAATTCAGTTCATTCATGCCGCTGGGATGGGCGCTTGGAAATCTGCTGGCAGGAATAATAGCTGTATATTGGGAGATATTTGCTGTTGCATCTCTGTTTTTTGCGCTTTCGTTCCTTATAACATTAACACTTCCTGATACCGAAGCTGGCGTCAGGAAAAAGACAGATTTGTTCTCAGTTGAACTCCTGAAAAAGAATTGGAATATTTATTTTGCATTTTTCCTGCGCCAGATTGGGGCAAATGGAGTATGGTTGATATTTCCTCTGTATCTTGCAAGTCTTGGTGCCAATAAATTCTGGATAGGGACTATTTATATGTTGAATCCGTTTCTTCAATTTTTTATTATGAGGCGGCTTGACAGATTCAGCAACCGTTTCCTTATCCATACCGGGGATCTGCTTTCAGTAGCAGCTTTCCTGGTATTGATTCCTATAACTATATATTACGAGGCTATTGTGGGTCTCGTCTTGATAGCGTTTTCATATGCATTTCTATTTTTAGGCTCAACGAACGAGCTGATTAAGAACAACGATGAAAAAGGAGCCGCTGCGGGGCTGCTTAATTCTTCAATAGCCCTTGCATCTATTTTAGGTTCACTTATTGGCGGCATTCTCTTTGAAATATATAGTTTCAAGGCAGTCCTGGCATTCGGGGCTTTTTTTGCCTTTATTGGCTATGTGGTAATGTTGCTGGCTGATAGGTCACACATACCTGAAAAAAGTTCCTGAGAAGGTCATTTCCCTTTTCTGTATGAGATACTTCAGGATGCCATTGTACGCCATATAATGGCTTTTCTTTGTGTTTCATGGCTTCAACTTCGCAGATATTCGAACGTGCAAGCCTTATAAAATCTGGTGGAAGAATTGATACTTCATCGGCATGGGATGCCCATACTTTTGTCACAGGACCCAGTCCTTTCAGGATATCGTTCTCTTGCAGTATTTCGATATCAACAGCCGCATATCCACCTGCTGCGCCTGTTCTTACAGCGCCCCCACAGGCTTTTGCCATCACCTGGTGACCTAGGCATATGCCCAGGATGGGCAGGTCGATCTCCCTGACGTATGCGCTGCAATTGCCTGCGCGCTCAAGTGTCGGGCCGCCGCTGAGTATGAGTCCATCTGGTTCTTTTTCCAGAATTTCGCCAATGGATGAAGTATTTTTCATCAATTCGACTTCCTGGTCGAGGTCGCGAACGGCCCGGTGGATCAGGTGACATGTCTGGCCATAATTGTTGATAACGATGATTTTTACCATTCGGATTGAAATTGTTGTTAAGGTTATAAAAACCCTGCTTATCCAAATCTATTTAAATAAGTTCTCTTCTTATCCAGCTACTCCTGAGGATACGATGCACTTAATCATAACAGAAAAACATGACACTGCAAAGAGAATCGCGGCTATACTATCCGAAAAGAAGCCCGATAAAGAGCGAGTAAATGGTGTCGATACTTATAAATTCGATGAAACGGCAGTCATTGGACTTTCAGGCCATATAGTGGAAGTAGATTTCCCGAAAGAATATAATAACTGGCAGAAAACCGATCTAAAAGACCTGATACAGGCGCAAGTCCTGACAAATCCAACGCATGCTAATATCGTAACAGCCATCCGGAAATTGGGCAAAGTTGCAGACCACCTGACAATCGCGACTGACTACGACAGGGAGGGTGAATTAATAGGTGTGGAAGCACTGAACGTAGTAAAAAAAGTGAATCCGGATATTTCGGCTGACCGTGTCCATTACAGCACGATAACCCCGGCTGAAATTAAAAAGGCTTTTTCCAATCCCACAAAGATAGATTTTAATCTTGCAGCCGCAGGTGAGTCACGCCAGATCATTGACCTTGTATGGGGTGCAGTGCTCACGCGTTATGTTTCTTTAAGTTCAGGAAGGCTTGGCGACAAATTCCTGTCTGTGGGCAGGGTGCAATCCCCTACACTTGCGATCATCGTGAACCGTGAAAAAGAACGCGAAGCATTCGTGCCAGTCCCATACTGGGAAATATTCGCTATTCTTGTCAATGGCGGGGAATTTGAAGCCCAGCACAAGAAAGGACGAATACTTGACAAGGCCGAAGCCGAAGTGATACACGCAAAACTCGGAAAAACCGGGACTGTAAAAAGCATCGTACTTGGAAAGCGAAGTGAAAAGCCCCCCACGCCATTTAATACCACGGAATTCTTAAGAGCAGCAAGCGCTATCGGGATAAACCCGGCAAATGCCATGAGGATAGCTGAATTCCTTTATGTTAACGGATACATTTCATATCCTCGTACTGATAATACAGTTTATCCCCCATCAATTGACACAAAAGGCCTCATTGAGTCATTCCTGGCCACTGAATTTAAAGAGTATGCACAGAAGCTGCTTGCAGGAAAACTCACTCCAACGCGGGGAAAGAAAGAGACCACAGACCACCCTCCGATAATGCCAGCAACGCCTGTAAGCAGGAACAAGCTCAAAGAAGATGAGTGGAAGATATACGAGCTTGTAGTGAGGCGCTTTTTCGCAACGTTCGCGGATGAAACACTATGGGAAACAATGGCAGTGACCGTTGACATAACAGGCGAGGACTTCGGGGCAAATGGCGCAAGACTGGTGGAGCCGGGATGGCGATGGTATTATTCATATAATCTGCCGGAAGACAGGATACTGCCGCAGCTAAAGGAAGGACAGGCCCTTAACGTGAAGGAAACTGACCTTCAGGGAAAAGAGACGCAGCCGCCCTCACGATATGGGCAGGGACATCTCATAAAGATAATGGAAGACCTGGGACTTGGGACAAAATCCACGCGCCATGAAATAATAGCTAAACTCTATTCAAGGGCGTATGTGCACGGAAATCCCCTCCAGCCCACAAAAACAGCAGTTGCTGTCATAGATGCGCTTGAGAAGTATGCAAATACTATCACAAAACCCGACATGACAAGCAAACTTGAAAAAGACATGGATGAGATCTCAGAGGGGAAGATCAAGGAAGATTTCGTTATCAATGAATCAAGAGATATGCTTGGCGAAGTATTCAAAGACCTGACAAAGAACAAAGACCTTATAAGTGAATCATTGAGGAACGGATTATATGAGGATAAGATAATCGGGACATGCCAGAAATGTTCTTCTGACCTGATTATCAGGAAATCAAAGAAGGGTTCAAGATTTATCGGATGTTCAGGATACCCCAACTGCGATTTTATTCTCCCGTTGCCAAAAGTCGGGCAAATTGTGGTCACTGACAAACAGTGCGAAGATCATGGCATATATCATATCAAGATAATCAACAAAGGAAAGCGCCCCTGGGATATCGGATGCCCCCACTGTAATTTCATCGAATGGCAGAAGAAGGTCGAGAATGAGAAAAACGGGGCGGTAAAGAAAGAAACGGGAAAATAATAGTATATAAATATAAAAAAATACTTCTATCCTTCCGCTTCTATTGCCCTTTCAATATGGGAAAAAGTAGCAGTTATGGGGAGCGTTTCTGCTTTGTTCAGATGCTCAAATCTTTTCTCAAAGTTTAAAATGGTAAATCCAACGATTTTATTTGTTTTAGGATCAAATCGCATGACAATATCGTTGTCCATTTCTTTAGAAATCGCTCCCTTAGGTTCACCAATACTGATATCCAGCACATCCCCTTGCTTATCGAAGAAGAATTTCAATTCTTTAATTTCAGGGTGTGTTTCTATGATATGGTCCCATCGCACATCAGAGAGTTCAATTCTCCGATTAAAACAATCAATAAACTCCATTCAATAAGGTCGCCTCTTGCGTGCTTAATTTTCTTCCCCATTATTATATCCTATGGGTGAGTTGGATCGTCTCTTCCTTTCCCAAAGTCGGGCAAATAGTGGTAACTGAAAAAAAATGCACACACCACGGCCAATATCATCTCAAGAGACTCAACAAAGGCAAGCGCCCGTGCTCATGCTCAGCCTTTTAGTTAGTTGTTATATATTCTGTTCTTCACACCCTTGTTTATATTGATGTGAAATATAATATATGTAGTAATATTTATGAAACCTAAAGTCCTTATTGTTGATGATGACCCGATTAATATTGAAGTTTTAGAGGGTTATCTATCGAAAGATTATGATATTTTGAAAGCTCACGATGGGATTGAAGCAATAAATATTGTGGAGACAACTCCTCCTGACATCATATTGCTTGACATATTGATGCCAAGGATGAATGGATATAAAGTTTGCAAAAAACTTAAAGATGATCATAAAACCAATCATATACCTATCGTTATAGTTACATCTTTGCGTGAAACAGAGGATAGGAATAAAGCAATCGAAGCGGGAGCAGATGATTTTATAACTAAGCCATTTGATATTATTGAATTGACTGTGAGAGTGAAAGCACATCTCAGGACAAAACTATATTATGATACTATGTTAGGTAACCCTAGTTTTCAGCTTCATTATTAACACTAGAATTTGTCCCCTATTTTTCCAAGAATTTATATTAACTTCTGGTTTGAAAAACCTCAGAGAGCGCAAAGTGTTCGAGAGGCATGTAGAATAAATTATGTTTTTGACTATAATATAATTAAGTCTGCGAAGGCACTGCTTATGGGGTAATCTTCGTTCGTTATCCGTGCTTATGCCCGGCCTGCCCGTTCGTTTCCCGTGCTCGTGGCTTCACGAAAGGCGCTCGTCCGTTTCGCATGAGAAGCGCGAAACGCGTTGGGTTCGTCCGGCGTGATTGTTTATCTATATTAGAACAACTCAACAACCGGCTCACCTCAGATACAATAATTGACCGTCAGGAATGGGGAGATGAATATTTTGCTCACAACAAGGCAACTTATTTATTTTCTAAGGTGGTTTATTACAAATTCATAAATCTGAAATAATATTATAATAAATGCCAACAATGCAAGAATATACGTATATTTTTGTAATTGTATCTGTAAATAAGTGCTGTAAGGCTCAATTTGAAATACATTTTCTTCATGGATTTGTGGAAGTAGAGATGTTATGACCAATGCCTTCTGACCACTTGATACAAATTCTATATCGTACTTGAAGTAGGCACCTATATTATAACCCATATTATTATACAAAATAGACTCATTATTTTCACTTGCTTTTACCAGTTTTATCCCATTTATGCATGGATTTATTGAGTATAACGAATCGCCATTGAATCTTATGTCTTCTGGACAGAATTCCATAGTAATATTATCTGGCCAAATATTACGTTCACCAACAATATATTTAAATTGTTCTTTTTGAAGTTCAATTTGTACACCGTAAATAAAAAATTCAATGTCTTTATTTGAGCTAATCACTCCTTTTGATTTATATTCTGTAATTATAGTATAAAAACCACCAGGCTGATCATTAAAGAGCCCATTTATTCTGAAAGGTTTTGTATCATAAACGGCCGTTGGTCCTTCATAATCAAAGAGTATTAGTAGGCTATATATAAAAATACCAATTGCAAAACAAAAAAGAATCGAAGCTGACTTATTTTTAGTAATTGCATTTTTAATATCTTTCAGAATTCTTTTTGCCACTTAACATCACCCAACTTTACTAACTTTTGACCCAATATATCTTCCGCTCTTTAGATTGAATATTTTATAATATAATAGCTTATCAAATTTGTCAATAAAAGTTTTAACACGTATAGAAACGGTCTCATTATATCAAGAAGCTTTTCGAGTTTTCCTCCGCTCGCATCCCGGCATTATTCCATCTCTTTTACAATCTGCATATACATATTCCGTGATCTGTCCTTCTGTATTTCTCGCGCCCCATTTGCATCAGCCAAATCCTTTGCCCTGGCGATTTTAACCTTCTTCCTGCCCAGCGCTTCAAGATAAAGACCTCGTACTCCAAGAGCATCTCTTTTTTCTGTGAGCTCATCTCTTGATACCATAAGAGTAAACTTTTCTTGTTGTTTGTCTTTATGTATTTCCATGGTATTTGTCCCCTACTTTTCCTTCATCGCCAGTTTTATTTTTCAGCCAGTTCCATTTCAGAGCTCAGCGACTTTAGCACCTTGTCCCGAATAATGTTTGCTTCAAGGCTCGTTCGTATCCTGGGACGAAGCAGGTCTATATTAAAAATCTCCTTTAATCTACCCGGCCTTGCCGACATCACAAATATCCTATCTGCAAGATAAACAGCTTCATCCACGCTATGCGTAACAAATAATATCGTTTTATGCTTTTTTTCCCATATCCGGAGAAGCTCAAACTGCATAATATTTCGCGTCTGGGCATCAAGCGCCCCGAAAGGCTCATCCATCAGGAGTAGCTTGGGATTATTGATAAGAGCGCGCACAATGGCTATTCTCTGGCGCATTCCACCTGATAGCTCATATGGAAAGCTTTTCTCAAATTTCTCAAGACCAAGCAATTTCAGGTATTCACGGGCGTTCTCATACCTTTCTTTTTTATCTGTCCCCATCACTTCAAGACCAAATGCAATATTATCTATCACAGTTCTCCATGGGAACAGTGAATAGTCCTGGAAGACCATTCCCCTATCTTTCCCCGGCTTTTCGACACTGACACCATCAAGCAGGATATCGCCTGATGTTGGCGCGTCTAATCCTGCGATTATACGCAAAAGCGTGGTCTTGCCGCAGCCTGAAGGACCAAGTATGCATATGAACTCCTCATCCCTGACCTCAAAATTCACTTTATCAAGAGCATTGACTATCTGATCATTTGAACTAAATTTCCGGGAAACATTTTTTAATATAAGCATCAATGTCCTCTCCAGGATAAAAACGAGGATTCAAGTTCCTTGAAAATCCTGTCCATTAAAAACCCAAGAAGACCGATTGTTATCATCCCGACAACGACCCTGTCCATGCGTAAAACCGTAGAAGAATTGATGATGAAGCTGCCAAGACCATAATCCTGCCCCATCATCTCTGCAGCTACAAGCGACATCCATCCAATGCCCAGTCCGATCCGCAGACCCGAAAGGATATTTGGCATTGAAGCAGGCACGACCACTTTTGTAAGTACCTGCCTGCTGTTGGCGCCAAGTGTATATGCCGACTCGATGAACAGGACTGGAACTCCTTTGACACCTGATATTGTATTAAGCAGGATCGGGAAGAACGCGCCTATGAAAACAATGAATGCCGAGGATTCAACAAAACCTGCTTTGAACCATATCATGGCAAAGGGTACCCATGCGATCGGAGGTATCTGGCGTATGATATTAGTAAGAGGTTCGATGAGGCGCATAAGGTTGTTCGACCATCCCATACCTATCCCAAGAGTGATGCCAACGATGGCAGCAATTAAAAAACCTGCAATTACTCTAACAATACTCCAGTAAATATGCAAAAAGAGAGTTCCTGTGCTTATCTGTTCTGAAAAAGACCTTATGACCATGTCCAGGGGCGGAACTATATATATCGGATATAATTGAGCTTTTGAAACAGCATACCAGATGGCTATAAAAAGAGATGGGAGAACAAGATAGTAAGTCCATCTGGCGTTCATTCTTGTTCAACCTTTTATTATTTTATCTATTGCAGGATCATCCTTTACAGTTCCTGGCTCATCATATGGACCAGGATGGGCTTTCTGGATATACTTCAGATCGAATATCTGGTCCTGTGTGAGGTTATTCGTGGTGTAGCCCAGATCTTTCAAAGCGTTCACGAAATCCATTGTGCTGTTTATGTACCTGTCATCAGGCAGCGCGCAGTACTTTGGCGAGAACTCAATAGATGCCATAGCTGTCTCATTATCAATACCCAGTTCCGCATTTGCAGCATCAGCCAGTTCTTCCGGATGGGCCATAATAAACAGTGATGCATAGTTATGCAGTTCCACCAGTTTCTGTACTGTGGAAGGATGTTCTTTTTCAAATTTATCTGTTACGACAAGAGCGCAGCATGGATTATAAGGCCACAGTTTATCGGATGGGATTACGACATCGCCGTATCCTTTCAATACTCCTTCCATTTCAAAAGGAGGCCATACAACATAAGCTTCTATCTGCCCTTCATTTAGTAATGCAGGCAGGGTGGATGCAATAGGGATATTCTTGACCGTGGCATTCACTCCGGCTTTTTTCAGTTCTGTCCTGAGTATGACATCCTGGATCGAACCTTTTCCAGGGGCTCCGATGGATTTGCCATTGAATTGTTTTAGGACTGCCTGGATGCTGCCAAGTTCTGTCAGGTTCTTAAATTGTCTGGTTTTGGCTATAAGGGATGAACCTTCTGAGTGTGTTGAAGCTATAACTTTTATTGGAACACCTTTATCGATCCCGATCATAACAGGCGGTATTCCCATAAATCCAACATCTGCATCGCCCTGGGCAAATGCCTGGGTGATAAGAGGGCCTGATTCATATCGTTTATATTCAACAGCATCAACACCAAGCTCCCGCTCAAGGGTTTTGTGCTGTTTCAGGACGTATATCGCCTGGCACATGGAAGGTAAATACCCTACTTTCACTGTTATCTGTTCTTTCACTTTTATTTGCTCTTTCGGTGCTATTGGTTCATCGGGCTTCTTTATGCAACCGCTAAGAGGCACCAAGACCACGATCATAATAAGGAAAATGGCTAGGAATTTTAGATTCATGTTATCACTCGCTTAATCTTTTATGATTTCATTATATATAGTCGTATTCTAATTACTTTTATGCATCTCAATCATGTGTATTATGGGGAGAATATGAACGTTTCTTCTTGGAAAAAATGCAAATCATAGTCGGAACATATTTACATATCAAAGTTAATGCACTTTGGATCGAAAAATGGTACGCATGAATAAAAGGCAAAAGCAGATACTCAATTGTCTTAATAAGAAGTTTCCAAATTGCCTGAATTATGAAATCCTCCTCGTAGAATTAGGAAATAATCGGGAGGATATAGTTCTTCTAGATGATCTAAAATTGAAGGGATTAGTCGATATGAGCTGTACCAGTTTTGTATATCCGGATGAAACCAAGTCACATGAAGCCCCAAACGACTCATGGATAACACTATATGGGAGAGCAAAACTGCGGGAAACGTTTTTTAAAAGATTGATGCTGTTTTTGGTGCTTATAATTGGTATTGTGGCAGCAATTATTTTAGGAATATTCAAACCGTAATGACAAATGTCAATGAATCTTACAAAAGATTAATACACTGAATTTACAATTTTAAGATAGAGATGATTTAATTGTCTGGAACTTCATTGGAAGATGTTTATTATTTATTTGATCCTAAGACTACTTTTGATTCAGAATTTTTTCAAAGATATTACGTTGAAATTGAACACAGTGAATCAAACATCAATGAACTAAAAACAAGGTTAGATTTAAGTTTAAAAACCAGGGAGCCGATAAAAATATTATTTACGGGGCATAGAGGCTCTGGAAAAACCACAGCACTTCACAGATTGATATCAAAATTAGGTTCTGAATTCTTTATCGTTCATTATTCAGCGTTTGATATTATGGATATAAATGATATATCCTATACAGATGTGCTTCTTTCAATGTTATCAAAAATGCTGGAAAAAATAGATGCCGAAGGTCTGGCTATAAATGAAGTACTCTCAAAACGCATTAAGACGTGGGGTAGAACAATTGAGAAAATAGATGTTGATGAAGATACAGACAGCGGTGGAATTACAGCAAAAATATCTATTCCTTTCCTGACTTTAATGGGAAAAATCAAAACAGAAACAAGCTCAAAAACAGAGATACGTAATAAAATCGAGCCTAAAATTTCAGAACTTATAAACATAATTAATGATGTAATTACTGAAATCGAAAGAACAACGGGAAAACAGGTATTGATAGTTATTGATAACCTTGAAAAAACCGATCCAGTTAAAGCTATTGAGATTTTTTATAAGCATGGAACCCAACTGGTTCAGCCGCTTGGAAAAATAATTTATACGTTCCCGATAGCACTAAAAAACGATGAAAAATTCAGCCAGATAGGCATAAATTTTGACAAGGTCAGTATGCATCCTAACATAAAAATCATGAACAAGGATGGGAGTACATATAAGAAAGGTGAAAATATTTTGATAGATGTTGTAAGTAGAAGAGCACCTTTAGAACTTATTGAAAAAGATGCAATGGAGTATATTATCAGGATGAGCGGTGGATTGGTAAGAGAATTGATCAGGATTATACGTGATTCTTCTATCAGGGCGATTACCAAAGGGAAAAATAAGATAGACAAAGAAATTGCAATAACTGTAGTAAATGATATAAGGAACCTATACAGGGGGCAGATTAGCGAGGAAGATTACAAAATTCTGACGGAAATTTATACCTCAAAAGAATTAAAACGGGACCAGGGGCTTGTCAGGTTGTTGCACAATCTAAGTGTTCTGGAATACAGGAATAATACAGATTGGTGCGATGTAAATCCAATTGTAAAATCATTGTTAATTGAAAAGGGATTAATTAGCAGCTAAAATGGAACTTGATCAAGAACAGTTAAGCAAATTGGATGAACTGGTCACTTTAATAACCCTTTCAAAAGAGGGGGCTATTGCATTTGTTCTTTGCAATGAGCCGGTTTTAAGGAAAGAATTATACAATGAGTTAGAAAAGAGGCTTGAGACCCCCAATATAAAAATAATCAATATTCAATTAGACGAAAATTCCAGTGATTTAGTTAATGAAGTAAAGAAAAAAGTCCCATCAACGATAAATAAAGCAGCAATTTTTATTTATGGCATTGAAAAAGCTTCAAAGGCGGTTACTTCATCCGGTAAATCTGCATTTTTAACAAAACTTAATATAATGCGGGATGATTTTTCCAATATTAACCAGCCTGTTATCATATGGTCAAATGAAGCTACAATAACCAAAATTGCCATCGAAGCGCCGGATTTCTGGAGCTGGCGAACTACAGTGTTTGAATTCATAATGGAAAAAACAACTGAACCTGTTGAAAGAACAGAAAGGATTACTGAAAGTGGATTGGAAAATCTAACGATTGATGAATTAAATGAACGATATAAACAATATTCAGAGCTACTGGAGGAATATAAAAATAAAGATATCGTTGATGATTATAAATTTGCAGATTGGTATTTGAAATTAGGTATGATTCATTATTTGAGAGGAGAGTACGATGAAGCACTTGAGAAGTACAAACTGTCAATGGCGATTGATGAGAAAATTGGAGATCTATTCAGCAAAGCGACTGCTCTCAACAACATAGCAATAATTCTTGTAAATAAAGGTGAGTATGATGAGGCGATTGAGAAGAACAAACTGTCAATGGAGATTGGAAAAAAACTCGGTGACCAGCGAGGCATAGCGTCTGCTCTCAACAACATCGCAATAATTCATCAAGATAAAGGTGAATATGATGAGGCACTTGAGAAGTACAGACAGTCAATAAAGATTAAGAATAAACTCGGCGACCAGCGAGGTATAGCGCAAACACTCCACAACATCGCAATAATTCACCAGACTAAAGGTGAGTACGATGAGGCGATTGAGAAGTACAAACAGTCTATGGAGATTAAGAATAAACTCGGCGATCAGCGAGGTATAGCGCAAACACTCCACAACATCGCAGCGATTCACCAGGTTAAAAGTGAATACAATGAGGCGCTCGATAAATACAAACAGTCAATGGAGATCCAGGAAAAACTTGGCGACCAGCGAGGTATGGCGCAAACACTCCACAATAAAGCGATTATTCAGCAAAATAAAGGTGAATATGATGAAGCTCTTGAGACGTACAAACAGTCAATAGAGATTAAGAAAAAACTTGGCGACCAGGATGGTGTAGCGCAAACACTCCATCAAATCGCAATAATTCACCAGGCCAAAGGTGAATACAATAAAGCTTTTGAGAAATATAATCAATCGATCGATATCTATAAAAAACTTGGTGACAAGCGTTATCTAGCCTACACTTTCGCGCAGATAGGTTTACTTTATTCACAAATTGGCAAAAAGGAAGAAGCAATTGGATCAACCCAAAAAGCTCTCGAAATATTTGAGAAAATCGGATTGGAAAATGAAGCCCGAAAAGCAAAAGACCAGATAAAGAAAATGCGTGTGTAGTCAGTGCCCCCACAAGACATCAAAAATCCGCAGATTTTTGATGACAAGTTTAAATTAACATCCCCTTCATATAGCCCACTTACATGAAACAGGAAATGTCAAGCGTGGACGTAGCTGCACTGGTAAGGGAATTACACCCCAGACTTCTCGATTCAAAAATTATGAAGATATACCAGCATTCTCCGGATGAGATAAGAATCGGGCTGCATATTTTCAAAGAGGGAAGGACAAACCTTATAATTGAAGCAGGAAAACGCTTCCATCTCACAAAAAACCCTGAAACAGCTGTGAAATTACCGCAATCATTCCCCATGCTTTTGCGCAAACATCTCACTGGAGGCAGAATAACTGACGTTGTGCAGTATGATTTTGACAGGATAATCATTCTTCATATCCAGCGTGGGGTGGACAAAACAATGCTTCTGATCGAATTATTCTCCAGGGGTAATATCGTCCTGCTGGATTCGGAAAAGCGCATAATCCTCCCATTAAAATCCATAAGCTTCAGGGACAGGAAAGTTCGGGGCGGTGAGCAATATGAGCTTCCAGCGGCGCAGTTAAGCCCGATTACAGCAACCGCAGAGGAACTAAAGGAAATCTTCGCGCATTCTGATTCCGACATTGTGAGAACGATGGCCACAAAAATGAACATGGGTGGTCAGTATGCTGAAGAAGTTTGTCTGCGCGCTGGAATTGAGAAAAGTACGCCTGCTAAGGATCTTATTGACACCATCCCGATCCAGAATGCGCTTGCTGAGGTATTTAAACCCCTGAGCACTGAATTAAAACCGCATATACTCACAAAAAACGGGGTGAAAATCGATGTGCTTCCCTTTCCTCTATCCCAGTTTGAAACTCCGTTCAAACATTCTGATAATATTGGAGTTTCAAAGAATGAGAATAATGAAAAAATATTTTTCCCCACTTTTAACGAGGCTCTTGATGAGTATTTCAGCAGCGAGGCAAAAAAGAAAAATGAAGCTGTAAAAGAGGCAGAAACGAAAAAGGACGAAAAAACCGGATTATATGAATACCGTCTCCAGAAACAGGTGCTTGCGCTCTCAAAGTTCAGGGATGAAGAGCAAAAGCTTGTTCATAAAGGTGAATTGATCTATGCGCATTACCAGACATGCGACGGGATATTAAAAGCGATAAATGATGCAAAGGCTAAAGGTTATTCATGGGATGATATCAAGAACATCCTGAAAAGTTCCCAGATGCCTGAAGCAAAATTAATTAAATCTATCAATCAGGGAAAAGGCCTGATCAATGTGCTCCTTGATAATACGGAAGTGGAACTGGATATTAGGCTGCCTGTGACCCAGAACTCCCAGGTCTATTACGACCGGTCAAAAAAATTATCCGGAAAAATAAAGGGTGCAGTTATTGCAATTGAGGTGACAAAAAAATTAACTGAGACTAAAGTTGCTCCCCCGCAGAAGAAAAATAAAATACAGAAATCAAAACCAAAATGGTTCGAGCAATTCAGGTGGTTTATTTCATCAGATGGGTTCTTAGTTATCGGAGGAAGGGACGCTCAAAGTAACGAGGACCTGGTAAAAAAATACCTTCAGAAACAGGATATTTTCTTCCATGCGCATGTGTCTGGCTCACCTGCAGTTATGATAAAAACAGAGGGAAAAGTTGTCCCTGAATCCACGCTCCTTGAGGCAGCGGAATTCACGGTTTCATATTCAAGCATATGGAAATCAGGACAGGCAAGCGGGGACGCCTACTGGGTGCTGCCCAGCCAGGTTTCAAAGACACCGGAGACAGGAGAGTATGTCGGGAAAGGCGCATTTGTGATCCGGGGCAAGCGTAATTATTTCAAGGACGTTATGCTTGGCGCAGCTCTGGGTTTTGAGCTGGGCGAAGAGAGAAAGTTGATCGGTGGCCCTGTGGGCATGGTAAAAAAGAGGGCGAAGTTCGTTATCGAAGTCGAGCCGGGTGAGTTCAACCAGAATGACCTTTCAAAGAAGATACACCGGATGATGAATGATAAATTCGAGGACAAGAAACTGATCAAGAATGTCGCATCTCCAGATAAGATAGCGATGTTACTTCCACCGGGCGGGTCGAGGGTGAAGGAATAGGAGTAAAATCTGTACTTGCTTTTATGACATTAAGTTTAAAAACATAGGAGTTTATAATAATATATAATGCAACCGCTTAAGGAAACACTTTTAACTGTAAAATCAAAAAAAACAATCCCGAAAAAATCAAGTGGCTTGTGTGGGATATGGGAAGATAATAGAAACGCAGACGAGATTATTGATGATCTCCATTCCTTTAGAACCGGATTTGGTGGAAGAGAAATCAAATTATGATTTATCTCCTTGATACAAATATTTGCATTTATTGGTTAAAAGGATATGAAAACTAAATTTTTGATAGTATTTTTAATATTGGCGGTTTTAATAAGCGGATGCACCGGACAAAAAACAGTAACAAAAACAGACACTATGACAGAAAAACCAAATTCTGTGGTGATTAAGGGTTTTGCTTTTGACCCTGCAACCTTAACGGTAACAAAAGGAACGACTGTAACATGGATGAATATGGATAGCGCTTCGCATACTGTAGTTGCAACAGGTAATGCTTTTAGTTCAGGTAACCTGAATAATGGTCAATCATTCGAGCACATCTTCAATGAAACAGGAATGTTTGATTACAAATGCGGCATCCATCCGAGTATGAGCGGAAAAGTAGTAGTGAACTGAATAATTTACAAAAAATAAAAAAAATCTGGATGGCCTAAACCATCCGATCTAATCTTTTCTCAACCACGGCATCATGGCGCGAAGTTCTTTTCCGACCTTCTCGACCTGATGTTCATTCTCCATTCTTTCAAGGGCATTCAGTACCGGCCTGTTCGCCTTGCTTTCAAGAACGAATTCCTTTGCGAATTCACCGCTCTGGATTCTCCTTAGCGCCTCTTTCATTGCCAGTTTGGACTCCTCATTAATGATCTTTGGACCGACTGTCAGACCGCCATATTCTGCGGTATTTGAAACATAATACCACATCTTGCTCAATCCGCCTTCATGGATCAGGTCAATGATGAGTTTCATTTCATGGAATGTTTCAAAATACGCTATCTCTGGCTGGTATCCTGCCGCGACGAGAGTCTCAAATGAGGCTTTCATGAGGCATGTTACTCCACCACAAAGGTCAACCTGCTCACCGAAAAGATCTGTCTCTGTTTCTTCCTTGAAGGTTGTTTCAAGCACTCCTGCCCGTGTTGCGCCTATTCCTTTTGCATAAGCCATACCAATATCCCTGGCTTTTCCTGTTGCATCCTGGTAAATCGCAATAAGAGCAGGAACGCCGTTGCCTTCGGTGTATGTTCTTCTTACAAGGAAACCTGGACCTTTAGGCGCGACCATTATTACGTTTACGTCCTTCGGGGGAACGATCTGGTTATAATGGATGTTAAAACCATGGGAGAAACACAACGTCTTTCCCTTGCTCATGCCCTGCGCTATCTCTGAAGCATAAACTGCCCCCTGAAATTCATCGGGTACTAGCATCTGGATCACATCACCTTTTTTGGCAGCATCAGCCATTGTGGCAACTTTTAAGCCATCAGCTTTTGCCTGTACCCAGGATTCTCCGTCCTTTCTTGCGCCTACGATCACATTCAGTCCTGAATCGTGCAGGTTCTGAGCCTGTCCCGCACCCTGGCTTCCATAGCCAATGACTGCTATCGTTTTATTTTTCAATACTTTTAAATCTGCATCCTTGTCATAGTATATTTTAACCATAAAAAATACCTTCTTTGGGTTCAATACATTAATAAGAGATATAAATGTTTCATAGTCGCAATTGAGACTTTCATTCTTTTCAGGCTTAGACTGCTGCGACAATTTGTACACTGAAAATCAATCCGTTCGATGTGCTCGGACATGTTTTCGAAGCAATCGACAATTTACATCGCAGATTTAGCGATAATTTTAATTGCATCTGGGCACTATTACTGCAACACAAAAATTAATAAAGTCTTGAAGAGTGTGAGTACCAATAATGAAATATCGTGAAGAAAATCATATTAATTTTCATCGAAAAGTTGATATGTTGATAAAAAAAGGATTAAAGGGGAAAAATGTTTGAGCAAATTTTTAAAAATGTGGATGATGTTCTCTGGAAAGATGCAGGCTGCGGCAGTGAATTAGATTATGTAGAACAAACTTCCTGGATTCTTTTTTTAAAATATATTGACGATCTTGAAAAAGAAAAACAGATTTCTGCGGAATTGGCCGGGAAAACATATAAGGGTATAATCAGCCCTGAGTTTCAATGGAGCGTATGGGCAGTACCTAAAGGCGCTGATGGCAAATTAGATCATCATAAAGCCCTTACCGGCGATGATTTAACCGATTTTGTAAATCAAAAATTGTTCCCGTATTTTAAAAAATTTAAGGCAGATGCAGAACACGCAGATACAATCGAATACAAGATCGGGGAGATTTTTAGTGAGCTGAAGAACAGGATCCAGAGCGGCTATACCCTGCGTGAAGTAATTAATTTAATTGATGGGCTGCGTTTTGGTTCTAATGCTGAAAAACACGAAATGTCTCATTTATATGAATCAAAAATCCAGAATATGGGCAATGCCGGGAGAAATGGCGGAGAGTATTACACTCCGCGCCCGCTTATCAAAACAATTGTAAAAGTTGTAGATCCAGCTATCGGGAATACAATTTATGATGGCGCGGTTGGCTCAGCCGGGTTTTTATGCGAAGCTTTTGAGTATCTGAAAACCAGTAAAAATCTTACGACCATCGATGCGGAAAAGTTGCAGAAAAACACATTTTATGGCAAAGAGAAAAAATCACTCGCATATATTATCGGGATCATGAACCTGATTTTTCATGGTGTCGGATCGCCAAACATAATTCATACTAACACACTTGCAGAAAATATTACTGACATACAAGAAAAAGACCGTTGTGATATTGTTTTAACAAATCCTCCTTTTGGCGGGAAAGAAAGATCAGAAGTCCAGCAAAACTTCCCGATTAAAACCGGAGAAACCGCCTTTTTATTCCTGCAGCATTACATAAAAATACTAAAAGCAGGCGGTAAAGCTGGTATTGTTATTAAAAATACATTTTTATCAAACACAGATAACGCATCGGTTTCATTGAGAAAACACTTGCTGGATAATTGTAACCTGCATACCGTTCTGGATTTGCCTGGCGGCACATTTTTGGGAGCAGGTGTAAAAACGGTTGTGTTGTTTTTTGATAAGGGCGTTCCTACACGGAAAATCTGGTATTATCAGTTAAATCTGGACAGGAATCTGGGTAAAACCAATCCATTGAATGAAAATGATCTGGCTGATTTTGTTAATTTGCAGAAAACAAAAGCGGATTCTGCAAATTCATGGAGTGTAAATGTTGGTGATGTGAATATAGATACATTTGATCTGTCTGTGAAAAATCCCAACAAAAAAGAGGAAGCTGCGCTTCGGGAGCCGCAAGAGATTTTGGATGAAATCGCAATGCTTGATGATGAAAGTGCGGAGATTCTTAAATCAATAAAGGAATTGATATGAAAAAGATTGAAGACAAAATCTTAGGCGCTGTAAAAGTGAAACAGCTTGTTTCACAATTGCCAAAAATTGGTTGCGTCCTATATTTAATGGCCTCTGTCTTCATATGTCCACAGGGGCAAACGATAGAACACGGATTTCGCGGATTTCGCGGATGAACACGGATACGATTTACCGGTTTTCATGTTCGATCAATAAGAAGAAAACAAAAAAGTGAAATTTATGGATGACAGGAAAGAAATATTTGGATCAGAACACCAAAATCCGCGCGTATCCGCGCAATCCGCGGCATCCGCGTTCCCTTTTCGATTTGATGAATACTACTTCATCAATCCAAACAAGCAAAATTTTAATTCACCGCAAAGTTCGCAAATAACGCAAAGCTTAGATGCATTTTCTTTGCGTTCTAGTATGGAAAAAAATAAACAACGAACACAACGAACTCGAAACGAACTCACGCTACCGGAGTTCGTTTTAGTTCGTACAAGTTCGTTGTTTGTTTCGTGTTCATTTATGAACGACAGTTCGTGGCTGAGTTTGCGGCGGGATTTAGAAAGCAAGAATTTAATTGAAAACAGGTGTGACGATGAGTGAAAAGATCGCACCAAAAGGTTGGGAAGAAAAGAGGTTGGAGGATGTTTTAAAATTAGAATATGGAAAACCCCTCTCAGATGATAAAAGAAATCCAAATGGAAAATATCCAGTTTATGGTGCGAATGGTGAAAAGGATAGAACTGATGAATATTATTACGATAAACTTAGTATTATTGTGGGTAGAAAAGGTTCTGCTGGAGAGATTAACTTTTCTGAAGAAAGGTTTTGGCCACTCGATGTTACATATTTTGTAACTTTCGACAATAAAAAATATGATTTGAATTTTATATATTATCTTTTGAGCAAATTAGAATTGCCTTCCTTGGCAAAAGGTGTGAAACCCGGAATAAATAGAAATGAAGTTTATTCAATAAACGCCCAAATTCCTCCCCTCCCTGAACAAAAACACATCGTGGCTATTTTAGATGAAGCTTTTGAAAGCATTGCAAAAGCAAAAGAAAACGCTGAGAAGAATTTAAACAATGCAAAAGAGATTTTTGATTCTTATCTGAATAGTATAGCTGCGGACAAAAATTCTCTAGGGGAATTAGTAGATATAAGAACAGGAAAGTTAGATTCGAATGCGGCAATAAAAGATGGTAAATATCCTTTTTTTACTTGCTCACGGGAAATATTTGCCATAGATAATTTTGCTTTTGATTGTGAAGCCATATTATTGGCAGGAAATAATGCGGTAGGAGATTTTAATGTAAAACATTATAAAGGAAAATTTAATGCATACCAGAGAACTTACATCATCACGGTTAATCAAAAAAATCTTTTACTATATAGATATTTATACTTCCAACTATTAAAAAGTCTAAAAGAATTTAAACAAATGTCAGTAGGAGCAGGTACAAAATTTTTAAAATTGGGTATGATAAAAGACCTACAAATATCTCTACCATCCATTACTGAACAACAATCAATCGTCTTCAAACTCGACTCTATTTCACAAGAAACCAAAAAACTCGAAACAATCTACCAAAAGAAACTCGCAGACTTGGAAGAACTAAAAAAATCACTATTAAAAAAAGCCTTTGAGGGAAAACTCACGGAGGCATCAGCATGAATGAAATAATTTTATTTGAACAAAAGCAGGTGCGCCGCGTTCGGTTTTATGATGAATGGTGGTTTGTCATAAGCGATGTTGTGGCGGTGCTTACTGATTCAGTGAAACCGTCGGATTATCTTAAAAAACTCAGGAAGCGAGACCAATCTTTGAGTGACGCCTTTAAAGGAGGGGGGACTTAAAATGACTGACAATGAAAATAATAAGTTAATACTTTTTCAAAACAAGAGCATCAGAAGGACATGGTTTAAAGAAGATTGGTATTTTTCAATAATCGATATTGTTGAAGCATTGACAGATAGTATTAATCCCAGAGATTATTGGTATAAAACGAAAATACGATTAGGCGATGAAGAAAAAGCTGAACTGTCGACAATTTGTCTACAGTTGAAATTGGAAGCTCCAGATGGAAAATTAAGGGTAACAGATTGTGCTAATACTGAAGGAATTTTTCGTATTATCCAATCCATCCCATCTCCCAGGGCTGAGCCTTTCAAACGCTGGCTGGCAAAAGTTGGAAAAGATAGACTTGATGAAATTGAAAATCCTGAACTTGCTCAAGACAGAATGAAAGAACTGTATAAACAAAAAGGTTATCCAGCCGATTGGATCGATAAAAGACTGCGGGGAATTGCCATACGCCAAAATTTGACCGATGAATGGAAAGAAAGAGGCATTACAGAACAAAAAGATTTTGCAATCCTTACTGCCGAAATCTCAAAAGCGACCTTTGGATTGACTCCTGCCGAATATAAAGATCACAAAAATTTACCCCAAAAATCAAAAGTGAACTTACGCGATCACATGGATGATCTGGAATTGATTTTTACAATGCTTGGAGAAAGAGTAACTACAGAAATTTCTCAAAAAGAAAAACCGGAAACATTTAATAAAAATAAAACTGTTGCTAAACGAGGCGGTAAAGTTGCAGGAATTGCCAGAGAAAAAGCTGAAGAAGAATTAGGCAGAAGTGTTGTAACAAAACAAAACTATTTAAATAAAAATAAAGAAATTAAGGGTACGAATGAATGAAGCAGAAACCAGAGCCGAATTAATTGATCCTAAATTAAAAGAAAGCGGCTGGGGAGTTGTAGAAGACAGTAAAATACTACGGGAATATCACATTACTATTGGAAAACTTCAAACAGGCGCTGGCCGCGCAAAACCGTTAATTTCTGACTATATTCTGGTTTATAAAGGAAGAAAACTTGCACCAATAGAAGCAAAAAGTGATGAAGAAGAAATTGGAGAAGGAGTAGCACAGGCAAAAAATTACGCCGAAAAACTCAAGCTGCAAACTACTTTTTCAACTAATGGCAAAGAGATTTATCAAATTTGCATGGAAACAGGAAAAGAAGGGCTAATAACTAATTTTCCTACGCCTGACGAATTATGGAATAAAACATTCAAAATCCAGAACAATTGGAAAGATAAATTCAACTCAATTCCAAACGGCGGAATTTTTGTGCCAAGATTCTACCAGGAAATTGCAACAAATAAAGTTTTAGACGCTATAGCCGAAGAAAAGAATCGATTGCTATTGACATGTGCAACAGGCACAGGAAAAACCCCTATCGCTTCACAAATTTCCTGGAAACTCTTCCAGGCGCGCTGGAATTTAAAGCGAGATGGAGTAAGGAGACCGCGAATTCTATTCCTCGCAGATAGAAATATTCTGGCAGATCAGGCGTTTAATATGTTTTCTGCATTTCCTGAAGATGCGCTGGTCAGAATTAAGCCCGATGAAATAAGAAAGAAAGGCTCTGTTCCTACAAATGGTAGTATATTTTTCACAATATTCCAGACTTTTATGAGCGGTCCAAATGATACTCCTTACTTTGGAGATTACCCTAAAGACTTTTTTGATTTTATAATTATAGATGAATGTCATAGGGGCGGGGCAAATGACGAAGGAAATTGGCGCGCAATAATGGAATATTTCTCTCCTGCTGTTCAATTAGGTTTAACTGCTACTCCTAAACGGGACGTGAATGCAGACACTTACAAATATTTCGGCGAGCCGCTTTATGTTTATTCGCTAAAAGAAGGAATAAATGATGGTTTCTTAACTCCTTTCAAGGTCAGAAGAATTAAAACAACAATGGATGAGTATGTTTATACTTCTGATGATTCTATTATTGAAGGAGAAGTAGAAGAAGGAAAAATCTACACCGGAACCGACTGGAATAAAATAATTGAAATCAAAGCAAGAGAAGAATATAATGTAAAATTACTTTTAAGAGAGATAAATCAAAATGAAAAATCTATTATTTTTTGTGCAAACCAGGATCATGCGCTTGCGATAAGGGATTTAGTCAATCAAAATAAGAAAAGCACGCAAGCTAATTACTGTGTACGTGTTACTGCAAATGATGGGGAACTTGGCGAGCAATACTTGAAAGAATTCAGGGATAATGAAAAAACAATCCCGACAATTCTTACTACTTCGCAAAAACTTTCAACCGGCATCGATGCGCGAAATATCCGCAACATTATCTTAATGCGTCCAATTAACTCAATGATTGAATTCAAACAAATTATTGGGCGTGGCACAAGATTATTTGAGGGAAAAGAATTTTTCACAATTTATGATTTTTTTGATGCCTGTAATCATTTTAATGATCCTGAATGGGACGGCGAACCATTAGAACCTGAACCATCGACAATACCAGAACAAAATAAGACAAAAGAAACACCAGATCCTTGTGTAGATGGCGTTTATGCTGAACCAAAAAAGAAGAAATTAAAAATAAAGTTAGGGGACGGAAAAGAACGTGAAATTCAAAATACGATGCAAACTTTATTCTGGAACGCGGATGGAAAACCAATGTCAACAGAACAATTTTTGCATAGCATATATGGAAAATTGCCTGAATTTTTCAAAGATGAAGCACAACTACGTAAAATATGGTCAAATCCCATAACAAGAAAAGCTCTGCTTGATAAATTGGCAGAAGCAGGTTATGGAATGAATGTATTGAAAACATTGCAACAGTTAATAAATGCAGAAAATAGCGATATATTTGATGCTTTAGAATATATTTCGTATGCAATTAAACCGATTTCAAGAGACGAAAGAGTTGCCAGAGCACAATTCGATATATTTAAGTCATTAGACAAGAACCAATCAGAATTTTTAGAATTTGTTCTATCCAAATACGTTGAAACCGGCATTGAAGAGCTTGGTCAGGAGAAATTGCCCGATCTGCTAAAACTTAAATATTCTGCAATAAATGATGCCACTGAATTACTTGGCAGTGTTATCAGAATAAGAGCGACATTTTTTGATTTCCAGCAGCATTTATTTGCCACAGCATAACATGCGCGAAAAAGTCTAAAAACTTGAGACTTTAAAGAACATTATAGAAAAATATAAGGATACTCCAAATAATATAACACAAACAGGTGCAAAATGAGTATTAAATTAGGTTTCGTTGTTTCTGAATTCAACCGGGATATTACAATCCAGATGGAGACGCTGGGAAAAGAACATGCTGCTTTCCTTGGCGCAACGGTCGATAAAATATATTATGTACCGGGCGTTTTTGATATGCCGCTTGCAGTAAAAAAAATGGCAAGCGATAAGACAATAGATGCAGTTGTGACTTTAGGCTGCGTTATACAGGGGGCAACAAAACATGATGAAATAGTGATACAGCATGCCACACGCAAGATCGCCGACCTGGCGCTTGAATTTTCAAAACCCATAACACTTGGCATATCAGGTCCTGGCATGAGCCGGCTTGATGCGTTTGAGCGCATAGAATATGCTAAAAGGGCAGTTGAAGCAGCCATCAAAATGGTAAAAATGTTGAAACAATAGTGTAATGATAATAAAAGAAATCTTTTGATCCAGGGGATCAAAAGAGCCCAAATAATTAGAACCATAACATATAAACCCTCCAAGATACATAGTATTACTAAAGGGAGGTCTGAAAATGGAACTTAAGCTACCGGTCAAAGAAATAATGACCCGGGATGTTGTGACAGTAGACATCAAAAGCGATGTCCAGAAATTAGCAAAGAAAATGCTAACATATAAAGTGGGAAGCGTTATTGTCACAGATAAGAACCAGCCCGTTGGAATAGTAACAGAACGGGATATTGTCCGGAAAATCGTTTCCAGGAATTTAAAAGCTGAAGAAATTTCCATTAAGGATTTAATGACTACTCCTCTTTTAACAATACCTTCCACAGAGGATGTTACAGACACAATGCAGAAAATGGTGAAGCTTGAAATAAGGCGGCTTCCGGTAGTGGAAAAAGGGAAACTTGTAGGTATAGTTACGGATACTGATTTAATTGCGATATCCGCACAGATGGGTAATATATTTTCTGACCTGATAAAGATGCATCGGGAAAAGTTGCTTTCGATGGATACGCCGGGTCAGGTTATGAAAGGTATCTGCGAGGATTGCGGATATATTTCTGACAATCTGCAATTAGTGGAAGGAAAAGTTCTCTGTGAAAGTTGCAGGGAAATTTAAAACTATAGCAATTAACGGATTTTAGACAAACAACATAATTATACATTATAAAAGGAGTATAATATGAAAGTAAAAGACGTAATGACTAAAAATCCTGTTTTTTTACAGGACTCGGATTTTATGACACATGCACGCCAATTGATGCGTGACAGGCATTTTAGGACCATGCCTGTGATAGATGCAAAAAAAAGAGTCGTAGGAATCCTTACTGAAAAAGAATTATTGAATATATATTCCACAAAATCAAACGTAACAGTTCAGGGTTTCACATCAGAGTTCCCATTTGTTTATCCCGAAATGGACATGATGGAAGCGGCAAAATTAATGATCGAAGCAGATATGGGACGCGTTCCTGTACTGAAATCAGGACAGGACATGACGCTTGCGGGACTTTTAAGCGTAGTTGATATCTTCAGGAACCTGAAACCTGAAAAAATACCTCACAAAAAGCTCCATGAGGTAATGACAACTGATGTCAGGACACTTTCTCCTAAGGATAACATAGCAAAAGCCTGGATGAATATGAAAGAAACCGGCTTTTCAGGATTTCCTGTGTTAAAAAACGGGGAACTTGTAGGGATGGTAACACGGCGAAATATAATCAATGCCGGATATGCGAGAATCGAAATGGAGGACAACCAGGGAACAAAATCCACCATGTCGCCGGCTGTAGAAAAGATCATGAGCACGCCAGCGTATTCATTATCCAGCGAATCCACAATAGCTGAGGCAATACAGGCTTTCCTGAAACTTGATGTTGGCAGGATCTCAATAACAAATGATGGAGAACTTGTAGGTATAGTCGACAGGAACGATATTATAAAAGCATTCATCTGAAGGTGTTTTATGAATCTATCTGGAAGTAATATTAAAATAGAAAAACAAGGCAGGAAAGGTTATATGCGCAATATGGGGCCGCTGGATTTCAAATCCAGGATATCTGAAAGGCCCGGCGATATAATGACGCTTGCCTCAAGTGAAGTTATCACTATTCCACCCACCATGCCGGTGATCGGGGCAGTCAAGACCATGCTGGATCATGGATTTAGAAGAATACCAGTGACAGACGCCGGAACACACCACCTTAAAGGGATCGTGACTTCACAGGATATTGTAGATTTCCTTGGCGGGGGAAAAAGAAATTTGATCGTCAAGAACAAATTCAAAGGCAATATGCTTGCTGCAGTTAACGGGAGCATCAGTGAGATCATGGAAGAAAACGTGGTCTCGATGAATGAAAAGGACTCCATTAAAGATGCATTGAACGTGATGTTAAAAGAAAATATTGGAGGTGTACCGATAACTGATAACGAAGGGACCATAAAAGGGATCGTTTCCGAAATGGATTTTGTCTTTCTATTGTCAGATATCATTACAGGTAAGACCGTTGAATCATACATGAGCAAAAAAGTTGTGACCGCGCCTTCGGATATGTCCCTGGGAACTGCCACAAAATCCATGATCAATAACGGTTTCAGGAGACTTCCGGTTCTGCGGGACAATGTCCTGATAGGCATCGTAACTGCTTCGGATATAATGAGTTTTTTGGGAAGCGGCGAGATGTTCGAACGGCTTGTCACAGGGAATGCTTCGGAGGTTTTCAAAGTTCCGATAAGCTCCCTTATAAAAAGGGACATCATTTTTACAAAGTCGGATATTGACCTTGGGGAAGCTGCAAGTATGATGCTTGATAAGAATGTCGGCTCATTACCTGTGCTTGAAGATGGTGAGTTGAGGGGCATCATAACAGAACGTGATTTTGTAAGAGCATTTGCTGATTAAGAGGTTTTCATGAAAATAAAAGAGATAATGAGCGCACCAGTTTATGTGGTATCGCCTGATGAAACAGTGGCAAGAGCAAGGAACCTGATGCTTCGCCATAAGATCGGAAGGCTTGTAATTATCAACAATAATAAACCTGTTGGAATGGTAACAAAAAAGGATATTGTACGCAGGCTTAACCAGGCTGAACCCCAATGGCGCAGGCGGCCAATAGATGATATACCTGTAAGTAAGGTAATGACAGAGAGCCTGATAACGATATTCCCGGATGCGACACCATTGCAACTGGCCCAACTTATGACCGAGAATAATATCGGTGGACTACCGGTAGTAAATAAAAATGACGAGGTGATAGGAATAGTTACAAAATGGGATTTGATCAAGTATTTTTCGGGATTGAAGCTTGACCTGAAAGTTAAGGATATGAAGATCGAACCTGCCATCACGGTACACAGGCATCATACGATAAGCCATATTATACATGAATTGCAGGAGAATTCAGTCGACAGGGCAATTGTTTTTGAGGACAATGATAAACCCGTGGGGATAATCACTAATTCGAATCTTACCTTTACGGAGATGAAAGACAAAACCGGAGGCCTTCCCCATAAAGTAATAAAAATGACCCGGAAAGATAGCCCTGCTGGAAGAAAAGAGAACCGATATATAAATGAAGTGCCTCTCGTTGCAGAAGATATAATGTCCTGCCCTATAGTTGAAGTCAATAATGAAGACCTTGCCACCTATGCTGCAGGGGTGATGGTAAAAGAAAGAATAAATGGGGTAGCTGTGACGGGCAATGGAGTTATGGGAATTTTGACCGGTGAGAATATAATCAAGACTATTATAAATATGTGAGATGATACCATGAGCGTAAAAAACATAATGAGTGAACCTATTATCGTGCATAAATCAGATACGATTTCGCATGCAATGGATTTGATGGATAAACATGATACACGCAGGCTTCTTGTGATCAATGGAAGTGAAATTATGGGTCTAATCACAATGAGAAACATTGCGAACAAACTCGGTACATGGAAGACTTCCAATCTCCCTGCTTCATCTTTGCATGTGGCAGCTGCAACATCGTCAATTTTTACAAATGTGCTTCCGGATATGTCCTTTGATGATGCTATTGGATTGCTGGATCGCAAAAGCGGTGTCCTTGTAGTAATGGAGAGCAACAAGGTCAAGGGCTGGGTAACACCTAATGAAATATTGAAAAATGTGAAAGGTTTGAAAGGATATGCGGCAGAGATCATGAAAGAACCGATCACTGTAAGCCCCGGTGACAGGGTATCTCATGCCAGGCGAATAATGCTGGACAACAATATTGGAAGATTGCCGATAGTTGAAAATAATGATGTCGTAGGAATTATTACTGAGAAGGATGTTGCACGGGCAATGATGAATTTCAGGGCTCTTGTGCCTGATAACCAGCAGGACGAGAGGATACGGAATCTTATTGTGGGTGACATAATGACCCGGAATGTGATATCAGTCCGCACTAATACCCCGATAATGGAAGTAATATCCACTCTCCTTAAGGAAAATATTGGAGGAGTTCCTGTGTTGAACCTGAAGGATGAACTGGTTGGTATTGTAAGCAGGCGGGGAATTATCAGGCATCTGGCGGCGAAAGGATGAGACGTGATGTCTCAGAACTAGAGAATAAATTAGATATAGCAAAATTATCAGGGCTTCTTGGAATTGCCGAACATAGCATAACAGGTGCCCTGAAACGAAAGACGCTGCAGTGTGTGCATGGGAAACGCGAGCTTTTCAGGTTTGATAAGCCCGTTTCCTCAGTGGAGGGGGGGACGTGCGTATTTCTTGAACCGTTTGAAATAGTTCGGGGTTTTCCAAAAATTTCACGTACCCTGATGCTGTATCCGGCGCTTATCAAGCATTTTTCTTCCTGCAATAAAGTGGCTGTTGAAGAAAAAATGAATGGGTATAATGTCAGGGTCGCCCTCATCAGGGATGAAATCGTGGCGATCACACGCGGCGGTTTCATATGTCCTTATACGACTGAGAAGGCAAATAATCTGATAAGGCGGGATTTTTTCCGTGATCACCCCGATCTTGTGCTGTGTGGTGAGATGGTTGGACCTGATAGCCCTTATGTCCCAAAGAGTTTCTATAATATAGAATCACTTGATTTTTTTGTGTTTGATGTCAGGGAAAAGAATTCAGGAAATCCCATGCCGGTTAATGAACGACGAAGGCTTATGGATGAATATGGAATTAAGTCAGTGCGTCTTTTCGGGGAATTCGATGTTGGTGAGGTTCACACTGCAATAACCGAAATTATCAAGAGTTTCGGGGATACATTGAGAGAAGGAGTAGTTATCAAAGACCCGGCAATGTTGTTTCCTTCAGTCAAATATACAAGTTCCCTCAGCAACTGCCAGGATCTTCGTTATGCTTTTGAATTCTATAATGATTTTGGGCGTGATTTTTTCTTCGGGAGGGTATGCAGGGAAGCTTTCCAGTCAGTAGAATGGGATGAGGATGAGGAAAAATCAAGGAAAAGGTGCCAGATACTGGGGGAAAGCATCCTCTTGCCTATGATTTCGACAATTAAAAAGAAAAAAGCCGGTGAACGCATTGCTGAAAATGTGCAAATAAGGGTGAAAAACCTGACGACCGTTTCAGAATTTGATGAGTATTTGAGGTTGCTGGGGATAGATGCTGTTTTTGAAACACCTGAGAAAATAGGGGATGAATATCTTATAAGGATAAGAAAGACCCACCAGAGCACAAATGATAAGACGCAGACCATTCTTGACGGCCAGATGTGGAGTTAACCGAAACAAATAATACCTATTCCAATATAGGATATTACGGATAATCATGCAAGTTGAAAATTGTACATACTGCTCAGATGAGAAATGCACAGCAGCAGACCTTGAAATATGCGATTTTGCAGGAGAGGATTTCAAAGAATGCCTTCGCTACAAGTTGTATTTCCTGAGGCCCCAGCTCATGCAACTGCGTTAGCCAGCATTTACCTAACGACAACAGGTTTATTACGAAAAAACATATAAGTCCATAATTGGGAAAATACCTAAATAGTATTGGCTCCAATAATTAGTTCGTATAATTACGAATAAAAATGAGGAAAATTATGAAGCAAGAACGCTGGGGCAACATAGGCTCAAAATTCGCGCATCTTACGAGCGCTCACCCGTGCTACAATGAAAAAGCTCATTTCACAACAGCAAGGATCCACTTACCTGTGGCTCCGCGCTGCAATATCCAGTGCAATTACTGCATCAGGAAACTGGATAAATGTGAACACAGGCCTGGCGTGGCATCGAGTATTTTGAATCCCCGTGAAGCACTTATAAGGGTGGATAAATACGCAAAGGAAATGCAAAATCTCAAGGTCGTGGGTATCGCCGGACCTGGCGAGGCGCTTGCGAATGAAGATTCCTTTGAGACCATGCGCCTTGTGCATGAAAAATATCCTGATCTTATAAAATGCGTGGCAAGCAACGGTCTTATGCTTTCCGAAAGAGTGGATGATCTTGTTAAAGCAGGAGTAACAAGCGTCACTGTAACGATAAATGCGGTTGACCCGGAAGTGGGAGCAAAGATATATTCCTTCGTCCGATACCATGATAAAACCTACAAAGGCGTGGAAGGTGCAAAACTCCTGATCGAGAAACAGTTCGAGGGGGTAAAGAAGGCAAGCGAAGCAGGATTGAACGTAAAAGTAAATATGGTGCTGATTCCTGAAATCAATTTTGAGCAGGTAAAAGAAGTTGCAAAAAAATCCGCAGAGAATGGCGCAATAATTATGAATATCATCCCCATGATACCGCTTAACAGGTTCGAAAAAGAAAGACCTCCGGAATGCGATGAACTTAATATAGCAAGAACCATAGCAGAAGAATTCCTGCCCCAGTTCAGGCTGTGCAGGCAGTGCCGTGCAGATGCGGTCGGTGTTCCAGGCCAGGAACCATGTGGCTCACCAATTCAGCAGCGCACAAGCACCGAATACTATCATGCTTAATACTGATAAAAGAATTAGTAAGAAAGAGAGGTGAAAAAATGTGCTTTGCAGACTCATCAGTAAGTGTTGAGATTGAGGAAGGAAACCTCATAATGGAAGAGTATCAATGCATGGAATGCAGTTCCAGTTTCCGCGGGATCGGGAAAAAAGTAAGATGCCCATCGTGCGACTCGACAAAGGTTAAGAAAGTTTAGGAAACTCATATCCACAATTTGGACACATAACCAACCCGCATTTCATAAAGCTGGGGCACATCCTGCAACCCTCTGCTTCTTTCTCGTCAAATTTAAATCCGCAAAGCGGACATTGTGTTTTCATAAAAGGTGGAAATATCCTATGAATCTAAAAGCTATCCCGCCGATAAGTATTGCAAGCACTATGGTAAATGCCATGATACCCAGCGCCCGCTTCCAGCCAAGCTCGCGCCCCAGTACTGCGATCGTGGCAACGCATGGGATATATATCGTATTTACAAGAGCATAGACGAACAATTGTGCCGGCGTCATGAAAAGAAGGAGGTTATTCGCACCTCCCCCATACATGACCACTGCAAGCGTGACAAGAAGCTGCAGGGCAAGCTCCTTTCGAAGTATCGCAAATATCAATGTCAGTCCTGCAACAGCTGGAAGGCCAAGCCACCCCTCAACCACTGGTGATAATGGCGAGGCCAGTTTCCAGAGATATCCGGTTTCATAAAGCCCACCGAGCACCATTGAACCAACAAGAACTATCGGAAAAGCCACGAATACGAAGTCCTGGAACCTGTACCAGGTCTTTTTTAATATGTTGGAAATTATGGGCGCCCTGAACGGGAACATTTCCATAACAAGCCCTGTGGATTCACCAGGCATGATCTTGTTAAGACCCACCCCTACAAGAAATACAAGAACCAGTACTATAAGAAATATCGCGACTGCTGGCTTCCATCCTACGAACAGGGAAACCGCGCCCAGGATGACCGCCGTCCGGGCGCTGCAGGGGATAAGAGTAATAAGGGTGCTGGCTATCGTTCTCTCCCTCATCGTGGTCAGGACGCGCGTTCCGATAATCGCAGGCACATTGCAGCCAGCGCCTGCCACAAGCGGTATGATAGCACGGCCATGCAGCCCGAACTTGTGCATGAGCCTGTCTGTCAGGAATGCCACGGAATTCAGGTATCCTGAATCCTCAAGGAAAGCGAGCATGAAATAGAATGTAAGGACATATGGTATGCCCACCGCAAGAGCGGCAAGGATACCTGCATCAAAACCCCAGATGAGTATCTTTCCAATGTGGCCGCTTCCAAAAACAGAGAAGATCGCGCCGTCGATCAGGGGCGAGGCATACTTTGCCCAGTTAGTGCTTAAAGTTGTAGAGAGCCAGTCCCCTCCATAAAACAGGAAGGAAAAAATCAATGCCAGGGCGCCAACAAGAATTGGGATACCGGTGATAGGTGAAGTCGTGTATGTCCAGATCTTATCAGAAGTCAGTGGTTTTACATCCCCCTGCACCTGTGAGGCTATCGTGCCCGCAAGCCCGTGTCTTTCGCGTGCGATCCTTATAGGAGTTTTCTCACCATGTGATTCTTCTATTTCCCTGCTTATCCTTTTTGCTTCGGAAACGATCGATCTGCCATTTTCATGCTTGCTTACAATTTCAATGAATTCCGAATCTTCTTCTAGAAGAAGGATCGACAGGGCCCTTCTGTTTATCCTGAAATCATAAGGAGCGAGCATCTTTTCAAGTTTCTTGATGTTGGATTCAATATCATCTCCATAATGTGGTGGATATTTGATCTCTTCCTTTTTCCGGGCGATATCTACCGCTTTCTGGATCATATCATCAAGACCGCTGCCCGTTGTGGCTATTGTCCGGACAACAGGCACGCCAAGAAGCCGCGAAAGCTCGACGGAATCAATAATGATGTTCCTTTTTTCAGCTTCATCTACCAGATTAAGGGCTGCCACAATGGGTATGCCAAGATCAAGGAATTGGATGAGCATGTACAGATTCCGGGCAAGATTTGTGGCATCAAGCACCATAATTGCCACATCGGGCTTGCAGTCAAGAACCGCCCTTCGCGCCACCCACTGGTCTTCGGAGACCGCGCCAAGTGCATAACTGCCGGGAAGGTCGATTATGCCTATCCTCAAGTCTTTAAAATTCGTGGTCGCCATATTGAGTTCCACGGTTTTTCCGGGATAGTTCGCAGTGACTACACCCATTCCCGTAAGGCGGTTGAATATGCTTGATTTTCCCACATTGGGATTTCCAGCAAGAGCAAAAGTGAAATCTGTTGTGCCCTTTATATTTTTCAGGGCGCCATGACATGAAAGAGCCATTTTTTTTCCTTTATTTTACCTTTGTTTTACCTTTATTTAACTTTTATTTTTGATGCTACTTCTCTCCCAAGAGCATAACGGGAGCCTGAAACGCATACTATCAGCGGCCCTCCAAAAGGAGCCACTTCCTCAACCTTTACGCATACATTGGGAAGTAATCCAAGGGAGGCAAGGTACTGAAGCATTTTGGGATCTTCTTCGAAGACGCTTACGATCATTGCTTTTTCGGAGGCTTTTAAATCAGAAAGAGGTCTTACCTTCTCCTTCACGAACAGCCCGTCTTTATCCGGAATTGGATGGCCGTGCGGACAGGTTTTTGGATTTCCAAGGCTCTGTGCAATGCGGTCTTCCATTTCAGGGCTTATGGCGTGTTCCAGCCTGCATGCTTCCTCATGCACCTCATCCCACTTGAATCCAAGGATATCGGTAAGCAGCCGCTCAGAGAGGCGGTGCCTTCTGACGACCTTTTTGGCCATTTTATTTCCTTCTTCTGTAAGACATACACCTTTTTCGGTATGCTTTACGAGGTCTTTTTTAGCAAGCTTCTTCACCATCTCGGAAACGGATGGCGGGGATAGCTTCAAGTGTTCTGCAAGGCGCGTCGTGCTTACGGGGTGCTGCTCCTGCTGCAATTTGTATATCGATTCCAGGTATTCTTCAATCCTGGGGGTATCCGCTTCCATCTTTCACCTGTGCCCCTACTTTGTAAGTCCTGTATACAAATGTTCCGATTATTATCCAGTAGCCAAGGTATGCCATGACTTCAGTGAGCGAGGGGTTGCCATTGTAACCCATAAGCGCTTTTAAGCTTGCTCCGATGAGTCCTTTTTCATGAAGGGGCGGATATGTGCCGTCAGGATTCAGCGTCGGATTCAAATCCCATACATGCGCGATTCCTTCCGGTATGATGCCTGCTTCGTTGAATTCATGCACGCCTGTTGCCACAAGTCCTGCGGAGAACAAGATCAACAGGACACTTGTGTACTTGAAGAATTTACTCACATCCAGCCTGAATATCCCTTTAAACATTATGAATGAAAGTGCTATGACAGCTGCTAATCCAACAATGAAACCCGATATCGTACCTACCGGATCGTTGATCGAAAGTGCTCCAAGGAAAAGGACTGTTTCGACGCCTTCCCTGAAAACAGCTATGAATGAGAGGGCTGCTATCCCAAGCATCTGGCCTTTAGATATGGATATATCGATTTTTTCTTGCATTTCGCCTTTTATCTGTCTGGAATTATTCGCCATCCAGAAGATCATATATGTGAGAACTATAGCTGCGGTAAGCGCAGCTGCGCCCTCGAATAATTGTTCTGCCGTGCCGCTGAGTTCACCATATACTGTTTTGAAAACCATTGCAACTGCAAGGCTTGCGACCAGGGCAGCAATTACCCCGATATTGATGTAGCGGTTGAGGTCAGATCGCCCTATCTTTGCGACATAAGCCGCAATTATTCCTATTATCAGGGCTGCTTCTAGCGCTTCCCTGAATGTTATTAAGAAACTTGCTAACATTTTTAGATTCACCTTTTTTGTGTGTTAGGTATACCTAATACATTAAAGAATATAAAGTTTTCGGGTATCCTAATTTTGCAAGGTTCACAGGCCATGACATAAGAAGGATTCTTCAGGTCAATGCCGCAAGTCCTTAATACGGATGGGTTTTTCGGGGCCGTGATGATGTGCAGAAAAAACTGTTAATGTTTTCACTCCTCTTTAATAATTTCTTTTAAAACACTCTTCTCAATTTCTATGACATTTATTAATAGCTCGTTAACTCGGTCTGGTGAGCCATCATTATATAACTCATCAAATCTCTTGGCAAGCTCTTTAACATTAGGTCTTTTATTTCTTCGGAGTTCGATATAATCACTATGCTTAATTATCCCATCTTTAAATGGCTCTAAATATTGTTTAAGTGTTTTTAAATATTCAGTAATTTCTTGAATTTTATTCTCAGTACCAACTACAACAAACTTCTGTCTGCTTTCGCAAAAATCATATAGAGGTACAATAAATTTTTTTATATTTTCCAATCTGTCATAGGAAATACCTTGATCACGATTTTGGTAATTGAAGAGAACTTCAATAATTACATGTTTTTCCATTTTTGTTAAATTCACAAAAATTCTCTCTATCATTAGTATATACAGAATTTTTTTAAATTTTTTAATATGTTTATCCGCTTTTTGTTTTTGGTCATTTAGCAAATAATTTACTGCCATTTTCAAATGATACTCAAGACTCAGACTCCATTCATATTCGAGCTGGGTTCTATCAATTCTTTCCCAGAGAGCTTCTGCTTTTTCAGTATATTCTGACAAAATAAAATGTCTTATGATAGAAATCCAATCCGCTTTTCCTCCTTGGAGTTCTGCTTTATGTTGACTATTCTCAGCACTAAGACCAACTCTTAGCTGTTTTAAGTAATAATTTTTAAGAAGGTGGAATACATTTTCAAATTTATAAGGCAAACAGACAACTTTTCCATCAAGGGAAGATGGAAAACTATGCTGCTCATCATAATATTTGAGTTTCTCATGGTAAATCTGATACGCATTAGGATCAACGAATATAAGGTGGAGTTCTTTGTTTTTTCTTGCAGCATCCCATAAAATTCTTCGGATGTGATTGTCTCTAAAAGAATAGCCAACAACAATTAAAAATTTACATTTTCCTGATTCAAGAAGGCGTTTACTTTCAACTAGTAATTCCAAAAGCGGATCAGCGAAGTCCCATTTTTGCATAGGATAGAGCATTAGGTTCTCTGCCATCTCACCCGTAATAAGTTGAATTTTGCTTTCCTTCGTCATTACAGGTAGCTTAATATATCCACCTCTGTTGCTTTGATACCACATAACTGAGCCATGTAATTTATAAAGATGAATGTCCGTGTATTCTGTAGCAAAAGTCTTTGGATTCCAGTACACATCAAAACCATCTTGATAAACCAATTTATGAACATTACAGAATTGCTCAATACAAATATCGTAATTCAATGAAATAATATTCAAAGGTCTAAATTCATCAACAAATCCGAGGAATGGTTGAAGATATTGAATCTTCTCTTCCGATACGATTGCCTTGCGCTTTATGAAATCTTTTAAATCATCGATCAATGGCTTCTTCTCTGAATAGCCTTTTAAAATAAAATCTCCCCCTTCATAAAACTGCAGTAAAGGCTCTTGGCCTTTATTTTCAAGTTTGGTTAAAGTTTCTAAAAGAAGTTCGACATCTATATCTGTATTTTTCCAGTCTTTCAATTTCTGAACTATCTTTCCAATCGTTTCTTTTTTATCATTCTCATTTATATTATCAATAAATTCTTTAACAAAAGAATATGTATCGGGAACATCTGCAGCAACAGATGCCCCTGCGCCGAGAAAGAACATGACTTCAGAGGACTTTGTATTGTCATCCATTTTTATCATCCTAAATAAGTTCTCAGTTACTTATCTACCTTCTCACGATAAAATCAATAAATCATTTCCCCCCTTAAGAACGCCGCCGACCTTTCATCATGCTGTGATGTGAAAATCCCTTCTTTTCTATTCACCTCGATCAATTCTCCATTCAATAATACCCACACCCGGTCAGCGATGCACCGAACCAGTCCATAAGCGACATTCTCAAAAACTGATTTATTAAAAATATCAGGCGTCTGGAAAAGCAGGACATCCTGCGCCTGATATTGATAATTTCTGATGTTTCAATACGATTGATTTTCAAGTTTAACGCGGGGGGGGCTTGATTCAAAACAGTCACCTCATTGGGAACATTCTCATGGGCTGATTATGTTGCCCGCATCTTCCTCAGGCACAAAAAGCGCTTCTCCATATTTGTTTTTACCGTAATTCCGTATGATGTCCTGACCCTGCGCAGATGTCACATAGCTAATATATTTCATTGCAATGCCGTATTTCACGTTCGGGAATTTGGCCGGATTAACAGCCATGACATGGTAGGGATTGAAAAGATATTTCTGATCAGACTCAAAAAGTATCTTCATTTTTATTTTATCTTTCATTGCAAGATATGTTCCCCTATCTGAGAGTGTATAGCCATTCTTGATGTCAGCGGTCGTGATAGTATCTCCCATACCTTTTCCTACTGATTGGTACCATGTGCCTGCCGGGGTGATGTTTGCGGCTTTCCATATCGATAATTCCATTATATATGTGCCAGAATTGTCGCCCCTGGACACGAATGGTGACTGCTTTGCAGCGATCTTTCTGAACGCATCGGTGGCATTGCCGGCATTCCTGATCCCTGCTGGGTCGTTTTCCGGGCCAACGATCACAAAATAATTGTACATCATATAAGTGCGATTAATGAAACTTCCGTTAGCTACAGCCTTTAATTCAGCCTGTATTGCATGGACCATTAGTACGTCTGCCGCGCCGAGTTCTCCTGTGGCTATAGCTTTACCTGTCCCTTCGCATACGGTAAATATTTTTACATTATTTTCATCTTCGAACTTTTTGTTTAACACATCAAGCAATCCCGTGTCACATGTAGAAGTGGTCGTAGCCAAACGTATTTCTTGTGGAGAGAAAGCTGTCGATGTCAGAGTTGTTGTATTTATAGCTGGAGCCTGCTGGATGCAGCCGGTGAACAGAGAAATAATAATCAATATTGAAATTATTTTGCAGAAGATGGTTTTCATATAATTATCTCTCCTTTTATAAACTCAAACATAACCACTGTATGATAAAAGTTTTGAAATCTCATGAGTTTTTTCGCTTAATAAAGGTTTAATATACAGTCATTCATAATGGTTGATCATGGAATGCCTTGACCTTCAGGGTAAAGTATGCCCTTTTGTATTATTTTATACAAAGAAAAAACTGGAAACAATACCGTGCGGTGAAAAACTGGAAGTATTGACGGACGATCCCACTGCAAAAGAGACTATTTCGGGCTGGTGCAAGTCGCATCGTCATGAGATATTGGAAATTGAAGAAGAGAATCAGCATTTGAAGATCATTATTTTGAAAAAATAATGATGCAAAACATTTATCCTAATTGGAACTAACAGGAAAAAACATGAAGCTTTTCGTTCCCTCTCCCGGAGACATCAACAGCCTCAAAGAATTAATGACCGAAAAGGAGAAGATATACTCCATTTTCATGGCAGGCTCGCCTGATTATATCGGTACTGGAAGGAGCAACCTTGCTTCTCCTCAGCTTGAAGATATTAAGGAGCAGACTGATTTTGCCCATAAGAACGGCGTCAAGATGGAACTTGTCCTTAATTCAAGCTGCATGGGCGGACGCCAGCTCACTCCTGAAGGCTACAGGATAAACAACTGGTATATAGAAAAACTGGTGGATATCGGGATTGACTCAATTGTCGTTGCCGATCCATATCTTGTTGAAACAATTTCAAATAATTTTGATGTTGATGTGGTGGTTTCGGTGCTTGCTTTTGTGGATTCGCCCCAGAAAGCTGAATTCTTCCAGGACCTGGGCGCAAGTTCAATTGTAATAGATTCAAATGTGAACCGCCACTTCGATGTGCTTCATGCCATAAGGGATTCTGTGGATTGTGAATTAAAGCTTCTTATAAACGAAGGTTGCCTGTACCGCTGTCCTTTCAGGTATGCGCATTTTAACTTTTTTTCCCATGCTTTCGGGCCAGAGCCAAGACCCAATGTGCTTGATGATTATTATTATTTGAAATGTCTTGAATTAAGGATCGAAGCTCCTGAACAGATCATAAAATCCCCGTGGATACGACCTGAGGACATCAAGCTTTATAAGGATATTACGGATGTATATAAGATCGGCGGAAGGACGCATTTCGTGGATTGGATACTTAATTGTGTGAATGCATACTATGGTGAAAGTTATGAAGGGAATCTCATGGATATCCTGGATTGCCCGAAGGATCTGAAAGACCTTTTCTATATTCCCAATAAAAGCCTTGATGGAATCCTTGAAAAACAGTGGATGAACTGCAAGAAGGTATGCAACAAGTGCGGTTATTGCAGGAATCTTACAAAGAAAATAACGCAGGTATATTCAAACGGCGGGACAGATACAGAGAAGTGCCTGCCATGGGAAACTTATTCGGTGAAAACATGATCACGACAGAACTTTTAAAGAACAGGGCTGGATTTGAAGAAAAGATACGAAAACTTATAGGAAGACCAATACTTTTGATAGAACTTGATCTGTTCGCACTGCCTTGCGGATGCGCAGGGATCACAGCGAACATGCGCGGGCTGGAAGTGGACGACCTTGAGGTTTTTGAGCCGCAACTGATAGCGCTTATTAATGAAATGGCGGCAAATATGGATGTCAAGCCAACCGTAACTTTTGCGCGCCTTGTGCCCGGAAGTTCGATCGTGGCCTCTCTTAACTGGCGAACGCTATGCCAGCGCTGCTATCCTGAATTCGCGCGAGGCGAGGGGAAAACTCCGAGGCCGGATCTTTATTTGTTGCAGTTTGAGAGGCGAAAATAGGGCTTCATGGAAATATTACAAATGTAAACTATATCAACCAAATCAACCATTATTAATTTTATGACAATAAATGTACATCTGAGAAAAGTTGATGAAAAGCGATACAGGCTTTTCAAGAACGCAGCTGTAAATAGAAATATTTCACTGAATAGGGCTTTTGAAGAGGCGATTGGAGGGTGGGTATCGGGCACTGATGAAATATCAGAAGACCAGGCACTGAATGATGTAGTTTTCAAAAGAATGAAAAAACAGTTAGTGAAGGATTTTTCAGGTAAAACCATTGTTATAGCAGATGGTAAATTCATTGGAGCAGAGGATTCACTGGAAAATGCATGGGCTCTGGCATCCAAACATAAGAACGCACTTGTCACAAAAATTGAAAAAAAGCAGACACATGCGAAAATACGTGGTAGCTCTCTGAGAATGGCAGCGAGTGAACGTGCATGAAATATGATTACGAGGAAATCAATGAAAGATTACATCCGGTGATCAGTGGAATTCTGGCTGGGCCCTCTAAAAGCGAGGATTTGACTTTTATTGTTGATACAGGATTTGAAGGAAATATCTTGATTCCCCCAAGATTATATAAAAAACTAGGTTTTCATAAGTATGAGAACCCTGCTTCAGATTTCCCCCTACTGGAAACAGTTGCAGGAATGGTTCTAAAGATCAGGAGTGCTCCGGCAAAGCTCTGTATTGAAAATATCGAAATGACTATTGATGTTTGGACAATGCCTGACTGCAATGAACTCCTGTTGGGACTTGATGTTCTTGATAAACTGTTACTAAAACTGAATGGACCTGAAAGGATTCTGGAAATATTGAAATCAAAACGCATGTAACGAGTAAATGAACTAATAAGAAAAACAAAATAACTATTGATAAGAAATTTTATGGACATAACTCCCTTCATCTCAACATTCGCACTTATCGCCCTGGCTGAACTTGGCGATAAAACACAGCTCACAGTAATTGCATTATCCGCAAGATACGATCGAAAAAAAGTCTTCTCAGGCGTCGTCCTGGCCTTTGCTCTTGTGACAGGTCTTGGCGTATTAGTGGGTGAAGGATTATTAAAAATAATTCCGGAAGAAATGATAAAAATCATTGCCGGCATTATGTTCGTCGTCTTTGGGATATGGATGCTCTTATCAAAGGAAGATTGTGAAGAAGAAGAAAACCCGCGTGTACTGAATCCTTTCATTTCAACATTCAGCATGATAGCACTGGCAGAAATGGGAGATAAGACTCAGCTTTCAGCGATCACACTTTCGGCGAAATATGATTCCCCCTATATGGTTTTTCTTGGAGCTGTCCTTGCTCTTGTATTGATAAGCCTTCTTGGGATATTTGCCGGCAAGAAGCTTTGTGAGATAGCGCCGTTGTCAAAGATCAAGATGGGTGCAGCCGTAATGTTCATCCTTTTCGGGATAATGTTCATTGCGGGGTATTAGTGGTTTTTATTTCAGCTATACGAATAAATAATCATTTAAGGATTTAATGACAGAATGTATATATACTATTCAAACTTTATATCCAATATTTGTGAATTTATCACAAAAATACTGATTTAATTGTTGGTTGATTTAAATGTTGATTGAATTTAGTATCCAGAATTTTCGCTCTATTAAAGAAGAAGTAACATTAAGTTTAGTAGCTTCTTCCGATAAGTCACTTGATAATAATTTAATCAAAAAAGATATATTAAAAAATGATAATCTATTGCGGAGTGCAATTATATCCGGACCAAACGCGTCTGGTAAAAGCAATGTGATTTTAGCTTTCGATTCCTTAAAAAAATTAGTTTTGAATTCCAATAGATTTCAAAAAGGTACAAAGATTAGTTACTCTCCATTTAAACTTGATATCAACTATCTTTCAAAGCCAACAAAATTCGAAATTGTTTTCATCAAAAATGACATAAAATATGTTTATGGAGTTTCTTTTACCGATGAAAAGATTATTGATGAATATTTATATTATTATCCTAAAGGTCATAAATCATTAATTTTTGAAAGAAAGGACACTAATAATTATAAATTCACAGTAGATATAGGAACCCAAAAATTTGTTTCCGAAAAAACCTTAGAAAATGTTCTATATTTATCAAATTCAACCCAATTGAATTATAAAAAAACAGCTGAAGCTTTTGATTGGTTTAAAGATACTTTAAGAATAGTACGTGCAACAGACAATCCTGGATTAATTGATGAAACAGTTGAATTATTTAATAGTGATAAAAGGTTAAAAGAAATCGTATTAAGAGCCCTTTTTATTGCTGATGTGGGCATTATGGATTTATCTGCTACTATAGAGAAAATTCCTATTGAAAATGTTTCTCTTAGCAATTTTGAGAATTATAAAAATATTAATAAAACTGTGAAAAAGGATTCAATAATATTTGTGCAGGATGATAAAGGAATGCAGTTAGTAAATATGGATATCAAAACGATCCATAAAGCTGTTAATGATAAAGGCAATGAATTTAATGTCGAATTCGAGTTTGAAGAGGAATCTGAAGGAACGAAAAGAATTTTTTCTTTAATTGGTCCCTGGATTGACGCATTAAACAAGGGTAGTGTTCTCGTAGTTGACGAGTTGGATACGAAATTACATCACTTATTAAATGTTTTTTTAATCAAATTATTTCATGATCCAGAACAAAATAAGAATAATGCTCAACTGATTTTCACAACACACAACACGAACTTGCTTAATCTGGATTTATTTAGAAGAGACCAAATATGGTTTACCGCAAAAAAACCGAAAGTTGGAAGTACTGACCTTTACTCTCTCATAGAATTTAGCCCACGTAAAGATAAAAATATTCAAATCGGATATCTTGAAGGAAGATATGGAGCTATACCATTCATAAGTGGTGAAAAGGTAATTACATGAAAGCAGGTAGAAAGCGAAAAATGGGGGGGAGAAGGGAAAATAAATTTTTTGTAATTGTTTGCGAAGGAAAAGTAACAGAAAGAATATATTTTGAGAAATATAGGACAGTCTTACGAAGCACTAATATAAAAATTGAAATACCTAAACCAAAATGCACAGATCCTGTTAATCTTACACAATATGCTATTGATTACCGAAGAGATCATCATTTAAAGACCGGAGATACAGTTTGGTGCGTTTTTGATTGTGATGAAAACACTAATGAACAAATGGCTCAGGCTTGTAAGATTGCTGGGGTAAATGTCTTATTATGTTTGTCGAATCCAAGTTTTGAATTATGGTATCTTCTGCATTTTACTCCAAGAACCTCCAAGATATATCGTGAAGAAGCGATGGCTAAATTAAAAGAATTCATGCCGGATTACGATAAGAATATAGATGTTTATGGCAGATTGGAAGATAAGAGAGAACAAGCGATTAAAAATGCAAAACAATTGATAGAATTACATAAAAAAACCAATATAGAAATATTATGTGTTGAAAGCAATCCATCAACTCATGTAGGTGTCATCATGGAAGAACTTCTTAAAATTGCAGCCAACTCTTAAATTTAAATTTATAGGACAATATGATTTCACACATCTTCGGAGATATAGCGCAATCCGGCGAAGGATATGTCGTAATCGATGTGGCAGGTATCGGATACCATGTGAATGTTCCAAAATCGATATCACAAGAACTCGAAAGTAAGAAAGAAAAAGTAAAACTCTACACATACCTCCATGTCAGGGAAGATGCTCTCATTCTCTATGGCTTCTTAGAACAAAGCCAGCTAGAGATGTTCAAGCTCCTGATAAGCGTTACAAGAGTTGGGCCTGCGATCGCAATGAACATTTTGTCCCAGATAAAGATAGAAGAGCTTGCAGCTGCCATAATCCATGAGGATGAAAAAGTCCTTACACGCATATCGGGTGTGGGCGCAAAGAATGCCAAAAGGCTGATACTAGAATTGAAGGATAAGATGAAAAAGAAAATGGAAGGGGTTTCGCTTCCAGTGAACAGCGTTAATTATGATGCGGTGTCTGCGCTTGTTTCTCTTGGATTCCCAAGACAGGATGCACAAAGGGCGGTGGAGGCTGTTTCGGTAACTGGCGGTTCCGTGGAAGCGATCATCAAGGCGGCGCTATTGAAGATGAGGGAATAACATAGTTTTTTATTCTTTAACACACTATCATAAACTACTTTAGTCTCTTGATACGATATTGATATTGCGATATAAGAAATTAGTGGGAACCAAGCATGAATGATACCGAAAAGAATGCTGATGAGATATTACCGCAAGCTGATGCCTTGTTCCAGAGCCTTTTTGATTTTGCTCCTGACGCAATAATTGTTGTAAACAATAAAGGATTCATATTGCAGGCAAATGAACAGGCTGAGAAAATATTCGGATATTCAAAAAAAGAGCTTATCGGGAAACCGGTTGATATCCTGATACCCGAACGATTCAAGAAAAGCCATGATGAACACCTGAAAGAATATATACAAAATCCTCGGAAGCGCTTCATGGGAGATGAGCTTGAACTGTATGGCCAGCGAAAGGATGGGACTGAATTTCCTGTTGACATCGCACTCAGTTATGTTTCGACAAAAGATGGTATTATAGTTTTGAGTATTGTCCGGGATATAACAGAATACAAACGGATGGAAGAAGCACTTCGCGTGAGCGAAGAAAAATACCGAAGCATTTTTGAGAATGCTGCCGAAGGGATTTTCCAGACTTCTATGGATGGACGCATTCTTGCGGCAAATCCAGCATTCGTGGAGCTTCTGGGTTACAATTCATTGCAGGAACTTATTGCAGGCGTTCCTGATGTTCGCAAATTATATACAGAACCAGGAAGACGCCTGTATCTTGTACGAAAGGTCAAGGAAGAGGACTCAGTTACTGATTATGAAGGTATTCTCAGTAGAAAGGATGGAAGCAAGATTTGGGTTTCGATAAATGCTCATGCTTTGCGGGATCCGAATGATAAGGTCGTTGGTCTTAAAGGCATGATAATTGATATTACCCATCGTAAGCGAGCCCAGAAAAATTTCCAGATGCTGATAGACGCAACTCCGGATGCCATTATCGCGATCGAGCAGAATTCTAATATCCTTCTTATCAATTCCAGAACTGAAAAACTATTTGGATACGGCAGAGATGAATTGTTGGGGCGCCCTTATAATATTCTGGTACCAATGAGATACAGAGAGAAGCATGCTGCATATTGCAGTAATTATTTTGTGAATCCATCTACAAAAATCATGGCGCTTCATCTAAGTTCCGTTGCAAAGCGCAAGGATGGCAGTGAATTCCCGGTTGAGATCAATATGAGTCCCATGGAAACTGATGAGGGAATAATTGCTGTAATTGATATTCGCGATATCTCAGAGAAAAAGTGATACTTTTGGTACTAATTTGGGTATTATCTTGGAAAAATGCTATTTAATGATATACTGAGTATTGAATACGTAGAGGATAAATAACATTTCATAAGATTCATTTCCTATCCTATCCATCATATCTATCTCTGAACTCTTTAATTCCTCTACATTTTTTATTCATTTATTCCATAGGAACAGGAATCTGCGCCTCTGGAAACAATTTTTTGGTTTTCATGAATTCCCTGGCATTCTTGATAGCTGTTGAATATACGAACATCCAGCCCTCATTGATAAAGATCGTTCCATCCTTGATAGTTTCATTGCTTAGTGTTTCGACCCCAAATTCCATCAATAACTGGATGGTTGCGATGCAGGCTGCCGAATATACGTCCATGTCCATGGATTCTGTGGTGATATCATGAAGCAGCATCTTGAAGATGCTTCTGAATTTATTTGAAGGTATGAATTGTTTATCGCCAACTTTTAGCATAACATTTATTTCAGAAAGGTCTGAGATCAGTTTGTTGATCTTTTCTTCACTCCAGTGTTCTGTGGGAGAATCGGTGAGCTCATATTCAGCCCAGACATTCTTGAGATGCTCATCGATCTTTTCCTTTTTCTCAACTCGCTTCAGAGCATATTCGGAAGATTTCAATTCAGGTATCGTTGAAACATAAAGCCTGAAGAGATTCCTGAGTTTCTCTCCGTCCTCTCCTTCCACAACTCTCATTTTCTTGAGTATCTCATACTCGAGATCATTAAGGGTTACTATCAGGTCTTTAGGCATATCACAATACTCATTCAAATAGTTCTGCAATAAAGATGCATTCGTTTTTTCCTTCAAGGATACATTCGCCGCCTTTTCTGCAATAAAATCTCGGATCGACGTGTTTTTTTGATATGCCTCCGAAAAATCCCCTCAAAATATCGCAATATCTGCACTTTTTGCCAGAAATAGGCAGACCTTTTACATGAAATGTGATCTTTTTTTCTGTTCGTTCGATCGAAGTAGTTACCCCTTCCTTCGCAAACACAATATTAATATCTTCGATTTTCAAGGTCCTTATATTGAGCGCCGCCTGTTCCCCCGCTTCAAACATCAATACAGCGTTGGCTGCCTCTGTAACAATATTATTACAGACCTCCACATATGATTCCAAAAATCTCCTGAACAATTATTCACGCCCTTTGTTTCTATAATTATAGTCGAGTTGCATTCATAATAAGGCTTTCTCTTAAATGTCTGAATTAAGAATAACTTTTAATATCCGTATCCCCATTTTACCCCCAAGATGCTAAAACGTGAAGATATACTCATAGAAGCGCTCCCTTATATTCGCGATTTCCATGACTCGATGATGGTTATCAAGATGGGGGGACATGCCATTGTCAACCCGGAAATAATGGAAAAAATTGTCCAGGATATCGTACTTCTTAAATTTGTGGGCATCCATCCTGTTATCGTGCACGGCGGGGGACCTGAGATCACGGACAAGATGGAGCGCATGGGAAAAAAAGCTGAATTCATTGCGGGATTAAGGGTCACGGATGATGAGACCATGGAGATTGCAAGAATGGTGCTTGTCGGAAATGTAAACAGTAAAATAGTTTCACTTATCAGCAAGCATGGGGGAAAAGGCGTAGGATTGTCGGGCAGCGACGGCAGGCTTATCGTAGCAAAAAAAATTGCGTTAAAGAAAGTGACCGTGGAAGGGGTTGAGAAAATGGTGGATCTTGGCTGGGTAGGTGAAACCGAGTCTATAAATCCTGAAGTAGTCATGATACTTGCAGGAAAAGGATATATTCCGGTCATATCGCCGATCGCCACTGATGAAAAAGGAAACGACCTTAATGTGAATGCAGATACAGTTGCGGGAGATATTGCATCAGCCATCGGGGCAAGGAAACTTGTTTCATTGACTGATGTGCCTGGCGTGCTTCGTGACCAGAAAGACCCGAAAACCCGCATTTCAAGGATAGCATTTGATGAAATTGAACAACTTATTGCCGATAATATCATTAGCGGTGGCATGATACCCAAGGTCCTGTCAAGTGCTGCCGCGCTAAAAGGCGGTGTGAGCCAGGTACACATTATCGATGGCGGGAGCCCGCATTCCCTGCTTATCGAATTGTTCACGAATGAAGGAATCGGCACGATGATATATAATAAAGAGTGAATTATTTTGACTGAAAAAGAAACAAAGACAGAAATTATTAAGGATACCAAGAAAGAACTTGAAGTTATTGAAAAAACTCCAGCTGAGAAGAAGCGATTATTGATAGAAGGAATTAAGAAAACAGTGGCTCCTGCTTTTATAAGCGTGTTCTTTGCATTTATATTTAAATACAAGTTCGGTGATGCCTCTGGAATGGCATGGTTTTCAGTTTTTTTGCTGGTCATTCTTGTTTCATATTATATCCAGAAATTAGCATATCCGACAATTGGCGTACGGGTGAAAGACTTTGAAACAAAAGACTGGCTGTATGTGGAATTCCTTGTCGTAATATATTTCTGGGTATTCTGGACGCTTTTATTGAATTAATAAGGTGTTTTCATGCGACTTGCTGTTTTAGACCGTGACAGGTGCCAGCCAAAGATGTGCGGGCTGCAGTGCATTAAGTTCTGCCCCAGGGTAAGGACAGGAGACGAGACTATAGTTCTTGGGGATGATGATAAACCTGTAATTTCTGAGGAATTATGCGCAGGATGCGGTATTTGTGTCAACCGATGTCCTTTCGGTTCAATTATGATCATAAGCCTTCCTGAAAAACTTGAAGAGGCAACACACAGGTATGGCAAGAACGGTTTTTCGTTATATGGTCTTCCTGTCCCGACCGTGGGAAAGGTCACAGGTATCCTTGGTCCTAACGGTATTGGAAAAAGCACAGCCATAAATATACTTTCAGGCACGCTGAAGCCCAACCTGGCACGCGGAAAGATAGGTTGGGAAGAGATACTTGAATATTATTCAGGAAGCATTATTCACGATTATCTTCTTAATGTTTCACAGAAAAATGTCAAGACTTCTCAGAAACCGCAATATGTGGATATGATCCCCAAAAAATTCAAAGGGAGCGTATCGCAATTATTATCAAAAACAGATGAACGGGGCATCCTCAAAGAACTTATCGCCAAACTTGATATTTCAGATATTATCGAGCACAAGATAGAAGAGCTAAGCGGCGGTGAACTCCAGAGAGTGGCGCTTGCGGCATGCGTAGCGAAGGAAGCTGATTTCTATTTTATTGATGAAATAAGTCCTTATCTTGATATTTACCAGAGAATTAAAGCAGCACAGTTGATAAGGGAACTTGCAGTGGATAAAGCCGTGATGGTCGTGGAACATGACCTTGCCATCCTTGACCTTCTTGCCGATGTTGTCCATGTCGCATACGGCACCCCTGGCGCTTTCGGTGTAATAACGCATCCAAAAGGCGTGCGCGTCGGGATAAACGAATATTTGAAAGGATTCCTGCGCGAGGAAAATGTGCGCATAAGGACTGAAGCCATAAAATTTGATGTGCATGCGCCCCAGAATACGAAGGAAATATCATCTCTTTTGAAATTCGGGAAATTCGAAAAGAAATACGAAAGTGGATTTGAACTCGTAGCAAATGGCGGTGATATACGAAAAAGCGAAGTAACAGGAATAGTGGGACCAAATGGTATCGGTAAATCCACTTTCGTAAAGATACTGGCAGGTGAGTTTGAACCGAGCGTGGGTAAGCTTGAAATGAAGATCAAGGTTTCATACAAACCACAATATATCAAAGCAGAAGACCCGATCCCGGTTTCTGAATACCTGCAGTCACTCAGTAAACAGGTGGGTACGAGTTATTACGAGACCGAGATAATCAGGCCGCTGCAGCTTGAAAGACTGATGAAACAGAAGCTTGATGACTTAAGCGGCGGTGAACTCCAGAGAGTCGCGATAGCTGCATGTCTCTCGCGTAAAGCAGACCTTTATCTCCTTGATGAACCCTCGGCGCATCTTGATGTTGAACAAAGGGTACTTGCCACGAAAGTGATCCGGCGCTTTGCCGAGAATAATAAAGTCACAGCAATGGTTGTTGACCATGATATTTATATGATCGATATGTTAAGCGATAGGCTTCTTGTTTTTGAAGGTGAGCCCATGAAGAGGGGTGAAGTGCACGGGCCTTTTGACATGCGCCAGGGCATGAACAGGTTCCTTAAAGGCATCGGGATAACCTTCAGGCGCGATGAGGAGACAAAGAGGCCCAGGGTCAATAAGCTTGATTCGCAGCTTGACAGGACGCAGAAGTCGGACGGGGAGTATTATTACAGTGTGGAGAAATAGGGGGATTTACAGACTCCCTATCTTGAACTTTTCCAGTCCAGTTTGATAATTCGCATGCTATTACTCCATCTGGAGTTCCTTCAATTATCTTTTATCGCATGATCACGATTGTAGAATTTCCGACTTCCAGGATATCTACAGCCTTACCTTTCAGCAGCCTTTCTTTTTCAACTGTGAAACAGGACGAGTCAAGCGTTATCTCTTCACCTTCGACCGAAAGTATAATGCTTCCGGCGCAGGCAAGAGTCAAATCAGCATTGACAAGCGCATCCGCGATGGATTTTGCTTTGTTCCTGTAAGTCTTTCCTAGCACCTTCATATTGGGTTTGATCTCCTTTGCAACCATCTCAAAATCCGGCACACCGGATCTTAGTTTGATGGTTGAATTGGAAGCGCCGGCGATATCGGATGCATCCGTGATAGTTGAATATATCTCTATTTCCCGAAGTGGGACATTCAGGGGCATACCATGTTCTGCTTTATACCGCCTGATAGCTGAAGTCATCTCTTTTATCAATTCACCTGTCGTTTCGGCGTCAGCATCAATAAGAGATTCATTAACCTGTGGCCATGACTGGAGGTGAATGCTTTCCTGCTTTATGTTTAAATTTATGGTTGAATAAATCTCCTCGGAAAAATACGGCAAGAACGGTGCAAGGAGCTTTGAGATGGTTTCAATAGCCACAAAAAGCGTGTATTGGGCTGCCTGCTTTCCTTCCCCATCCTCCCCGTAAAGCCTTGATTTTGCAAGTTCAATATAATTATCCGCAAGGACATCCCACGCAAATCCCCTGATAGCCTTAAAAGTCTCATCGAACTGGTACGCATCCATCTTTTCTGTGGTCTCTTTTACAAGCCTGTTCAATTTGCTGATAAGCCACAGGTCAATGGGTGTAAAGGGTGCGGATCTATCCGAAATATGGGGCAGCGAGAATCTCACGATACTCCACATTTTCTGCAAGAAGCGCGATCCTGCGACTACATCTTTCCATAAGAAAATAATATCAGAGCCCGTCGTCCCGCCGATGGCAGCCCATTGCCTGAATGCATCAGCGCCATGCTTTACTATGACTTCTTCCGGAATCACAAAGTTATCGCGGGATTTGCTCATCTTGTGACCGTCTTCGCCCAGAACCATTCCATTCAGGAGGATAGTATCCCACGGCCTCTTATCAAGAAGCGCTTTTGACCTCAGGATCGTATAAAATGACCATGTTCGGATGATATCGTACCCCTGAGGGCGAAGCTGCGCCGGAAGAAGAAGCGGGTGTTCGCTCAGCCAGCCTGAAACATGAAGGGCGGATATGGACGAATCCATCCATGTGTCAAGGACGTCAGGCTCTCCCCTGAATTCCGAACAGCCGCATTCACAGGCTTCAGAAGGCTGTGTTTGTGTTGGATCAAGGGGCAGCCATTCTTCTTTTGCGACTTTTGTTTTACCGCAACTTGTGCAATACCAGGCAGGAATTGGGGTTGCAAAGATCCTCTGTCTTGAAATGCACCAATCCCATTCCATGGTTCCTGTCCAGTTCTCAAGCCGCACTTTCATATAATCGGGAACCCAGGTGACTTCGTTAGCGGTATTAAGGATATCATCCTGCTTTATCTTGACGAACCACTGTCTCTCAGAGAGTATTTCAATGGCTGTTTTGCAGCGCCAGCAAAGTCCTACGTTCTGGGGCAGATCTTCCTGTTTGTAAAGGATACCGCTTTCCTTCATATCCGCGATTATGGCTTTCTTGCACTCCGTTGTGCTCATGCCTTTATATTTTCCTGCAAGCTCGGTCATCTTCCCGGTCTTATCGATAGCTTTCCGCAACGGGAGGCTGTGCTCGACCCACCATCGCACATCCTGCTTGTCGCCGAAAGTGCATATCATGACAACACCTGTACCGAATGTGGGGTCAACGTTTTTATCTGAGATGACTTTGACACTATGGCCAAAAACAGGCACTTTTACTTCGGTATTCACATAGCTGCCATATCTTTCATCATCAGGGTTTACTGCCACTGCCACGCATGCGCAAAGCAGTTCAGGTCTTGTGGTTGCGATCTTGAGTTTGTCAAAATTAAGATAATTAAGGCTAGTGCTACGTGAATCATATTCCACTTCGGCAAAAGCGATAGCGGTTTCACAGCGCGGGCACCAGTTCACAGGATGGTTCTGCTGGTAGATCATTCCGCTGTTGTGCATCTGGACGAATGAGCGCTGTGTCTTCCCAAAATATGATGGCTCCATCGTTATGTATTCGTTGCTCCAGTCGATTGAGAAACCAAGGCGTCTGAGGCTTTTTCTCATGCGGGTGATGTTTGTTTCTGTAAGTTCCACGCACATGCGCCTGAATTCTTCACGTGATACCTGGCTTTTGGTGATGCCGTGTTTTTCCTCTACTTTTACTTCAGTTGGAAGACCATGGCAGTCCCATCCTTCGGGGAACATCACATTAAAGCCGCGCATCCTCTTGTAGCGCGCCACAAAATCGATATAACACCAGTTAAGGGCGTTGCCGATATGGAAATTCCCGGTGGGGTATGGCGGAGGAGTGTCGATTATGAACTGGGGCTTCCTGGAGTCCCAGTCGAAATAATACATGGAATCCTGCCATGTGTTCATCCATTTTTCTTCAAGTGTGTTATGATCGTATTCTTTCGGGAGCTCCATAGTTCCATTTTGATTATTTGCATGATTAATAGAATTATCGGTTTGCGCTCTGGTATGAAAAAAAATAGCAACGAACACAACGAACTCGATACGAACTCACGCCTTAGGAGTTCGTTTTAGTTATTTTCAAGAAAAAACTGTGAATAACTGTGTTAAGCAAAAATAAAGCTTACCCCTTCGTTTCCACTGGAAAAGTATTCTAAGGTAAATCAACATGTTAAATAACGTAATAAACTTTAATATAAATAATAATACTTAAAAAATACATCAAAATATCTTAATACTAAATTAAATCAATATAAGACCTGTATTTATTAAATGTACCATCAAACCACTATTTCTACTGAAAGTTTAAATACAAATAAGGATATCTATTCACATGCGTTCACAAACATGAACACCATTTACCAAAAAGGAGACATCGGAGGGGAAATCCGCATGAGCTGCCTGTCGCGATGGGCGGGCAGCACTCCAATATTTAAGGATTATGAAAATAAGTCTTGAGGTCGAAGGAATAAATGCATGCAGTATAAACTATAAAGGTCCTGATAGCGTTGACCTTGCAGTTGCATATCTTAATTCGATCGAAGCCGATGAAGTACATGTGCGTATCGCCAGAGACGATGGAACGAAAGCGGATGCAGAATTCGATGGTGAATTCCCTGTAATATCAGCCACAAAATTCATTATCTCGGCTGCAGGAAAAAATACACAAGTACCACCACAATCAACGATCACAAGCAGCATCATTGGATCAAGAACCCTTTCAATAAAAGAGAGATTGGAGATGTTCCTGAGATTTGAATATCCAAGGGCATGGTTTTCTTCACTTGATGTGAAAAGCCAATATGAGAATGTGTATGGCAAAATAGGGTTGAGCACAGTGTCAACATACCTCGCAAGGATGTGCCATGAAAATATACTGATCAAAAGAGGCAATCGTAACCAGAGGGAATACCACTTTAGAGAACAAAATACTATGTCGCCCAATATGGAAATCGGCCTGGTAAAATAACCAATAATTAAACAATATCAAAATATGGAGGGGTTGATGAGCTGACCCTTATTGATTCACTTTAGGGCTTGCAGCACCCTTGCAACACTAAAATTTGTGCTGGCTTTGCTGCAAATTGCGCTTCATGCGCTTTCTTTAAGCACCCCATTTTTGGGAAAAATCCCAGTCGAGCCACTTCCTTTTAGACCTTGTTTGGTCACAGGACATTTACGTCCGGGAAACTTGGAAACTTAATTCTATTTCCAATATGGCTTTTCTGCCGATTTCTCGCTCGCTCATCATAGCGTGCTCCACATCACATTTCCTTCGTGATATGGTAATTGATTATTTTCTTTTATTGGGGTAAATAGTTTTTGATAACAAAACAGATAAATATTTTGGTATTGATAGAGATTCTCAAAATCAGGATAAAATCATGGTAATTTGATAGCTCAATTTATTTAAAGCTTAAAAGCAATAAGAGTTCTTGATTAATATGGATTTTACAGCAATAATTAAAAAAGGTGAAAAACAATTTGTAGCCTTATGTCCTGAACTTGATGTTGTCAGCCAGGGTTATACGATTGAGGATTCTATAAATAATCTCAAAGAAGCTGTAGAATTATATATAGATGTAATGGGACTCCCAGAAGAATTAAAATCTGATGATACTATAATCGCGCATTTCGAGGATTGAAATTATACGGGAATCTGGTTTGAAAAGAAATGAATTCTTGAAACTTCTTGATTGACACAGGTTCAATCCACAGAAACCCCAAGTTCCCCCAATAGATATTTAGCTATTTCGATCGATTCTTCCTTTGTTTTCGCTTTAATAAGCATCCTGCCGCTTGGATACAATGAAACTTCGACGCCTTTGTAATCAAGTAATATTATATGTTTTGTCGCCACTCTTGATTTAAAAACACTGCTGGCTTTGATAAGATCAACCCTGATATTTGTGCTCACTTCAAATGCAGTTCTTCCTGAACATACCCTTGCTGAAATTACCATATTGATTTTCCAGTGAAGTGCTATAGAAATATATAAGCATGCGTACAAACTCATTAAAAAGAATACAATGGGCAGAAAAATAGTCACTTTATTTGTTTTAATATTCTTTTTTGCTTCATCCGCGTCGGCAGCAGATGATATTATTCTAAATGGGACAAGGTTCTACCTTTCTACGGGCGAATCCTATGGCCTTGGCCAGGGGTATATAATATCATTAAAAAGCGTAAGCAACGATGGTTCAGCATGGCTCGAACTGACGTACAAAGATACTTTCATAAAGAGCGAGATCGTGCACACCACGGGTTTTTTCACATACAACAAAACCAACAAAACAATATTGTCCTTAAGACTTGACAATATCTATTCAGGGTCTAATGATAAGAACCTCCTTTATTTTTTCCCTGTGTACCAGTACATCGATCCCGAAATGCCGATGCCAGAAATAACAAACATAACCCTGGTAGAAACACAAGTGCAGGAAAATAACAGCATGCTCCTTCAACAAGAAGCTGTTCCTGATACTGCGATAATAGTAATTGGGATATTTTTTATCCTCTTCATGTTATATATCATTCGCAAATTATGGTGAAAAAATGAAAGTTTTGAAAAAAGAACTGCGTTTCAATGAAGGTGAGATCTCGCTCGTTATGGAATCATTGGATGACCTCTGGCACCTGAAATACATCCTTGAACCGCAAGATCTGGTTTATTCATTCACAAAACGCAGGATAGAAGGAGCTACCGATAAATTAAGGCCCGAAAAAGCAGATAAGAAAACAGTTCGCCTTGGCATATTGGTCGAGAAGGTGGAATTCCACAAGTTTTCAAACCGCCTTCGTGTACATGGCACCATCGCTGATGGGATCGACACCGGCGCATACCATACCCTGAATATCGAGGAGGGCACTGATATATCTATAATTAAGAAATGGAAGAATGACCAGCTGGAAAGAGTTAGGGAAGCAGAAATTGCATCAAAGCGCCCGAAGGTGATAATCGCAACTATAGAAGAGGGTGAAGCTTCCATAGGAATGGTGCGGCAGTTCGGGGTAGAAGAATCATCATCCCTGAGGCAGTCACTTGGAAAAGGGGAAGGAAATAACAGGAATGAATTCTTTGGCGAGCTTGCTTCACAATTAAAATGGGCAGCCGAAAAAGTGGATGCGGTCATAATCGCAGGTCCGGGATTTACAAAAGAGGATTTTCTTGAATTCATACGAACACGTGAACCGGAACTCACAAAAAAATCAGTTCTTGAGGATACAACATCGATAGGTGTATCAGGATTCCAGGAAGTGTTGAGGCGCGGGGCAGTAGACCGGATAATGGAAGAATCAAGAATAGGGCGGGAAGCAACACTTATCGAAGAATTGATGAAAGAGATTTCGATGAACGGAAAAGTATCCTATGGGATGGCAGATGTCAGGAATGCCCAGTCTCTTGGCGCCATTCATACTCTTTTGATAGCTGATGAACTGCTTCGTACCGAGCGTGAAGGCAACTCTATCGATGCTTTCTTAAAAGACGTGGAGCATTCACAGGGAAAAATAGTTGTATTTAGCACAGAGTTTGAACCCGGAAAGAAACTTTCTTCCCTTGGGGGTATAGCCGCTCTTTTGCGTTTCCGGGTGAATCCATGAGATTTGATATTGGGCGGATTTTCATGGATCCGCGCGCATCCAACCAATTTCTTCTTCATTTACAGCATGCAACTGCCATATTCGTATTCCAATATGGGATATTCGCACAACTTTACCAATTCGTTTTTTATTATTGTCAAAAGCCGGATGAACGGCATCTGCGATAGCTTCTCTTGTTAATGTTCCCCGCCATTCTTCCATGATCGCTTCCCATGCCATTCCGCTCTCTATCTGTTCAAGGACATCTTTAACGAGGATGCGCGTTCCTCTAAAGGTTGGTTCCCCATGACAGATAGATGGATCCGATATAATATATCGTCCCAGAATTTTTGTTGTCATAATACACTTTTTTCTTTTTGATGGTATTTATACCCTTCAACGACAGGATTTTTCAGAAATTAATTTCCACATCTCAAGGAGTTTTGTGATGAGCACTTATGGGCGCCAAGCTGTTACCATGGATCAGTTGGGAATGAATGGGATGTGGTTGAGAAATATATTAGTGGTCAGGATACACACCATGCAAAAAGCGATATGTACAGGCCACGTTCTTAAGTACGGGGTATGTGACTCAAGCAGGTTTAAATAAGAATATTGAAGATAATAGATTGAGTATTGTAAGAAAGCATGGGTTCAGGAATTGAAAAAATGCAAAAACCACGACAAGGCACACGGATGACGCGGATTGCGCGGATATTCACGGATCCGTGTGCATCCTTCCCAACACCAGGAAGATAGTATGAAAAAAATCGGCATATCCATGACGGATGCAAAGGATTGGACATGTATAGCTTTATGTAATTCCATCCGTCGAACCGGGATGGAACCAATAATGTTCAGCCTGGGTGATGCGACTTCGAACATCGCTTCGAGCAGATTATATTCAGGGAATATCGATCTTACAACCCTTGATGCTATTGTGGTCAGGGATCTTGGGCCGGCAACAAAGAATGATGTTTCTTTCAGGTTCGATATACTCTGCCAGCTTGAAGAGCTTGGCATAGCGGTCATCAATTCACCGGATTCAATAGCAAAAGCTGCTAATAAGTATGTTTCAAGTTACATCTTCCGGAAAAACGGCATTACTACACCCAGGACTGTGGTTACGAATTGTCCCGATGAGGCGCTTTTGGAATTGGCTTCATTTGGTACATGTGTGACGAAACCTGTTTTTGGATATAAAGGGATTGGTGTTGAATGTTTAAAGAACAATAAGTCAGGGATATTAAAACTCAAGAACTTAATGGAAAAGAACGGCCTTGTATATCTACAGGAATTCATACCCAACCCAGGTAGAGACATAAGAGTATTTATTGTTAATAATAAGGTCGTGGGGTCGATATACAGGATAGCCCCAGAAGGGTCATGGATCAACAACCTGAGCCAGGGCGGAACTGCACAAATTTGCAAACTGACCGATGAACAGGAGAATTTAAGCCTGAAAGCTTCGAAAGTTGTCGGAACAACATATGCAGGCGTGGATATCATTGAAGGTGACAGGCCTTATGTCATTGAGATCAACGGAACGCCTTCTGGTAAAGGTATATTTGAGGCGACAGGAGTGGATGTTACGGTTGGGATAGCCGAATATTTGTTGGATATGGTCACATAATCATTCTAAGACAGATTTTCCTGATCAACCGAAATGTATATTTTAACAGATTTCAATTCAGACTTTTTTCTGGTTAATAGATGCTGAAGCCTGCTATTCTTGTTTTAGTCTCATTTGAATGGTACAGAAGATTATAACCGAAAATTATATATGTAGTCAATCCATGAATGTGATTACAATAACTAGATTTATTGTAATACAGGATAGAATAATCATGAAGGAAGTTCGGATATTTACAAAAAAAGGATAACTTTACCGAATTTTATTTTCATGAATTACATGAAATCAAAATGGAGATAGAATAAAACGGAGATGAAAATTTTGAAAAACAAAATTATATTAGGAATAGGAATTTTAATACTACTGCTGGCGCTGGCAGGAACGGGAAGCGCGAAAAGTGCTTACTCGACAGCTGGAGCGGATTGTGGCTACTGCCATGTAAGTATTGTTAGTGGCGATTATACATTAACAACTGATGGAAGCTATTTCAGGGATGTTCATAAATTTAACGGCAAAACAGTCCCAGCAAATGCAAGCAGCTGTTTGACATGTCATCCTGACATGACTTCATTCCTGCCGCTTAAACCGGTTGGAGAATCATATAGTGAAACTCACAGGTATAATGCAACCACGCTGGCAGCTAAAATGTTACCAGAGCCTGGATGTGCGAACTGCCATGTGAATGCCGTTGCTAACAATTTTAATTTTATTACAGGGACTCCAACATACCTGACGTCTTCGGTATGCAAAGATTGCCACAGCGCTAAGTATGATACCTGGTACAATACTACTCATCGTATAAAATTGGTGGATAAGGAAATTTCCCAGGCAGCAGGCTTCCCGGTTCCTCCTGGTTACACATGGGATGATATTCTCTACACGATAGGTGGAAAATGGAAGATAAGATTTGTGAATACCACGGGTTATGTAATATCAGGACCACAGGCACAATATAATGTAGAGCAAAAGAAATGGGCAGCGTATAACACAGGAATAGAAACGAAATACGACTGCGGCGGATGCCACACCACAGGTTATGATAAAACTGCTCCATCACGGTTCGGTTTAGCGGGATTTGTGGGAAATTGGACTGAGAACGGTGTTGGTTGTGAAGCATGTCACGGCGCTGGAGGCAATGGGCATCAGGTCGTTGTAAACAAGAGTGCAGAGGCATGTGGAAGCTGTCATACCAGAAACGCTCCTACAAAATACGATATTGACACAGAAAGACGTCACAGGGCACAATTTGCAGACTGGGCTAATAGCGATCATGCGCCGCCAAGCGTTGCTCCAGTAACATCAGAGTCGTGCAGGAGATGCCACTCGCCAATAGATTATGCTGAAAAGAAGAGCATTACCAACATAACAGCTAAAGGAATTGTATGCGTAGTATGTCATAATTCCCATGATGTCAGCGACCCCATGTACGCAAACATAATCAAGCCGGGCGGTTATGGATTTAATGCAAGTGACAACTCAAGCAACTTTGCAGCCGTTAAACCAGCTAAAGTAAGCTTCTTCAACTCAAGTGCAACCAGGACAGCAGGAAAAGATGTTTACGATACACTTACTACCCCAACATTGATATATGACAGGGATTCAAACTATCCCGGGCCTATAAATGTTACAGGTCCGATATCCGAAGTACTCTGCTCCAAATGCCATTATAACCATGGACTTGCACATATAGGGCAAGTTAACCTGACACATGGTAAGGCATACGGGACAAATAAGGCAACATGCACAGACTGCCACATGGCAAAGAGCAGACAGAGCGCAAAACAATGGGACATTAGAAGCCATACCATGAAACTTGACGATGGTGTCAAATATACAAAAAAGGCTCCACTTAATAATTTCCCGGATCTTACCTGCTCACGCGGCACACAATGCCATGTACCAGAGGGTAAGTATTCCGTGGTTCCAGTGGTAAATGAATGGAAGGCAAGCGCACATAACGTAAAAGAAGTTTCTGTTGAACCCAGACCATATAATGGTTTCTATTTCAACAACAACACCAAACAGCCACAATCGCGGCCAGTATCTTGTACCAAATGCCATTCACCGTTCAACTGGGATCCTTTGCTAGATTCTGCCACTACCAGTGTACAACTGACTGCAGATTTCAAGGGTGTTTCATGCACTGTCTGTCATAATATCCACGACATGGGTGACTGGATCGCCAAGACTAAAGCGAAGTTTGGAGAGGCAAAGTACTATGCATGGTATGATAAGGACGGAATTGTAAGATCAAGGAACGCAACAACTGGCGTACCAACTTCCTACAGACCCAACTATTCCATAATGGAATCAACAACAGATCTCTGTGGCAATTGCCATTCGAATGTAAGGAGAGGAAATGAAGGGCCAGGATGGGCAAGCGCTACTGCAGCTAACCCAATAAGTGTGCATGGTTTCCCGGCAAAGGACTTGTTCGTTGGCTCGTGGAAGGAGTCAGGCCTGTTGAAATTCGAGTGTAAGGATTGCCACATGGCAACAAAGATAACATACTCGAACGGAAGCATATTGCCAGACAGCCAGAAGGTAAAAGGTCACTCCTTCAAAGTGAAAGCTGATTTACTGCAGGAGAACACAGCATGTTCAAGCTGCCATGTAACTGGAAGCGCACTGGGCAACCTGAGCACCACGATCGACGATATACAGGAAGAAACTCATGCTAAGTGGAATACCACCAACGCAACCGTTATAAGTGCATTGAATAAGGTCAAAGCCTATAGCGGTGAGAAGACCCTGAGCCGAGCTCAGATCGCCCAAGCATACTGGAATATCCGATTAGTGTATTCAGACGAAAGCTGGGGTGTGCATAATCCAGCCAAGATTGATCAGTTGCTTGACGAAGCTGCTACCCTTGCAGCCGCCTCCATTGAATCTCTTGGACAGGTAGGTACTTCAAGCGTGCAATTGTATGCAGGTTGGAACCTTGTGTCTCTAAGCGCAACACCAGCAAGCACATCACCAGTATCGGTAATGTCTTCGGTATCGAGCAGCTTAACTGTGGTCTGGGGTCTGGATGCGCCGACCCAGACATGGGTACTGTATGACCCGGCAAGACCTGTTGGATTGAATACCCTGACGAAAATGGTCAAGGGTGAAAGCTATGAGATAAAAGTAACGAAAAATAGTGTATGGACGGTCTAATGACCTTCCATTTTTTTATGGAGTGATCTCATGAAAAAAAGCATATTATTTGTTTTACTTTTACTTTTCATCCCACTTGCTCAGGCAGTACCGCCTGTGACATCATACTGGGGTTATGTGACATATAATTCTGTACCACTATCAAATGCTTTGGTAACTGTCATTGACTCTACAGGTAAAACAGTTGCCGGTTCAACAAGTAACCAAGATGGTACATACACAGTCAATGTGCTATGGGACGATTTATCCACTGCGGCAGATGAAGGTGTAATAAGTGGTGAATCCCTGACATTCGAAGTGAATCGGGAGACAGCAACCACAACGACAATAGGCCTTCAGGGAGATTCATTAAGGTTTGACCTTGCAGCAAGCAGCAGCGGTTCAACACCAACGCCAATACCAACACCAACTAAACCAACAGAAATTCCATTACCGATTAACGCTACTACAGGTATAGTAAATACTACAGTCATCGTAGCAGCTCCGTCAGCGAACATATTACTGACAATTCCAAATGGAACGAGAGTTGGTGATGCAAATGGTAACCCATTGACCCCAAAGACAAATCTGTCGATTATTACAGCTTGGGGTATTACAACGAATGAAAACTCCGCTTTGAGCGATAAGTTATTATTAGGACCGGTAGTGGATTTAAGACCCAATGGTACCCGATTTGATACACCGATTCAGATAAGATTCGACTATACTCCTACAAGCGACGTCGACGAGAATAGCTTAATTGTTAAATACTTTAACACCGCATCAAATGTTTGGGAAGAAATGCAAACGGTTGAGCGTAATACGGCACAACATTATGTAATAGCGAATATCTCCCACTTCAGTACATTCGCATTGGTCGGCACACCTACATCATCTACCACCAGCAGCGGTGGAAGCAGCGGTGGAAGCGGCGGTGGAACCTACCCATCTGGCTATACCAGCACGGGAGCAGCAGCAACTGCAGTGAAGACGGCTATAGCTACAGCTACTCCAGTGGTTGTGAAAACCGAAGTACCAGTCGCCACAACGGCCAAACCTGAAGCAACAGAGACAACAAAAGAACCAGCTTCTGAGCCAACAACGCCAGGATTTGGAGCAATAATTGCTGTATTTGCAATAGCAATGATTGCCTCACTGTTAAAGAACAATAGAAATAGAAGATGATTTAGATCATCTTCCTTATTTTTTTATTAGACGTAAAAATAGTCGAAGTTTTCATATCGTTTAGAAAGAAATTGAATTCTACTTGCTTTTATTGATATCCTAATAGTGTTTTGATATAACCTCTATTATCTATCAAAGAGATTGAATGAATGTTGTTCAATTAAAACCGAAAATTATATACGTAGTCAATCCGTCATAATGACTACAATAACTAGATTTATTGTAATCCGGGATAGAATAATCGTGAAGAAATTCGGATATTAAAAAAACGGGAGAACTTAGCCGAATTTTATTTTCATGAATTTTAATCCGGGATAGAATAATCGTGAAGAAATTCGGATATTAAAAAAAACGGGAGAGCTTTGCCGAATTTTATTTTCATGAATTACATGAAATCAATAGGAGATAGATTATAATAAGGAGATGAAAATGGTGAAAAAAAGACTTATATTAGGAATAGGAATTTTAATAATACTGCTAGCGCTGGCAGGAACAGTAAGCGCGAAAACTGGCTATTCGACCGTAGCAGCGGATTGTGGCTACTGCCATGTAAGTATTGTTAGTGGCGATTATACATTAACAACTGATGGAAACTATTTCAAGGATGTTCATAAATTCAATGGCAAAACAGTTCCAGCAAATGCAAGCAGCTGTTTGACATGTCATACTGATATGACTTCATTCCTGCCGCTTAAACCGGTTGGAGAATCATATAGTGAAACTCACAGGTATAATGCAACTACTCTGGCAGCTAAAATATTACCAGAACCTGGATGTGCGAACTGCCATGTGAATGCCATTGCTAACAATTTTAATTTACTAACAGGCACTCCAACATACCTGAAATCCACAACATGCGTAAACTGCCACAAGGAGAAGTACGACGAGTGGAAGGGCACGAACCACGCCAATAAACTGCAGACAAATACCTCAGCGCAGGCGATGAATCTTCCACTTCCAGCTGGTTCCAGCTGGGCGAATTTCTCGTATGTTGTAATAGGTCTATCAAAGATGTATTATTTCAATGAATCCGGGTATCGTACCAAGGGATACAATGCTACATCTCAGTCCTTTGAAAATATTGCCTCCCCAGGCAAATATAGCTGTGGAAGCTGCCACACCACGGGATATAATGCCAGCGGGAATCAGGGCGGCCTGTCAGGTATAGTTGGCACATGGAAAGAGGCGGGAATCGCCTGCGAGAGATGCCATGGAGCAGGAGGCAACGGGCATCAGGTAGAGGCCAATGTTTCATCCGGGGTATGTACTCAGTGCCATTCACAGGCAAATGCAAAAGCTTGGTCATCAAGCGGACATGCGCCGCCGCTCAAGGCATCAGCAAGCTGCACACAGTGCCACTCGCCGTTCGATTATGCTAAAAATAAGACTGTAACAAGTACGAGCGCAGCAAATGTGGTGTGTGCTACATGTCATAATTCCCACGATGTGACCCCTGATGGATACAGGAGCTTATACTCCACTGGTGGCTTCAATGCGACCACGATGGCTGAACTGGCGAACGAGGAAAAGGCAAAATTGAGCTTCTTCAACTCCACTGCGAGCAAAGCAGCAGGTGAATCCAAATATGATGAGCTAACTACGCCGTCGCTGATATACAACAGAGATTCCAGCTATCCGGGACCGATAAACGTGACAGGACCGATATCCGAAGTTCTCTGCTCCAAATGCCATTACTACCACGGACTGGGACATATTGGACAGGTTAACCTGACTCATGGCAAGGCTTACGGTGTAAATAGAGCCACATGTGTTGATTGCCATATGTCAACCTCCCAGGGCAACCATTCTTTCAATGTAATGGATAAAAACAACTTCCCAAGCCAGACATGCTCCCGAGGCACACAATGCCACGTTACAAGCGCTCAAAATCTGAACAAGAGTAAATATTCAGTGGTACCTGTAGTCAACGAGTGGAAGGCAAGCGCACATAATGACAAAGAAGTAGGGGTAAGCAAAAATCCTAATAGTAGTTTCTATCGGAGTATCAACGGAACCACCGGGATTGTCACTATCAACTCAAGACAAAACTCTTGCATGAAATGCCATTCTCCGAGTAACTGGAATCCAGTGACCGATTCAAACACTACCAATGTGAAACTGGATGATAGCTTCAATGGTATTACTTGTGCAGTTTGCCATAATCTCCATGACATGGGTGACTCGCTCGCCAAGTCTAAAGCGGCGTTTGGAGAAGCAAAGGGCTATGCATGGTATAATAGAGACGCAATTCCAATATACAACGCAGGCGTACTAGTCAGGTACAAAGCAAACTACACCCTGATGGAATCAACAACAGAGCTATGCGGCAATTGTCATTCTAATATCAGATATGGCAATACGGGACCTGGCTGGCAAACTCCATCATCGAGAAACGATTACACAGGAATGATATATCCGCATGGTTTCCCTGCAAAGGACATTTTCGTTGGCTCGTGGAAGGAGTCAGGCCTGTTGAAATTCGAGTGTAAGGATTGCCACATGGCAACAAAGATAACAGCCTCGAACGGAAGCTTATTGCCAGACAGCCAGAAAGTAAAAGGTCACTCCTTCAAGGTGAAACCTGATTTACTGCAGGAGAACACAGCATGTTCAAGCTGTCATGTAACTGGAATCGAACCTGGCAACCTGACCACCACAATCGAGGATATACAGGCAGATACACGTGCAAAATGGAAAACTACCAAAGCAACCGTTCTTAGCGCATTTGCAATAGTTAATGCCTCTACAGGTGAGAAGACCTTGAGCCGAGATCAGATATCCCAGGCATACTGGAACGTAAGATTGGTTGATACAGATGAAAGCTGGGGTGTGCATAATCCAGCCAAGGTTGATCAGTTGCTTGATGAAGCTGCTACCCTTGCAGCCGCCTCCATTGAATCTCTTGGACAGGTAGGTACTTCAAGCGTGCAATTGTATGCAGGTTGGAACCTTGTGTCTCTAAGCGCAACACCAGCAAGCACATCACCAGTATCGGTAATGTCTTCGGTATCGAGCAGCTTAACTGTGGTCTGGGGTCTGGATGCGCCGACCCAGACATGGGTACTGTATGACCCGGCAAGACCTGTTGGATTGAATACCCTGACGAAAATGGTCAAGGGTGAAAGCTATGAGATAAAAGTAACGAAAAATAGTGTATGGACGGTCTAATGACCTTCCATTTTTTTATGGAGTGATCTCATGAAAAAAAGCATATTATTTGTTTTACTTTTACTTTTCATCCCACTTGCTCAGGCAGTACCGCCTGTGACATCATACTGGGGTTATGTGACATATAATTCTGTACCACTATCAAATGCTTTGGTAACTGTCATTGACTCTACAGGTAAAACAGTTGCCGGTTCAACAAGTAACCAAGATGGTACATACACAGTCAATGTGCTATGGGACGATTTATCCACTGCGGCAGATGAAGGTGTAATAAGTGGTGAATCCCTGACATTCGAAGTGAATCGGGAGACAGCAACCACAACGACAATAGGCCTTCAGGGAGAATCATTAAGGCTTGACCTTGCAGCAAGTAGTGGCAGCAGCAGTGGAAGCAGTGGCGGAAGCAGCAGCGGCGGATACTACCCATCTACCAGCACGGGAGCAGTACAAGCAACTGCGACTGCAGTGAAGACAGCTACAACTACAGCTACACCAGTGGCTGCGAAAACCGAAGTACCAGCCGCCACAACGGCCAAACCTGTAGCAACAGAGACAACAAAAGAACCGACTTCTGGGCCAACAACGCCAGGATTTGGAGCAATAATTGCTGTATTTGCAATAGCAATGATTGCCTCTATGTTAAAGAACAATAAAAATAGAAGATGATTTAGGTCATCTTCCTTATTTTTTTATTTGATGTAAAAACTGGTCACAAAACCGTTTGAATTTTATCTAAACTTTATTCTATAACCATTTTTCCGGTGATTTCCGCCATTCTTCTTCAGTAGGTATATTGAAATCTTCTCTAGTGAAAAGAGGTATAAGCTTCACGTTTTCATGTTTTAGAGTTTCTTTTGCTCCTTCTAGTCGATCTATTACAGTTATTACCTTTTCAATCTTACAATTTAATAATCTTAAATCTCTTACTACAGTTAACACTGATTCACCTGATGTCGTGACATCATCGAGTACGATTATTTTGGAATTAGGAAGTTTTTCTTTTTCATGCCACAATCCGTCTATTTTATTTTTTGTGCCGCGTGTTTTTTCTTTCTTTCTGACAAAAAAACCATCAATAGGTTTTTTGACCGAATTTAATCTGCTTCTAATACATACAGCCTGGACTATCGGAATTGCCCCTACTTCCATGCCAGTTATGTAATCAAACTCTTCTCGATTAAGAATATCTAATAAAGCATCAGCAAGAAGTACGGATCCATCATTAAAACACACATTTTTGACATTAAAAATATAATGGCTTTTGGAACCACTGGCTAATTCATATTGCTGGTCATAATTCACAAATAATGCAAATTGCTCTATCATCTGTTTAAGTTTCTGCCTGGAATTATTCATAGATGTATTCATCTTTATAACATTATTTGTACATAAAATTATTGAATCAATAGATTACAGTCTTCCAACCCATCATCTGTATAAAACAGTTTGCTAGAAAGTGAGATATCTCCGTTTTCAAGTTCATCGAATAGATTAATAATAAATCCTGATTCATCGCTTAATAATTCAAAATTCCTCATTGGATTCTTCTGTGAAATTACTGCACCTAAATATTCATTTTTACTTTTTATCGGGATTTTTTTAATAAAATGACGAATAGCCTGTAAATCATAGTTGTTTAATTCCTTTTCATTTATATGGTAATGAATAAGTCCATCAACTTCATCTAATTTGTTATTATGGTCTTCAAGATAAACAAGAAATCGTTCAATACGATTATTAGGAAAAAATATTGGGTTATCACACAGGAATATGTATTTGTCTTCAATTATGAATGCCTGTTCTATGAATTCACTGGCTTCTTCGTCAATTTTCTCAGCTGCAATCTCCCCAAAACTTTTTTTAAAATTATATAATATATTGTCTATACAAACACAATCAATAAGAGTGTTTCCTTCAGATTTTATATACCAGATTGGTTCAACTATTATATATTTATTGTAAAATTTACTCCAACCAATATGGTCATGGAGGTCTTTGAAAAGCGATTCTACAAACTTTTTAGAAATATTGAGTGTTCTGTTTTCCATAATATTTTTCTCAATGAAAACAATATAATCACCATTGCGCTAAACAGGAAACTAAAACCAGGCACCTCCTGTACCTCCTGCTTTATTTCTTCCCTATCAACATTCACCGCAATAGATGAAGCAACGCCCCACTCATTATTTCGCTCCATAGCTTCAACATAAATTACGTGTTTACCAGCTGATATTTTTGAAACATTGAGCTGGGCAATGATCTCCTCCTTCTGGGTATCAAATATACCATCCACAGGAGACATCATAAACTTCACTTGCGAAGAATCGATATAATATCTTGCCCCTCTGATCCTCATTTTATATCCTGCATTGGCAAACGCCTTAATTATTGTCTTATTATCTTGCGTTATCAAAGAGATCTCTTTTACAGACGGTGTAACTCCAAATCTCTGGATACTATGTTTATTTGTAACATGACAGTTTTCGCATACTCCATCCTTATGCTCTTCGTCACCGATGTAAATTGCACTATAATTATCCACAGTTGATGCATGACAGCTCTTGCATCTTCGTGGTGATTTAAAACCAGATGGATGACTTTGGATCCCGGCCCTTCCTCCATGGCACGCATAGCAAGCCTGATTTCCTCCACCATTAAGTTCCGTGTGCTTTCCAAGCCCAATCACCCTTTTATCTACAAAACCTTCGATTCCATGACACGTTAGACAGTTTCCACCGCCATCTTTGCCATCAAAAAGCGACGGAGAATGAAAATCGGAAGGTATCTTCCCTGCGGTTATAGTAGAATTTTCCCATAGCCAGCTAGTATTATATCCTTCCAGTGCCTCGTTTTCTTCAATTTTCTTGATATCCATTGAAAGAGCCAGGACATTTTCCAGAATGACCAGGTTACTTGGTTTTGCGTGGATAATTTCTGACACCTTTGCCCTGAAAATAGTAATATTTTCTGATTTGTATCCCAGATAATTCATCTCAGGTTCATATTCAAAGTACTCGCCTTTTTTAACAATGTCTTCATACGAAATATTCCCAATATTAAGTTGGATGAAAGCCTCATCGTTTTCTTTTGTTATATCTTTCACTTTAAGATTATAATCGTAAGAGATGTTCCATGTCTCGCCTTCAAACATATATTTTCGTGTCACCGGGTTAAGATCTATATACGAATCAGTGTCTGTAAGGTTCATTATTGCTCTTAGGGCATCAGTTTCATCGTATTGTTTCTTATCTGTAAAATTAACAAGTTCTTCCGTATAATAAATGTCATCAATATTGTTATCAACCCGTTCTATTACTCTATATTCTAATTTTGGTCTTGAGTAATAATGGCATTGATAGCAGAAAGTTGATTTATTCTCGGAATGTACTTTTTTTGTTCTGAAGCCTTCAAATTGGACAAAGCTTATATTTCCTGAATAAAAAAATCCAGTGAAATTAAGAACTATCACCGGGACCTTTAAACTTGAGTTGTCGATGATCAATGTTTCTTCATAGGTATAATTTCCTAAACCTACAGCGCTTCTATCAACCTGAACATCATCTTTTAAAAGTTCAATGAGCGCGATCCTGTCATTTGAGATCTCAAGCACGTTCAGTTTAAATTTGGATCCAAGACCTACAGATTCACCTGCTTTAACAGTAAATTTATTATTAATTCTGTCAAGTTCCACAAACGAAGTCCTGTTAATATTTATCCGGGTGGCATTTCCCCACTTTTCGGAATTATCTTTATTCAGGTGGCAGTAAATACAATTTCTACTATCGGGTAATGATTCAAGGTTACCATAATGTGATACTGTTGACTTTTTACTATTACCTTTATTTATGACACTTTGTATATGGCAATCTTCGCAATTATTCGAAACTGTAACATTAAAATTAAGGGCATTTTCGTTATTGTTATTCAGACTTGCATTCTTGAAATGTGAATAGATCATTGGAGCCCTGTAACTCTGGTTTAAAGAGTGACAGTTATCGTCGCCGCATTTTCTGGGTGATTTGTATTGAGGGGGATGACCACCTGGTTCTGTCCCATCCCCATGACATGCCCAGCACGCACGATTTCCGCCGCCATTGAGTCTGTTATGAACGCTTTTATTAAAATCTGAAATATCTACTTTTTTATTGAGGGGAGCGCCAAAACCAAAGATGTCATGACATGATCTACAATCAGATCCACCACCCCCGGAAGTGACGTTATGAATAAATTGAGTTGTAAAATCCACCAAATTTGTTGAATGGCATGTTTTGCATACAATATCAGACCAATTACTAATAGAATGATTAAAGAAGTTCGTCCCATCCCGGGCATTTTGTGGTACAAGACCAGTCTGATTCTGTATTTCAGGTGGAATTGGGGAATAGGAAGAGCCATTATATGAATAATTCCCGAATGAAGTATTCATATAATGGCAGTTGGAACACCAATAGCTTGTATTTGTGATACTCTGGTTCACAATATTCCCGGACTGGATATTCCTGATATTTCCCATAGCGTTCGATGAATGAAGGGTATTTCCATGACAATACTTGCAAGCACTTATTTGGCTGGAATTATTCCAGTATGCTGGCGCAGAACCATTCCACATGTTTCCGGAATTTGGATTTATGCTATGCTTCAAAGGTGTTGGTATTTGAGGAGCAAGATTGAACCTGGAAAGGCCGCCATTCTGATGGCAGGTTGTGCAATCTGCGGCAGGGAATGGAAGTTGAAATGAAGGTGGAGGAAGGCTAAAATTATGACAATTATAACAAGTAGTGGTATTTATACCACGATATGTCCCATCCTGCATAATATATTTGATACTATGAATATCAGACTGCACCTCTGTATGGCAAGATAAGCACTCTACTTTATTATTATGCCTGTTTTTTTGCAATCTATCATTAATATGGCAATTCAGACAAAAATCAGAATTAAGAACAGGCTTGGAAATATTTGCTCCATGGAGATTGATGTCAGTATCATGGCACGTTGTACAACCAAGTTGTCCTGCAGGGTGAAATGGATACATCGAACCAGGTGTATGTTTTTTTAATTGAGTGTTATTCTGGTTTTGCATCACATCTTTATAGATCGTTGTTGAATTACTGTGACAGAAAGCACAATAATTATCACCAGGGGATAGGCCGAAACTTGCATTTCTTCCGTAATGTGCAGCACTGGCATTGTTGTTATACATGAAAAGAGTGGCTGTCTTATTGTGGCAATCACTGCAAAATGCATTTACTGAGACATTTGAATTTTTTATATGATTATTAACCTTTGGAGCACCTGGGGCTGCTCCCTTAATATGACAGTCTTCACAAGTATAGGTGGATACAGGCAATGCATGGAAAGAAGAGATATTCGCACTGTAATGGCATGTAATACAATCACTGCCGGTAAGATTTCCTGTACCGTCTGAGGAATTAATATTTAGGTGAGACCCGAACATAGAGATGTTTATTGGAGGGTATTTTCCCCCAAATCCCATAGGTGATGAATGGCAGAACATACAATCTAAAGTGAGTGCATTTGCCGTATTCGCTGAACTAAAGACAAATATTAATGCAAATAAAAACAGGATCTTTTTCATAATTGCAACCTAATTAACTCAGTATTTTATAAACTATTCATGAGACCATTTCTTATATAGATATTTTGGTAGTCCATTATTTTATATTGGTCATGACATCCTTCAAATCAATTATTGTTCAGACACCGCTTTTTTCACCATCTCCACGCCCTTCTCCAGCGCCTCACCAATCTTGCTCGCATCCGTGCCTCCGCCCTGCGCTATCATTGGTTTACCGCCGCCGCCGCCGCCCACGAGTTTTGACATCTCACGAACGATTGCGCCTGAATTCACACCCATCTTCTGGGCGCGCGCGCCTGCGGCCATAACGATCTTAACGCCATTCTTATCGCTGGCAAGGATAGCCACAACATCGTCGTTCTTGCTGAACTCTGTTGCTGCTTTGATAAGCTCCTCCACATCGGCATGAGGGATTTTCTTTGCTAGGACCCTCAAACCATTGACATCAATGGCGTCGCCCATCATTGCTTTCACTCTTTCCTGCGCAAGTTCGGCTTTCAGGCGCTCGTTCTCTTTCTTGAAGTCCTTCCATTCCTCAAAGAACCTGTTTACCGTATCCGGAAGCTGCTCAGGCGAAACCCGAAGCGCCTCTGCGGCTTTATTCAAAAGGTCATCCCTTTCCTGAAGGCGCTTTATGGCAGCTTCTCCTGCTGAGAATTCGATGCGCTCAACCCCATCCTGTATCCGTTCAGTCTTGAGAAGCTTGATAGGGCCAACGAATCCCGTATTAGAAACATGCGTTCCGCCGCAGGCTTCCACATCATTCCCAACGCGAAGAATACGGATATCCTTGCCAGGAGGCACACCTCCCTGATAAAGCACAAACCCGTACTTTTTCTCAGCCTCGATACGATCCATCCAGTCGATATGCACAGGCAGGTTTTTCATCACTGACCTGTTCGCCCGCAATTCGATCTCTTTGAACTCATCCTCAGAAATACGTTTAAAATGCGTAAGATCAAGCCTTGCGCGGTCAGTTGATTTCTGCGCACCTGTCTGCCAGATGTGCTTGCCAAGAATGGATTTTGCAGCCTCGTTCACGATATGCGTGGCAGTATGGTGACGCATGTGCGCCATCCGCCGCTCCCGGTCGATAATGCCTTTGACAATGTCTCCTTTCTTGAAACCGAAATCAGAATCGGTCTCATGCAATATGACGCCATTTGAACTCTGTACATCCACGACATTTGCCACATAATCATTAACTGATAGCGTGCCATGATCTGCAGGCTGGCCTCCGCCTTCAGGATAGAAAATAGTCTTATCCAGCACGATATTCTTTTCAATAACATCAAGAACCGTAGCCTCAAACTCCATTTCTTCGGGATATTCATAATACAGTCTTCTCGTCTGCGGCAAATCAAGCTTTTGCGCCTCTTCTTCCTCTTCTTGCGCTTTGCTGTGCTTCTTTGCTACCAGTGAATAGAACGTATCGGGAAGTTCAATGTCTATGCCTGCTTCTTTTGCCACTTCGCGCGTGATCTCAGGCGGGATGCCGTGCGTATCATATAACTGTATGATCTCTCCAAGCGGCATTTTCTCCTTCTTTTCCTTGAAATGCTGCGCGGTCTTTCTTACCAGTTTTGTCCCGCGCTCGATGGTATCTGCGTATTTCTCTTCTTCAAGCCCTACGATCTCCCTTATGGTATCGAGGCGTTCCTTAAACTCAGGATATTCGGGGAAGTTCCTTATCTGCATCTCGATTATTTCGATGAGAGGTTCCCTGATTTCAAGTTCTTTCATCAGGCGAAGCGTCCGACGCAGCACAAGCCTTGCAAGATATCCTGCCTTCACGTTTGACGGGATTATGCCGTCACCCAGCATGAACGCAAGGCATCTCGTGTGGTCAGTGATGGAATAAACGCTCTCTACCGGCACCATGATCCTCTGGAGTTTTTCAACTGTCGTTCCAATGCTATCAGCAACTTTCTTGCGCAGCTGCAGGAGGTTGGCCTGGCCGCTGATATCCATTACCCCTGCCATTCTTGCATTTTGTGAGAATATTTCTGCGTATTCCGGATCATCGATCGCGTGTTCGATACCCGCAAGATCCATGAGTTCATTCACGATCTTCGGGAAAACGGCATCGTATATAGTGGGTGAGCCTTTGGATGCCCACACGAACCTCTCAAGACCGTAGCCGGTATCAACAATGTAATTATCCATTTTTTCGTATGAATCGCCTTTGATATCAATTGAGCCGCCCTTTGTTTGTTTTAAGTCCATGAAAACAAGGGTTGCAAGTTCAAGTCCTCCCACCATCACTTCAACGCTTGGGCCTGCATTTCCTCCGCCTGCCCATGGCGCTTCCTTATAAGTGACAGCATTCAGGTCAAGACCCAGGCTGGCAAGCAAAGAATCGCACAGCTCAACTGTCCTGTCCTTCCAGTATATTTCCTCGCCGCGCTTATTAAAACAATGATGTGCCATCATCTCAAAAGTTGTGAGATGGCGACCGCTCCTTCCCACCGCGTCAAGGTCATCAAGACGTATGCAGGGCTGCGATATCGTAAGGGGGTTTGCTGGCGGCGGAACAAGTCCTGAAGTCACGAAAGGCTGGAAATCCGCGATCGAAGCGATTGTCAGATAAATGTCATCACGCCAGCGGGCGATAACAGGATAGCGATCCACGCGAGTATGCCCATGCTTCTCGAAAAATGAAAGATATGCCTCACGCATAGAAGAAATGTCATATTCTTTCTTGAAAACTGGAGCTCCTATAAATGAATATGAAACACAGGGCGGATCTCCGCAAAATTGCGTTTCGGCATCCCTTGTCCAGAAGTTCTTGCCGCATTTGGGGCACTGTTTTCGTACAAATCCGTTATCTTTGAAATAATCAAGCTGGTACTCGTCCATAATATCTGGGGCTATTTATTGTAAAGGGAATAGATAACTATAACGTAAAGGTTCCAGGTAAGGATCGGGGGGCGATTGCATTAGCGCCTAAAGGTGAGTAGACTCTGTTTTCTTCAGGAAAAAGGAATATTTGCATGGATAATTTTAGGATTGAAGAAGATGTTGGGTTTTGGGCGTGGTTGTTTGGGTTGAAGAAATAGTATTCATCAAAATGAAGGGAACACGGATGACACGGATTCGACGGATTTTCACGGATTTGGGGTTTCGGATAAGGTTTTTAATGAATTGTTAAATAATAAAGCTATCTACTGACCGAATGTAGGGGAAAAATGGGATGAAAAGACGTACTTATTTTATACCGCCAACATCAAGTAGGTCTTCTTTCTTCTCGCTTTTGTGCTATCTCAATTGCATGCCTTTTATTCACGATATCTACCTAATCAGGTTGTTAGAGTGTCGTCCCCCAGAATTAAAAAACTATAAATAAAAGTAAATATAAAAAAGGAAGCATGGCACAGACAGATGAAAGTAAAGAAGCATTTAAAGAAACATTTGAGTTTATATTAGCCCTGATGGCTTCAATTTTTGCATTATACCCTCCGATAAAAGACGTGTTCGAAGCAAAAAACAGTTTTTTCCTAGAAAACATACCTTTAATGGCGCTATCTACTTCAGTAATATTCGCTTTTATTGTAATAATAGGATTTTTCATTTTTGTAAAGTGTTTTAATAAAAAATAAGCCGCAAGATATAATATACTTCTGTAAGATCTTTAATGACATTTTAAGCTTTTCACTTTGCGAATATTGCATTCGATAATCCTGAATTCCTTCGGCTTGGTGCTTCCGGTGCTAAAGCACTATAATTTCCCGCGGTCTGACATAATATATCTTCTAATATTTGTAAATATAATGATGGTTTTATTATGGGAGGGGCTTTCTTGATATAATATTAAAGTTTCCAACTTTGAATTATATTATGTCCTGTTATTGTATTATGTGGATGAAGGAATTCTGCCTTTGCATATTTTAGGTTATGTAATTCTTCAACATCTTGAAACATTTTGAGAACTGTTAGTGCTACATCACAAGTACTTATACAAGTTTTATTTATAATTGGAGGTTTATTGTTCTTCAATGTAGACTTCAGAGAGGTTGGAAATGAAGAATACAAATACAATCCAGGATTCTCTTTCATGTATTCTGAGAATCGTCTCATCAGGGCCCACTGGTCAACTGTTCCATAACTTCTAAGTTCTTGTTCCATTTCTTCAGGTGTTCTGAAATTCTTTTTTTCACAATTTTCGCAAGTTATTTCTACTCCCACATTGGTTTTTTGAAAAGTGATGCTGTTAGGACAATCTAAAATTTGTTCTAGATTTGATTCCGTGCTTACAACTAGATCTATTTTTTTATCAGGAATAGATATTCTTAACACCAATGTGCGTAACCACGATGGAAGTTCTTCTTTTGTTTCATTAGTTTTTATTTCCATATATTTTCCACCTGTAATATTTTTGAGAATCAGGTTCATATAGGATTGTGCCTACGTTACAATTCTATGTAAAATTGTAACATTTTTCTGATTCTATCTCTTTTTATAACGGGATTACTGTTGTCATTTTCTTTGCTGAGTATTTGGATTCGCCTCTCTGCAATCAAGATGATTTCAATACATTCATCGTATCGTTGCTCCTGTTTTCTCGCATAAGACTTTGCATACCATAATAATAAAATTCCAATAACAATTACAATAACAAGAGGAATAAGCAGATAACTATTTTTTCCGTTTGCTTCAGTTGAATATATCATAGATATAAAGGCGAAAATCGCACCTAAAGCGAAAGTAATACCGAAAGCTGCAATAAAATATATTCCATCAAAACGTAATCCCAATCGCGAAAGAGTGGTCTCTGCAACTTTTTGCATGAATTTGGTTGAATATATATCACACTTATCAATTTTGAGGTCTGAAGCGCGACCTTCATTTATGGCACTATCAACTTTTTTTTTAAGGGTTTGAAAGTATCCATCTGTGAGTATGTTCTCAGATTTATTTTCAGAAGGCAGATGTTCTTTGCAAAAACTAGTTCCTGTGACTAAATATTCCGCTTCACGATTGCAGTCAACACATTTTAAATTCATAATTCAATCACCACTTTTCTTATTTTTAAACCCATTCACCTATTTAATCACATCCTATTGATTTGATTCATCTCAGCTTTAAAAGCAAGTCTAGTTTAAATGATTATCCTTTATTTACATTATAATTCATATCACAAATTGTGACATTTATTATTCAATCTTTTTTATGCTGAGGATATTCCCGAAACACATGGCCTTGGGACAGGTCGTATTATATTTTTTGATTTGTCTATTATTGTGACATTCTTAACCATTTAATCACCCACTCATAAATATAGAAATATCCATTTATACTTTCTTATACATTAAAAAAACGTCTACACGTCCTGTGCTACATATCGGCTTACTGTCGATGTATCCTGAATTATCGCTTTTGTTCACATCAAATTCTTGACCGCAGAAGCCACAGGGTTCTCTATCCCTTGACCCGAACGTCTAAACATTTTCAACCTTCCCCCCATTCTCCATCCACCTCCGCCTCCTTATATTCTTCGCAAACATTCTTTGAAATGCCCTAACTCTTTCATCCTCACAGGATATATCATACACCTGCCGTCCTTATAGAAAGCACATATTGTATCTCCGCACCACAGTTCAATGCGTACAGGAGAACAGATTTCTTTCCCTTCCATTGCAAATACGAGGTCGCTTATGAGGTCTCCATTTTCCCCTCAATAATGACCAACCAGGATTATGTCACCATTCTTCTCAATTACCAAATCCATGTATGCAGACATTGTGAGATTCAGATTGAACATGAAAAACGTATCTATCGTATCCGTCGACTGTCACGCCAGTCGATTGCGTGCACACGTATGCCAGTGCGCTGGCATACGTGGACGTGTGCATCCGTTAAATCCGTGTTCCCAAGTCATTTACCTCTGTGACTCTGCCCCTCTGAGTCTCAGTTGGCTTTCGAAAAAAATAGCCAGGAACATGAAAAAAACAACGAACTGATACGAAATAAAACGAACTCCGGCGGCGTGAGTTCGTATAGAGTTCGTTGTGTTCGTTGCTATTTTTTTTCATACCAGTCACAGAGAACACAGGCGCGCAGAGTGAAGGTCGTACTCGCAAGCTGGTGAAAATCAAGCATGAGAAAAGGTTTGCCAGCGCCCCCATGGTTTGCGGGGTTTTGCGCACGTTTTGGAGCTTATGAGCACACACCGCCTTATATTTGCATAAATCTGCGTTTATCTGCGTCCATCTGCGGTTTCGGATGGCAGGGGCGAGTTATTGTGGATGAAAGCGGCGGCGGAGGGAATTTTAGGATTATTTATTCAGTATAGAAGCATTTACGAGAAAAATCAGCCTTAACTCTGCGATCTTTGCGTCCTTTGCGGTGAGAAATCTTCACCCCAAACCACAAGCAGACGAAGAAATAAGAATTATACTTCTAAGGTTTCAGCGCGACAATCATTCCTGAGCCCCGGGTCAAAAAATCATTTCATTATTCTATACAAAGCACAATTGCCAGTGCTCTCGTTATCTCTTGAATCGCTGTACCAGAAAGTTTTCCAAGCTTCCTGACAAACCGTTCTTGTGCTACGGAGCGCACCTGAAAAGCATCAGATGCTGACGTTTTATCCAGACCATTCTTAGCGTCTGGCTCCAACCGAACTAACCACGGCGCTACTTCATAACGAGCTTTCCATTCAGTAATTGGGACAATTATCTTTAGCGGTAAAATTCCCATAGAATCGTCGTTCACAATGACCGCGGGACGAGTTTTCTTAATTTCAGCGCCAATAGCAGGATCAAGATTGATTAACCATATTTCACCCCTGCGCATGAAAGTCCTCGCCGTCGAGTGACGTGAATATAGTCATTTCGCCATCCTCTGAATAATCAGCCAGTAGAGCTTTGGCGGCGCAAGATAATTGCCGTTTTCTATCTGTCCGTAGATGTTTTGCCGTGTGAATGTCATTACGAATCAGGTGCAAAGAAGCTTCAATAATTGTCAGACGCTCTGTATTGGAAAGCTTATTGAGTTGTTTGATCATTCTGGTCTGCATCATCTTACCTCATTGTTAGGTTTTTCATTGTTATAGAATTATGGTTTCAAGAGAATTTATAACTTTCGTGAAAAATATGAGACACTTTTTCGCCAGCTGGTGAAAATCCAGCATGAGGAAAGGCTAGCCACCACCTCAGAACGCAAGACCACACCCAGTCTGGCAACAGACTGATATGAAGCTGGGGCACAACTTGACATTTTCGCAGATATAAAAACATCAGTATTTTTATCTATTGCATCAAACACGGCGCCTCTCCCCGGTTCGCGGGGTTTTGCGCGCGTTTTGAGGCTGTTGGGCACACGCCGCCTTATATTTACATAAATCTGCGTTTATCTGTGTCCATCTGCGGTTTCGGATGGCTGGAGCGAGTTATTGGGGCTGAAAGCGGCGGCGAAGGGAATTTCAGGAGTATGTTTTCAGTATAAACAAAACTACGAGCAAAATTAACCTTAGCTTTGCGATCTTTGCGTACTTTGCGGTGAGCTATTTAAAAAAAGATAGCTATATATAAAGTGCACTCGTATTTGAATATTAATATCTGGAGATAAACATGGCAAAACCCATCGAGTTAGGATTGATCCTTGAAGGAGAAGATGCAGAGGAGTTCATGAGAAATGAAAAGAACCCCAAAGTCTCCAAAGAACAAATCGAGATGTTTAGAGAAGCCATCAGATTATACAAAACTCACCCTTTTTAGTGACAAATGGAACAAATTCCTCCTGAGGAACTAATAATCAGACCTTTAACAAAAAGGATTGACCCTGTTTTTTTCAATTCTCATAGCGATGAGTTGAATGAATTTCTTAAAAAAGATGCAATGCGAGACCATAAAAATATATATTCCTTATGGTCTTACTGGTATGTAAGGTAAGTCATGGAAGAAGAAATATTGACTATGAGCGGAAAAGGACAAGTAGTCATTCCAGCCAGAGTCAGGCGATATTTTGGGCTTAGAAAAGGTGATAAACTGATGCTTGAAATTGACAGTAGAAGCATCAAGATGATACCAAAAACGGTGGATATTACAACTCTTGTAGGGTCTATTAAAGGGATTGATATTGAAGCTGTAACAAAAGCAATAATAAATGACCGCGAGGATGATGGGGAAAGAGAAAAGCAGATAAAAAGAGCAGTTAAAAACATTAAGAAGACGTGATTGGATGGACAAAATCCTGATTGATACAATGTATATAGCTGCTCTTCTTACAGATGAAAATGAGTCTTATTTTGAGCTCGCTCAAGCGGTAAAGAATCAAAAAATCATAGGAGTAGTTTCAGTAGTTACGCTAACTGAATTGATTAAGAATCTTGGAATAGAAAACAGGAAAAAAATACTCAATTTAACATCAACGAATTTGGTTTTTATAAATGTCACCCAGAGAATAGCAATACATGCCGGAGACCTGCGATTAAAATATGACATCCCCACGATTGATTCGATTATTGCTGCAACCTGTATAGCTGAAAACATAAAGCATATTCTGACTTATGACCGTCGCCATTTTGAACCCATCAAAAAGATTAAAATAATCGACCTTAAAACGGCAATAAATATGGCCAAATGAAATCAACTTGATTCCTTTACCATCCCGATAACAGTTAGGAATCGTTTAACTATTGCTTCATCAGCAAGTTTGAGGAGTGTCTGCTTATCCTTCGTGCCGCTGAAAACTCCCAGAGGTATTTGCGCCCCTGCCAGCATGGCATGGCCTCCCGCTTTATCGGACCCGAAAGCGTCAGCCAGGATATTTCCTATATTTATCCTGTCATCGCGGCTCCTTCCTGAAACATGTATGGTATCTTCCCCAAGACCGAATATGAGTGTCGTGGTTATTCCTTCAAGTGTGAGGAGATAATCAGCCGCCTGGGCAAGAGTGTCCCTGTCGCGGATAGTTCCCACATTTGAGATCAGGTAACTGCCTTTTATCTGCCTGTTCTTTATGGCTTCACCAAGGATATCAATTGATTCTGTGGATTTTGATGGCGTCTCAAGCCTGTTGAGAATATCCAGATTCGACAGGGGATAAAGGTAAGCAGCAGCCATGAGATCTGCAGGGTCGGTATTTCTCTTGAAATCATCCGTGTCAACTTTAATACCATATAAAAGAGCCGTGGCAAGTTCTGTTTTTACGGGTATCTCAAGGTCCTGCAGGTATTTTGTCATTATGGTTGCAGTTGCGCCCATGTTCGGTCTGATATCTTTGTACTCTGCTTCCACCTCTTCGATATTTGCCTGGTGGTGGTCTATCACAATGCTGACCTTCGTTCCCTGTGAAAGCAGATTATTCACACCCGGGGCGGAACTTTCTATCAGGGCAATTTTCTTATAATCCAAAGGCTTAAAGTCTTTTGACTGGATCATTTCAACATCAAGCAGGTTCACAAAAGCCTTGTTTTCATGATGCCCGATTATCCCTTTATAAATGATATCTGCCTTTACACCCACGCTGTTTGAGATTTCCTTCAGGCCCATGGCGCTTGAGATCGCATCAGGGTCAGGATTATCATGAACGATTATCGCCAGTTTTCCATCCCCGACTGTATTTATAAGTCTTTTTAATTCCTGGGCCAGCTTTACTGATTTCATTTTTTCGATATATTGCACTATTGCGCAAGCTATTGCCTTAACTGGAAGACTTGAGGGAAGAACAACAAGGTCTGATCCGGCAGCTTCCATTTCTTCCCTCTGCTGGGAATTGTTGACCCTTGTAACGATCTGTGCATTGGGCGCTTCTTTACGTATAAATAACAGGGCTTTCTTATTTGCTTCAATATCCGAACTCATTATAAAAACGGATTCGATATTATGGATATCAAGACCCAAAAGAACTTCAGTATCGCCGATATTTCCCTTTATTGCATTAAGGTTTTGTTCTTTAAGGGTATCAACTTTTGTAGAATCATTATCCACAAGGATGATTTCTTTTCTCCTTGTTTCAAGCTCTTTTGCAAGAGCAAGACCAATACCTCCGCTGCCAAGAACTGCGTACATAGCTTTTATCGGTTTCAATTCACCTGAGTTCTCCTCTATATGAAAGCCTCCTTTCTTGCTCTATATTAAGTACAATGTATTAAAATGCATTGCCACTTTATTTTAACAAACGACCTTTTCCAGCCGTCCTGCCATGAGAACATCGAATACATATCCCCTCCCCGGTCAGGCACCTGGAACAAATTAAATTCCCACACAGCATGCATGTATGCAGTTTTCCTGCTTGTCCACAAATACTGCAAACCCCTGCTACTTCCATAAACCTCCTCTTGATGCTAAAACATAATTCTAAAAATTAAGAAGCCTGAAATGGAACATAATATTCTTCTATCATCCATGTTTCAAGTGCTTCAATTCCTTTCTTTCCCACATTTTTCATCAATTCAGGTCGTTTTGGTTGGATTTCTGATATTTTTTTATTCATTTATATCAATGGCATCCTGTCGGGATGACAGTCTCCAGTCGAATTGAAGCACTATAAGAATTTAAAGTTTTCGATTCGTTACTAAAAAAGCTTTAAATAGTAATAGAACGAATAAAATAGAGGAGACTGATTATGACTAGAGAAGATTTGCTTGAAAAATTAAAACTATCACGTCCGGCGGTAACTGTGGTCGGCCTGGGCGGCGCTGGCTGTAACATAACAACATGGATATCTGACAAAAAACTTGCCGGAGGCAAGATCATCGGAGCAAATACCGATGCAAACCACCTGAATTCGTTGACAAGAGCCGATAAGGTCATACTTCTCGGTGAGAAGCTGTGCAAAGGTCATGGATGCGGAGGATACCCCGAAAGAGGCGCGCAAGCTGCGAATGAGAACCTTGCAGAAATAAAGGAAGAATTAAAAGGCACTAATCTTCTCTTCCTTGTTGCAGGTCTTGGTGGCGGGTCAGGCACGGGTGCAATACCTGTTTTTGCAGCTGTGGGAAGAGAAGTTGGCGCTCTTACTATTGCATGTGTGACTATTCCTTTTACTATTGAAATGCTGCGTCGTGAAAAAGCGCGCGAGGCGATAAAATCGCTTGCAGAAAATTGTGATTCTATAGTTGTCATTGACAACTCAAAACTCAGGGAAGTAGCAGGGAACCTGCCTCTGAAAGAAGCGTTATCTGTCGCGAATGCGCTTGTGGGTTCATTCGTAAAGAACATAACCGATACAATCACCCAGCCAAGTCTTGTGAACCTTGATTACGCTGACCTTCGGGCTGTAATGGAACGCGGAGGCATTTCCTCAATAGGGATAGGTGAAGGCGACGGGCCGACACGCGTTGAAAAGGCGGTATCACAGGCTTTGGCAACACCATTGCTCGATATAACTGACATCTCTACTGCATACGGTGTGCTCATCCACATAGTTGGAGGCGAGGACATGACCCTTGAGGAAGTTGCAGTAGCAGGAGAACAAATAATGGATAAGATCCCCAATACGAAACGAGTTATCTGGGGCGCCAAAGTTGACCCCGGGCTTGCAGGAAGAGTAAGGGTAATGGCAGTCGTGACCGGAGTAACATGCCCGTTCCTTAGCGGCATACCAAAACCTGCGCAAGCTCCTGTAATCCCGCACGAAGTGGCAAAACCTCTGCGCGAGGCAATGGAACATATGATCAATGCGTTGCCCCAAGAAACAATATCAAGAGCTGCTGTTTTCAGTAAGGAAAAATAGGAGTTTACTCCTATTTTTTCTATAGTAACAAAACTTTTATCGCTAATACTCGAGTATCAGCACTGAAAAAATCTACTTAAACACTAATAATAATTGCTCATTAAAGAAAAATCCCACCTCCCGGACTCGAACCGGGGACTTCGCGGTGCCTGCGCGTTAATATGTGCTTTGCACATTATCCAAACTACAGCCGCGCACTCTAGCCACTGAGTTAAGGTAGGATGGCTTCTCAATAAACACAAATATACTTAACCCTTTTCGTTCACTTTCAGGAAATTTGAATTATGGCGATTTGTATCGATCAGAATAGCGTTTTGAAAGCAACCCCAAATAATTTGATAAGCTGCATCTTATTTCCAGACATAATCAATTTTTGCATAAACACAGAAGGATGATCCATATCACCGTATTGCGTCATAAGTTCCCTGATATCTGGCTTGTTAAGGAACGCAACAAATTCATTTAAGTTATCATCGCTCAGTTTTCCAACGCTTTTATGTATCAACATCCCGATCTCAAGCTCCCTTCCAATAGCACTTCGCCATTTTTTCTCATACTCGGCAAGATCGCATTCCTTCCGCGATGCTTTTGCTGCAACTTCCCCCGCGATCTTTGCGCAGACGGCGCCCATATATACACCGCCACCCGACGTAGGTTTGACCTGACCAGCCGCATCCCCTACAAGCAGTACCCTGTTGGTTGCTGTTTTTCGGGGCGGACCAAGAGGAATTCCCCCGACCACATGTTCTGTGCGCCCGCCTTTGTATCTTGAAGAAACTATTGGATGCTTCAGGAGTTTTTCGAGGTAATATCGGGCAGATAATCCGGGATTCTTCGCAAGACCGATGCGCGCCATGCCACTAAAGGGCACAGCCCAGCCGAAAAATCCAGGCGCTATTTCATTTCCTGTGAATATTTCAACATATTCAGGATCTTTCGGGATATAAGGAGCCTCGAACTGGATGCCTGATAAGAACTTTTCACATCTTGGAAGAGCTGCGGCTCTTCCCACAGTGCTTTGAATGCCATCCGCGCCGATGATAATATTCCCCTCTATCTCTTTATTCTCACCGTTTGACATTACACTTATTTTGCCAGCACCCATACCTGTAAAACGGGTTCTCACGAGAACATCCACACCTTTATCAACAGCGTTTTCCACAAGTACCCTGTCAAAAATTTTGCGGTCTATAACATACGCTTTTACATCTTTACCCCGGACACATACCTCTTCCCCGCATGGTGAATACACGAATGCTCCCCTTATTTTTGAAAGTAAGAAATTACCTTCCCCTACTTCACATTCATAGAGTGCTTTTGTGCTTATCAGACCAGTACACTGGACAGGTGAGCCTATGCTTGCATGTTCCTCTATAAGGAGTGTTTTTGACCCGTTCTGAGCTGCGTATTTTGCAGCCATTGCCCCAGCAGGTCCCGCCCCCACCACAATGACATCATATTTCATGTTAAATACTCAATTCTTTTATCTTTTCAAGTACAAGAATAGCATCCTGCCGCTTTACATCCACTTGTTTCCCCTTAAAAAAATCCAGCAGGATTTTTTTATCAACGCTTTCTATAACACCATGTTTTTCACATTCGGCGATGATATTGCGGTAATTCCTTTCGGGATAGAATATTTTTCGGGTTATTTCAATAAATGATTTTGCCTGTTCTTCACGTAAGATCCCGGCAATACGCGCAGCATTCACTGTTTCACGGATATTCACTAGCGGAAGCGAGAGCGCTTCGTTCGTTTCACCATCAAAAGTTACTGCAACCTCATCATCAGATTCAATGACTCCGCTTCGGTACATTTCGTAAATCCTGCCCACCCCGATCATACCATATGTATCAAGCTCAGAAGCGCGAAGTGCCCCCATACTGGCGCCACCTACAACGATCACGCCGCTCTTTAACAGTTCGATGATTTCGCGATGGGCGACTGCAGTGCTATCAAAAAAAACACCATCGATGATACCAATTATTTCAGGCGGATCTTTAAGAAGCCTTCTTAAGTCGCCGCGCCTCACAGGTGGACGGTAGTCCGCATCCAGTATCTTTTTTGCATCGATGTGGCTGATGCTGGTACCGGTGTAAACCACAGGCTTCATTTTGCAACTCGCTTCTTACTTTTCCTGATGCGCTGACCCTTTCTCTCACGGTCAAGCGTATATAATTCAAAAGCAGGAATGATCGCCCTTATTACCGGTATATCGACTCCTCTTGAAAGATCAGCGATTATCGCGCCGTCAGCAATATCGTCAAGCTGCTCCAATACCGTGTTTATATTAGCGGCCGGAGTATCGCTTGAATTGTTCGCCAGTTCATCCATATGGACTTTTTCCAGGTCTTCATACCAGTAGCTATTCATTCTTTTCATGTGGTCGTATCCGAAAGTACGAACAACCTGTTCCCTGTCTGTATCCTCACGCGCTCCGTGTATCTGGACAACTCGGCTTTGCGCTGCTTCAGTGATCGCTCTTGAAACCGCTATTTCGGGAGAAAGGTGCGCCCCTGCGCCCATAACAAGAAGAGCCGGGTCTTTAAGGACTGTATCATCAAGCGCCACGACAACTGTAGGGATCTCAATATCAGAATCAAGCAGCCAGATCTTTACCAGGATCCCGGCTTCTTCCAATTTTCTTTTGAGCTTGAAATTCATCCCGTCGCTTTCGGTTAGTACTATTTCCGTCCCCGGATTCCTGGTGTATTCAGCAATGCTTAGCTCATCCCTTTCGATTACCTCAAGCAATCCATGAAGAACGGCTTCCTCAATGGTATTTCCAGAAGCAAGTCCATTGGTATTGCTCCTGAACAACTTGGTGCCATTTTTCGGATCATATGGATGGAAAACCGCATTTGCCGGGACAAGAACTTCTACTTCGTTCATAAGGTCATGCCCCATGACCCATTCAAGGCTCGTAAGCTCAGCAACAGGCTGCGGCAGAAGAAGCGCATCTGGATACAGTGTTGGATAGCTTTCACAAAGCGATTCATATGTCCCATTGATTCTCTCTGTGTTCAGTTCAACACCACTCAGGTTGATGCTTACCTCTGGCTGCTCTGCAAGGCAGCGCTCAAAGCTTTCCATTATCGCAGATATCCTGGCATTTGTTTCACTTATGCCTTTTCCTGAGTAAATGGAAATTGCGCCGGCTGCTGCGCTTGGTCTTATAGCTGAGAAAACAGGTATCCCGACGCGGTCAAGGTCAGTGATATTTGCGATCCGTGTAACGCCTATCTTCGGGAGAAGCTTTGTGGTATTAGCGAGAGTGGTCTCAGGATCAAAGACGCGCTGGGTGCCTTCAAGATATTTGACATTAGGGTCAATTTTGATAGTACTCATTTGATTTGTCCGTTAATTATTACCAACTATCGACGAATATAATAAAAAGCTTTGCTCGTAAAAAAGAATTGCTAAAGCCCTAAGTTTCTTAGCATATCCTCGCAATCGTCATGTTCACTAAAAAAGTTTGCAACTATTATACCCATACGTTCACTCGAACTCATCTCTATAAAACTCATACAGGCAGCCAAACTTCATTGCCTGGAAACCATGAACTTCATCGTTTTTCCATGCTTTGTAAAACTCTTCTGGGGACATTCCAAAACGTTCTTCTATTTTAGAAAGCTCTTTTTCAATGTCCGATTTGTTCATGATGTACATTGGAACACCTATAGATTCCCCGGATGACCTGGCGACTGTTTTGCTAATCGGAATTCCAACATGTTCATTGAACGAAATTCCTACATTATCTTTTGGTGCTTTCATAGTAGAAGCTCTAATACCACGCCCTCCTGATATGGGCTTTACTGATTTAGGAGTTATTGGCCTATGTTTCATCATTTAATAAATAGAATATGATTTTCTTGTATTTAAAAGTATTATTATTTTATTCACCAATCAATATTATTTTTTCAGCCCCCATTCTTTTGTATATGCACTTATGCGTTCTTATTGGTTAATTATATATATTAAGAAATAGATATAAACGAGAAAAAGGGTATTATAGTCAATAAGAGGAATTCATATGACACTTGATTCAAGGATATCAGAACTTGCAAAAGCAGCAAAACCAGCAGTAGCGATAATCGGTCTTGGCGGGGCGGGATGCAATATAGTTTCATGGATAGCAAATAAGGAAATTGTTGGAAGCAAGATAATTGCGGCCGATACTGATGCTACGCATTTGATGAGTATAAAAGCTGATGTGAAGATATTGATGGGGGAAGAAATATACCAGGGAAAAGGATGCGGAGGCTATGCAGAAAGGGGCACAGAGGCGGCAAGACAGAGTATAAATGAGATCAAAAAAGAACTTATCGGTTCGAACCTGATCTTCGTAATAGCCGGAATGGGGGGCGGCACAGGTACAGGCGCAGCATCTGTTGTGGCTGAAGCGACGCGGGAAGCAGGAATACTTACAATAGGATGTGTGATGCTGCCCTTTGGATATGAATTATTAAGACGAAAGAAGGCGATAATCGGGATAAAAGCTCTGGCTGAAAAATGTGATTCCCTTGTGGTCATCGACAATTCAAGATTGAGGGCTATAGCCGGGACATTACCGCTGCGTGAAGGCTTTGCGATCGCAAATGAATTCGTGGGTGCTTTCATAAAGAATATTTCTGAAACCATAACCCAGGCAAGCCTTGTGAATCTTGACTATTCTGACCTTCGAAGCGTTGTGGAGCGCGGTGGAATATCGGCTATTGGATTAGGGGAAGGAGAAGGCGAGAATCGGATACAAAAAGCTGTTGACCAGGCTCTTGCCTCACCGCTTCTTGATGTCTCTGATATTTCCCAGGCTTATGGCGTATTGATACATGTCACTGGCGGTGAAGATATGACCCTTGGCGAGGTAACGGAAGCAGGTGAACTGATCCTGCAGAAAGCGCCCAATACAGGAAGGATTGTCTGGGGCGCGAAGGTGGATGAATCTCTTGAAGGGCGCGTCAAAGTTACAGCAGTGCTCACATGCGTCATGGATCCGAAGAAACTTGTATGATGGCACAGCAAAGTATTTCTGCTAAACCCATAAACCACAAATATTACAGAAAAATATCTGCGTTTATCTGCGGCTAATAATCGTTTCATTGAGCGATATGACCCAGGATATCAAATTTGAACTATTCCCCCTAATTAATAAAGATGGTTTTATGCCTGAGCAGAACGGGATTTTAAGGAGCTGGAAATGAGACTATCAGACACGGATCCCGGCTGTAAAAAAAATATGGGATCAACCTATAATCACCAAACCCATTCTTGCCTGAATTTATTAGAAAACAAACCGCAGATAAACGCTGATGAACGCAGATTTGTAAATCTAAACATCCAGCATTTATCTGAGGTTTATCCCGTAAATAGCCTTATAAAATCACCGCAAATTATGCGAATTACGCAAAGCTCAACTGCCACCACATATGAAACGGCAGCAACCTCACGATTTAGAACACGGATAACACTGATCGCACGGATTTTCACGGATCCGTGCGCCATTATGAGGAGAACTGTATGTTCCTGACATTAAAAGACATAATCAATAACCTGTGTGATTATACCTACAATTTCACATGGCAGAACAACAAGATCCGCCCCGATAGCGTTATCCCTTCCCAGGCCGGCACGAATTATACTTTTTCTGACCTTGTGAATGAATTGAAGAAAGGAAAAGAAGTGCATATATCCGCAAATGCAGGGAAAGGACTTGGTTACAGCATGGGAGTGAACCTGAAGCATTTCGGGGGAACAGGGGCCATGGAAAAAGCAGGTAAGATATTCATAGAAGGGAACGTCTCATCCGAAATGGGGATGGGAATGGCAGCCGGCCTCATTTATGTTAAAGGGAAAGTGGATGTCCCTCTCGGAAATGTGGTCGAAATCGTATCAGATGAAGCAGATTATCGAAAATACCGCTCGATAACAGATATCCTGTGCCATGGAATGGGGAAAGATGTGCTTATTAAGAACAATTACGATGCACAGAAAAACCAATTGATACTTGATGATGGTCTCATGCGCGCAACTTTAGCTGCAAGATGTGATCACGATGCTCTTGTTACAGTAGAAGGAGATGTTTACAATGGATGCGGCCTTCTTATGCAGAAAGGCATGATCCATGTCACAGGAGATGCTGGAATGAATACAGGAGCACACCTAGACGGCGGCCTTATAGTGGTTGAAGGCACAACTGGCGAATTTGCCGGCGCATACATGAAAAAGGGCACGATAATTTTAAACGATGCGAAAGGATATGCAGGCGCCAATATGAAAGATGGCGTCATCCTGTCAAAAAAAAAGGTCAATGTCTCAAATCCAGTAGAAGAACTTGAGATGTCGCAGGAAGATGCGAATATTATAAGAAAACACCTTGGCATCGGCCATGTTGAGGCTATGAGTTTTCACAAATATGGGATCGTGAAGGAACGTCTCGTCAGGATGAGGGATGGTTCGGTGGTTGTAAGAAGAGTGGGCGAATGATACCGCAGCTTTTTCCGTATTTTCAATATTTGTATTACCCAGCATTTTATATACTTTTACACTAAAAACAGATACCATGTCAATGTCTAAAAAGATTATGGAGCGAAAAGCATCTGAACGAAAAGAAAAGGTAGGAGAACTTGAAAAATTGGCAGCAGCAGGAAGCGGTGACGCCAAAAAGAAACTTGCCAAAGAAAAAAGAAAGCTGAAATAATCAACAAATCTTATTTTAATATCTCCGGGGACGCGCCGCATAATTTCACAAGCGCCTCAGCCTCGATAAAGTGAAGGCTGGCAGGAATTATCAGGATGTGAAGCGGCCCCCCAAACTCATGATCCCTTAATTTTTCAAGATAATCCGAATGAACTGTGGGGGATCGTGATCCTGCCCGCGCAATTCCAACGGCAAGAGTGTTTACAAGTATTCCATCACCCCGTCTTTCTTCTATTTCCAATAGCAGTGAAGCTGCTTTTCTGATATCCATAAATCCTTTTTCCCTGTCAATATCAAGAAAAACAAGAGTATGCAAGTCGTTTTTCCTGTTCATTTTAATAGTATCATAAGGAGCTTCGGAAATTATTGTTTTTTCATTCCTGGTATATGGAAATGGGATAGTCGTTGATTTCCCGAACCTGTAATTCTGGAGGCCACTTAATCCGCAAGCTGCGGATGAAATGGAAGGCGCATGGATGATCGAGCACTCAATACCTGAATCTTTTGCACGCAGGCGAAGGTCAATATGCGTGGTAGCAACCATGGCATCGCCTCCGCTTAAGAAAACGACATTTTCCATTTTTGCGCGCGATAACCAGGCAGGATCCTGTTCAACATCTTCTCTTGACAGCACGACAAGCTTCTTTCCATAAAATTTTTCCATCTGTCCTATTGAAGTACCAAATAGATGTGAGGTATAGAATTCCACATAGACGATATCAGCATTCCTGACCGCTTCCAATCCTTTTACTGTAATATCCTTTTCATCATATAGCCCTAATCCGATAAATGTAAGCATAATTCCTTAATTGGCCGTCATATTTGTAAGTCTTGCCATCGAAAACTATAAACTTCAGGGGAACTTAATAAAAGTGATGGAATTAGTTCAAAAATTAAATGGAATAGGTCTCACGTTAGGAAGTATTCTTGGATATATTGCAATATTTGCAGGGATAATAATGACGATCTTACTTCTTGAAGCAGTTTTTCAAGGGTAATTTTCTAAATAATATTTCCATTTGTGATATACTAAAATGAAGGAATCCCTATGCATCAGGGTGCAAAGACGAGAAGGAGAATCAATACGGAAGAAACTCATCGAGATGGGCGTTCTTAATAAGGATTTAAAAATAAGATCAAGTGGAGAAGACTTATTAATTCCTGTATTAACCCCCATGGAAGGATTCAGCAAACTGGAAATAGATATTTTTGAGGTACTGGAATACGAAAGCCCTCTTTCGCAAGCTCCAGGCGCTTATGAATTAATAGGGGATATTGCGATAATCGACCAGCACGAGGATAATGTGATGGATCTTGCGAAAGTCCTTTTGCAACATAAGAATATAAAAACCGTATTCCAGGCAACAAGCGCTGTTTCGGGTGAGTACAGGACGCGTGAACTTGTGTTTATTGCAGGAGCAAAAAAATCGGAGACCATTTACAGGGAAAACGGATGCAGATACCTTCTTGATGTAACAAGTGTATATTTTACACCGCGATTATCGACTGAAAGGATGAGGATCGCAGGGCAGGTAACAGATGGCGAAAATGTCATCGATATGTTCGCCGGCATTGGACCTTTTAGTATCCTTATTGCGAAGAGATTTCCGCTCTCGCATGTGATCGCTATTGATAAGAACCCTGTCGCGATAAAATATCTCAGGGAAAACGCAAGGCTAAATAAGATAAATAATATTGAAATAAAAGAAGGTGACTCGCGTGAGGAGGTAGCGGGGATATCGGACGCCGATCACATCATAATGAACCTTCCTCATAGCGCAATGGAGTTCATTGATGCTGCTTTGGGGATAATTAAAAGAGGCGGGATCATTCATTTTTATGCGATCTCGCATGAAGATGATCTCTTTGAGGGGATTTTTAAAAATATAGAAGAACATGCCAGAATAGCAGGTTTGCGGGTCACTTCTCTTGAAAATAGGATTGTTAGGCCATATGCACCGTATCAGTATAATGTTTGTATTGATTTCCGGGTAGAATGATGGGAGTGCGACGAACTCATATTACCAATAGTTTGTTTCGAGTTCGTTACAGTTCGTCTGTTATTTATTATATGTTTAGTGGAAAACTATAGTTAAGGAGTAATATATCTTACATACTCTTTCTTCATGCACTTATCCATAACAACCTCTACCCCAGCCTTCCTCGCCTTTGCAGCCGCCCCTTCATTAACAATGCCCTCCTGCATCCACACAACTTTTGCTTTTATCGCGATCGCTTCATCCACGATGGGGGGAACGGCTTCAGAGCGCCTGAAAATATCTACAATATCAACTTTCACTGGAATTGACAGGAGGTCTGGATAGCATTTTCTTCCTTCCCATTCAGTCAGTTTGGGATTGACCGGGATAATAGTATATCCATGCGCCTCAAGGAAACTTGCAACGAAATGACTGGGGCGCCCAGAGTCCTCGGATATGCCCACAACTGCTATTGTTTTGTAATTCAGGATGGTTTCAATGGACATTCTGCTTTACCATTACGCTTTGCCTTCATGCCTTCATGTTCTCAAGCGTTTTAAGTTCACTTTTCAGCGCCATTCGCTGCCGGATAAGGTTCAGGATATACACGATGAACACTACCCACACAATTCCAAAAGCTTCATACAAATAACTCAAACTCATACTGCAATATTTCTTCGCTTATTACATAAAGATTAAGGTAAAGATTAAGGCTTTAAAGGGGATAATGCGTTATTACGTGATTTTATTGACAGAACAAAAAGTGAAACCCCCAAGACTTATTGCATGGGAGCTTACGAACGCATGCAACCTTGCCTGCATCCACTGCCGTGCATCCGCCATTAAAGAGCCGCAGCCTGGTGAATTAACCACGGCAGAGGCTATGCATTTCGTGGATGAACTTGTTGAATATAAACCCATACTAATCCTGACCGGAGGGGAGCCGCTTCTTCGCGCGGATGTGTTTGAGATCGCAAGATATGCCACATCAAAGGGTTTGCGAGCAGTTCTTGCCACAAATGGGACACTTCTTACTCCCGAAATCGTCCGGAAATTAAAAGAGGCAGGGATCCAGCGGGTCAGCATAAGCATTGATGGCGCCAATAAGGAAATGCATGACGTTTTTCGGGGAGAACAGGGTGCGTTTGAAGGAGCCCTTCGCGGAATTGATATTTTGAAAAAAGTAGGCATAAGTTTCCAGATAAATACAACTATTACAAAGAGAAATCTTACCCAGATCCCGCGCATTTATGACCTTGCAATTGAACTAAAAGCCGCAGCACTTCATATTTTCCTGCTTGTTCCCACAGGAAGAGGAGAAGATATAGAATCAGAGGAGATCCCGCCTGAGGAATATGAAAAGGTGTTGAACTGGTTCTATGACCAGAGCAAAGATAAGAGGATGCAGTTAAAAGCCACATGCGCCCCCCATTATTTCAGGATAATGCGACAAAAAGCAAAGGCAGAAGGAATAAGGATAACGCCAGAGACACACGGGTTTGAGGCGATGACCAAAGGATGCCTTGGTGGCTCTGCTTTCTGTTTCATCTCAAGCAAAGGCGATGTATATCCATGCGGTTATCTCCCTGCCCTGGCTGGAAATATCCTTGAGAAGCCATTTAAGATGATATGGGAGAAATCAAAGGTTTTTAACGACCTGCGTGACACCGGACTGCTAAAAGGTAAATGTGGCCTTTGCGAGTACAAGAACGTATGTGGCGGCTGCCGCGCTCGTGCCTATGCGGGAACCGGGGATTATCTGGATGAAGAGCCATTTTGCATGTATGTGCCTAAAGGGAAGTGATATTATGGATAAATCTAAAGTTATACTTGATGAAATTGACAAGAAGATATTGAATTCAATACAGCTTGATTTTCCCCTTGTCCACCGTCCTTTCGAGGAGCTTGGGAAAAGCCTGGGAATTAAAGAGGAAGAAATTATCAGCAGGATCAAACGGCTCCAGAAAGACAGAGCCATAAGGCGCATAGGTCCAATAATCAGCACAAAGAAGACAGGAGGCGTGAGCACACTTGTGGCGATTAAGGTGCCGTCAGGTAAAGTGGATGAGGTGGCCGGGCTTATTAATAAATACGAAGAGGTTTCGCACAATTATCTGCGTCCTTCAAATTTTAACATGTGGTTTACGCTTTCGGTAGAGAGCGAAGAGAGACTGGATGAGATCTTAAAAGAGCTAAAAGAGAAGACAGGATGCGAATTAAGGAATTTGCCAACGAAGAGGCTGTTCAAGATCGGTGTGAAGTTTAATATAAAGTAGCGTGGGGATGAAATTTGTTAGTATAAAAAACTTCATTACCCGCGTTGCCTTTATTTTCTCAAAGATGTTCCCAAAATTCTTCCAATGAAATCCCTGCTTGATTTAAAATACTTTTTAGAGTTGTTTTCTTAACTGGATCATGCAATGGTACAGTAACGGTTGCTGCTTCTCTTTGCATGTACACGTGGCTTCCCCTCTGACGTACTATGATAAAGCCTATTCTATTCAGAGACCTGATAACTTTTCTGCCAGATACTGAGGGAAGTTTAGGCATATGCGACTTCTACCTTACAGACCTCGGTATAGGACCGGGCTTGCTCCCGTGTGACTTCAATAACCAATTGAATTGCTTCTTTAATATTTTCTAAAGCATCTTCTCTTGTTTCCCCTTCACTTATAGCAGAAGGAATTTCAAGACATTGGGCAGTATATCCGCCTTCATCAGATTCTTCGAGTTTTATCGTGAATTGCATGTTTAATAATTGTTTTTGCAGTTATTTAAAAGATATCATAGAGATTTTCTTCGCATATCTTACTTCCCGAATCTCCTCTGCCTCTTCTGGAAATCCCTTATCACCCGCAAGAAATCAACCTTCCTGAAATCAAGCCAGTTGACATCAGTAAAATAAAGCTCGGAATAAACAGACTGCCAGATGAGAAAATCAGTCAATCTCTTGCCTCCTGCCCGGATAACGATGTCGGGTTCGGATTTGAATAATAAATGGGATTCGATCACGTTTTCATTTATATCCCCTGGTTCGATGTTGCCTTTTTTTACCTGTTGCATGATCTCTTTCATCGCTTTTGTCAATTCAAATTTTCCGCTGTAACCCAGTGATATATCAAGAACCATATCATCAGTTTCATGTTTTATGATCCCTTTATCCCCTCTCGTTATCACATTGACATTAGGCGTGATCTTGATAAGCATCGGCAACATCTCCAAAGACAATTTGCTGCAAATATTTTTACTGATAAATGCATCCACTTCTATTATGCTTATATGCACTGTAACTTTTTTTATGCCCATCTCTTTGCACCAGGATGCAAATGAGTTCAATTTAATATAACCCGTATCTACAAGAAGATCGCTTTCAGATAGTGCAAGGACAATATGTCCGGGCACATCCATCTGTCTTATCTTTCTCTTGAGTCTCCATTCGTATAATCCTGTAATGAATCCCATCGCTCTTTCATTGTAGCATAAGGATAAAGTATTTGCCTGAGAATACCATCTCTGAGAAATAATGAGGCTGATTGAGGAATACAGGAAACAATTTATATTTATTCTTCTTGGGTTGCTTGTTTTTTTATTCCCTATTTTTAAAGCCCCCTATTATCCGTTAGCTCTGATTTTTCTTATAGCAGGGATTCTCCTTTTGATCATCCCTTCAGGATCAGCTTTTTTTAACTATTTAGCAAGGGAATCTGATGCAAAAGCCGGGAAACTTATCACAATGATACACCTTTTTTTGACTACGGCCATACTTATATTGATAAGTTCAATGACAGGAACGGAAAAATTCCCTTTATTCATAATCGGGTCAGCATTTGCCATTACAACATTTGGCGATGGCATTGCAGACATAATAAACATTATTGAAAAGGATAGGAAACAAACCATAGATAATAAGCAGGTTGATTCAAAGGTTTATTCCGCAATATCAAGCATTGTTTTCCTGATATCAGGAAGTTTCTTTGCTTTTATTTCGGGGGTCTGGATATCTGATTTCACCGTTCCTTGGGAAATTATAATATTCCTTTCAGTGATTGGCGCTCTTACAGGCGCGCTTCTTGAATCGATGACCCGGAATGAAGATAACATCATAATTCCTTTTGGCTCTGCGATGGTAATGTGGCTTTTCTATATGTTCGGGTTTAACGTTGATACTGTATTTCTTTTGAAAGTGCTTGCATTTTCTTTTTTCCTGGGGTATCTCTCATACAGGGTGCGAATTGCAGATATTTCTGCTATGCTTTCCGCGACATTGATGGGCGTTGTTATCATCATATCCAGCGATATCAAATGGTTTTATATCCTCCTTGCTTTTTTCTTGCTCGGCAGCATGTTTACGCGTTATAAATACAATTTCAAATTGGTGAATGGAACAGCCGAAGGAAAAAGTGGAGTTCGCGGATATAAAAATGTATTCAGTAATTCACTTGCAGCCCTTGTGCTTGCGATAGCTTACGGGGTTTTTCCATCCCATGCGGCCGTACTTATGGCAGCATATCTGGGTTCTGTAGCAACAGCATGCGGCGATACGCTGGCTAGCGAAATTGGCCAGACGTTCAAAGGTGAGCCCAGGATGATAACAACTTTGAAAAAAGCAAAGCGAGGAACGGACGGAGCTGTTTCATGGCTGGGCGAGGGAGCTGCTCTATTTGGTTCACTGGCAATTGCAGTGCTTGCTTATGTTTTGATACAGCAAGACATGGTTCTTTTATTAGTGGTCACAGCAGGAGGATTTATCGGTACGAACATCGATAGTGCGCTCGGTGCAACACTCCAGCAGAAGGGTTATTTATCGAATAATGGTGTGAACCTGTTTGCGACGATATTGGGTGCGATTGTGACCGGGTTGATTTATGGGCTCGTAGTATAGTCCGGATAGTACTTGGGCCTCCGGAGCCTAGGACCTGGGTTCAAATCCCAGCGAGCCCGTATTAATTTATTGATGGCTTTGTTATTATTTTTCCTCAGGTATCGCGCAAACACTGCATTTTTCTTTATCCGAAAGATTAAGGTTTTCAGAATCCATCGCGCGTGTCCCCTGCGCAAGTACGGCTGCATTGGAAAGAGTGCCTGCTATCAAGATTGCGTCAAAAATCTCTTCTTTCGTTACTCCCAGGCGCTGCGCCACACGGATATGCATTTTCAGGCAATGATCGCACCGAAGAGCCGCTGAGGCCCCAATGGAAATAAGCTCGATTGTTTTTGCATCCATCCGTTTGAATTCGCGGGTTATTGAATTATCATAAAGAATCTTGGTGACAAGCAGCTCTGGGGACTTCTTCATGAAATTAAGAATATAAGGGACCTCACCATATGCCTTTTCAACTTCTTTCAGCAATTCTTCAGCAGCCTGTTCAGGCTCCTTTTTCAGGATTTTCTCTATTTTCTTAAGTTCCATGGATTTCTAAGAACGACTTAAATCCAATGAAATATAAACATTTGCATCATATTGTCGTTTTCAACGTGGAGAAATTTTTATCCGCAGATAAAAATTTCAAACCCTGTCCCCGAAAGCAAAATTGGGTTTTATGAACCTGATGCGAATTTTAAGTTTCTCTCCTTTTTGTGCATTGTTCACAAACACAACAAAGTCGTTTACCCTGGCGATCCCGTCCCCGTTTGCACCAATGTCCTCTATCGTCACTTCATATTCAGCATCCATTTTGACCGCGTCGGTCAATAATTCCTCCCCTATAACATATATCTCAGCGCTTGCCGCCCTGGACGCTTCAGGTGAAAAAGCCTGAACATTTCCAAAAAATCCACGAATCTTGTTCAGATAACCAGGGAACATATCTCCCTGGAAAACCTTAACAGCAAAACTTCCCCCATTCTTGAGGAGCTTTCGTGAGCACTCAAAAGCTGAGGTTGCAAGGTCAATAGATCGGGCATGGTCATAGCTCCAGCTTCCAGACATATTTGGCGCAGCATCGCATATAACAACATCAGCCTTACCAACCTTTATCTTCGCTCTGATCTTTTCAACAGTCCTGTCAAGACGAATATCCCCTTTTATTATATCCACGCCTTCGATCTCTTCGATAGGCAATATATCCACACCAACAACTTTTCCACCGGAAAGCTCTTTTGCGACCTGGAGCCAGCCTCCCGGAGATGCGCCAAGATCAATAACAGTATCACCCTTTTTAATGATATTGAATTTTTCATTTATCTGCTTGAGCTTATAAGCCGCACGGGAGCGGTATCCATCCACTTTTGCTTTCTTATAAAAAAAATCTCTTCTGTCTCGTGCCATTTATTTAGTTCCTAGATATAACCACTGGTCATAAATGCCTTTGCCATCCATATTGTCAATGGATCTACCGTGGATTCCATTCTTTTCAAGCGCGTTTTCAAGTATTTCTATCTCTTCTTTTTTATTTACGGTTAAAAGGATCATTCCTCCGGGCTTTAATACCCTGACCATTTCAGTCATCATATTTTCCCAGAGGCTTTTATTAAAGGAATATATCGTGCCAAGCATAAAACCCACTATCGTATCAAAAGAATTTGGCTCACAAAACTCTGAAATCCTTGTCGCATCAAGAACGATTGTCCTCTTCGGATCAAGAACACTATGCTCAAGTCCCTGGCATATCTGGCATTTATCATTATCAACAGCAAGCGGATCGTATCCTGCTTTATGAAGCGGAAGCGTTGACATCCCGTTCCCGCAGCAGATTTCAAGTATATTGCCCTTGAGTTCGTATTTGTCAAGAATATCTTTTAGCCTGGCGTTCCTGCTCTCGATATATACCATATTGTATGGTTCCTTTGGAATCTGGCAACCCTCGCATAATTGCCTGTTTACGAGAGAAACAGAATAATATTCTATAATTGCTGTGTTAAATTCAGCAGAATTAATAGTATAGAATTTATCAAACTTCAGATCACGGGCAATTTCGGAAAAGAGCACACTGCTTTGATTTGGGATCGGTCTTGATGAAATAATGTTCGTAAATATCGCATGAAATGCCTCTTCTTCATCCGATTCAGGACTGAAAAGAACAATTCCGATGATATTGCCTTTTTCATCTTTTATTCCTGAAACCTTTGCCTCCGGATCATCCCTTATATTCTCGAGGTATTGCAGCGTTAACGCATTGTTTTTCAAGGAAGCGTAACTTCCTTCTATGAAATAGATATTATCCTTTGTTTTGAATCCCAGTATGTCATGTATAAGCATATTGATCAATTAAAATTAAAATCACGATATAAACACAGGGTCGGCCATGAATTGCGGTTCATAAATGAATTAGAAAAAAAACAACGAACTAAACGAACTGGAACGAACTCCAGTGGCGTGAGTTCGTATGGAGTTCGTACGAGTTCGTTGTTAATTAATCTGCGTTCATCTGTGTTTATCTGCGGTTTGTTTTTCAAAATTTTGCCTTCTAATTATTTCATACGTTCCAAAGAGTGAAATCGTGAATAGAACACGGATGACGCAGATTGCGCGGATACGCACGGATCATGAATATCCGTGAAAATCCGTCCGTTTGGCGTCAAGCGTGTTCAAAAATAGTTTTTTCAGCGTCCCTCATCCGGTTCATCATCGCGATAGCTGGTATCACCTATCATGGCCGCTCTTATTGAATCTATCCCATCGAGCCATTCAGCGACAAGCCCTTCAGGAATGTCCTCAAGGTCTTTATCTTTTATTTTTCCACCCGCAATTATGTTTGCGCCTATTTCGGCAATATTCCCTAATACAGCCCCCATATTCTCTTCTTTTTCAGCCTCTATTGCTTTCTTGATCAGGGGTTTAAGCGATTTTGTTTTCTCAAACGCTTTCTCTATATAACATTCACATGAGGCAAAAACACCCATTAAAGACACTTGTGTTGATTCAATCATCATATCAATATCTTCGGTAATGGGCTCAACTTGTTTCAAAGCTATTTCTTTGACCTCTGAGATCTGTTTTATTGCTTCTTCTTTTGAGAATATATTCTTATCATGTTTTGCTATTATTTTCAGGCATGCAAGGACTATGTCATCTTCCATGTTGACAAAAATCGCTCCTTTTTGCTGGTCATCGATCTTAAAGCCGCTTTCTTTGACCTGGTTAATCCAGTTATGCCATCTCTCTTCGGTATAGAAGGGATTTACATTTTTGTGTTCCTGCATGATATCTCCTTAGTATCGAATTGTATTATTAAATTTATGGTTGGTCCTGTTTTTATATTGATAAGGTCAATTTCCTGACTTTCCCGATCAATTCATTTTTCCCGAATGGTTTAGTAATATAATCATCAGCCTTTAAGACATGCAGCCCCAGCAGCTTATCAATATTTTGCGCCTTAGCTGTTAAGATAGCTATGGGAATAGTCGTATTTTTTTCCTTTATTTTCCTGAATACATCCCATCCATCCATGTCCGGCATCATTATGTCAAGAAGCACAAGATCCAGTTTTCCGGCATCAATTTTAGCCAGGGCTTCCATCCCGTTATTGACAAGTATTGCTTCAAAACCTGCACTTTCAAGCACCAGTTTAACAAGTTCCAGAGTATCTGGTTCATCATCCACTACAAGAACTTTTTTTGGTGTATTAATTAGGTTCATGATTTCACCGATTTTGGCAATAAAACATGAAAGGTACTACCACTATTTTTACTTTCCGCCCATATCCTGCCACCATGTGCTTCAATTATGTTCTTTGAAATCCACAAACCCAATCCTGTGCCTCCATATTTTCGTTCGTCCGTTGAATCCACCTGGTAGAACCGGTCAAATATCTTCTCCAGTTTGTCTTGTGGAATTCCAACTCCTGTATCGCTAATCTGTATATGGGCTTGTTGGTTGTCCATTTCCCCTCTAATATGTATCTCACCTGTAATTGTAAACTTAATGGCATTATCCAGAAGATTTGAAAATACCTGCGTCAACCTTTCAATATCTCCTTCAACAACAAGGGTATCTGGTATATTTATCTTAACAGGTATATTTTTTATTGCAGCCATATTTTTCATATCCTCGACCACTGCTGCTATGATTTCATTAATGTTGATCATTTCCCCCGATAATTTGAGGTTCCTTGAATCAATAAGCTGGGAATCAAGAAGTCCTTTTATTAACCTGGACAGCCGTTTAGAATTGCGAAAGACAATTTCGGTCATATGCCTTTGTTTATCAGTTAATTTATCATCAAGCATTAGCTCGGTGTACCCTATAACAGATGTTAGCGGCGTCCTGAGTTCATGGGATATGTTAGAAAGAAAATTGTCTTTGATCTTATAAAGTTCCTGGAGTTTGGAATAAGTCAATTTCAATTCTTCATAAGAATCTTTAAGCTCTTCTTCGAGTTTTTTCCGTTCTGAAATATCCTCGATGACAGTAATGATTTTTTCAACTTTTCCATCTTTATCCTTTATTGGGATCTTGCTCGTGCTTGTGTAGATTGTGTCCCCGTAATATTGTGTTTTTTCCTCACTAAGGAATATCTCTCCTGTTTTGATAACATGCTTATACTCTAATTCCACATTTGTCTCTTTAAGAAAGGGATACACATTTAAAAGATTAGTATTAATAATTTTTTCTTTCTTGATCTTGCCTCGTGCGAGTTTTATCAATTCATTGTTTACAGCAAGTATTTTCAGGTCTGTATCAACAACATGTATAGCCAAATTTATATTATTCAGGATATCATCGTTAAAATCTTTAAGATATTTGATATTTTCAAAAAAAGTAATATTCTCTATAGATATTCCGATCTGATTTCCTATTGCAGAGAAAAGTTCTTTATCCCGGCTTGAAAAAACATGACTTTTCTTGCTGCATATAGTAATTACTCCGAGAACTTTATCCTTTGATTTAAGGGGAATACTAAATTCAATTTTATCACAAACTTTTTCAGTCCCAATATGTATCCTGTGCTGGAATCCCTGTGTTTTTTCATCGAAGAGATATGCATCTGAACTTTCCATACCAGTCAAAATCTGTATGGCAACAAGTGATCGGGTTAATATCTTATCGATATCAAATGTCTCACGGATGATATTTGATATTTCGTTAAGCGCTGCAAGTTCACGGTTTCTAATGATAATTTGATCTTCAATAAATTTATGCTGGGTTACATCCCTTATTACCATTATTATATTTTGATTATCTTTCTTATCCAGGAACAATGAGGCATTTATTTCCAGGATTTTTTTTTCAAAATCGGATTCTATCTCATGCACGAACCTGATCGGTGTTTTTGACTGTAATAATGAATTTATGGGGCATTTTTCCATCTGGTCTTTTGATGGCAAAACCCCAAAGATCATTTCATGGCAGGTTCTTCCAAGAACATCTTCTTCTTTTGCCCCGATCATCTTCAAGAAAGACCGGTTCATTTTGATGATCTCATGATCGATGTTCACGACTATGATGCCATCCTCGATGCTATCGAACAATGTCTCAAGATAGTTCTCCGCTTCCTCGATCTTTTCTTTTGAGGAGACAAGTTCATTGATCTTTTGATCAAGGCTTGAAGCCATGTCATTAAAGGTATCTGCAAGTTCACTCATTTCGTCTCTGGAACTCACTTCTATCTTCTGGTCAAGAATGCCATTATTAATTCTTTTTGCCCCGTCCATAAGTCTTAATACCGGCTCAGTTAATCGTTTTCCGATAAAATATGCAAAAACCCCACCAAGGATCATAGCGAAGATCGCTATATACAGGAGTTTCCTTGATGCCTCAAATATTTGCATCCTAACCCTGTTCTCAGATAAACCGATATGGACATACCCTATATTCTTAAAAAGCAGCGCGTCAAATTCGTGAATGACACCGTTTTCCGTGGATATTATTTCTTCCTTATTAACATCTTCCGGTTTGGTATAATTCATAAGTGCTTTTGGGAAACCTTTGTCAAATGAATGAACGATCACATATCCCTGCAGATCCGTCACAAAAACATATTCGATTTCAGGATAGTTATTCTTAGTATTATCAACAGATTTCCTCACTTCAACTAAGTCATCAATAAGAATATTATTTGAAACTTCAGAAGCAAGGTTATTTGCCAGCAGGAACCCAACATTTCTGAATTCCCCTTCGATTATTCCTGTCTGTATTTCCTGTATCACAAAATATGAGCCTGATACTATCAAAAATATAATGGCCAGCATAGATACTATGATCCGAAAACGCAGACTGCTCATGATATTTTCCTCCTCATTTCCCTGATAGAATCATAAGCGCTATCATTGAGAGTCGTAAACCTTTCAATCCTTATATTCGCCAGGATTCTCTTTCCCTCTTCATTATTGCTCATATCCAGAAAAATACCCCTTAGTTTTTCTTCAAGGTATGGATCGATATCCTTTGAAACAACGATCGGGGGAATACCAAAAGGCGGTGAGATCTCAATGATCCTTGTTTTTGATATTATTTCAGGGTGGGTTTCTTTCATATACTGATATACAAGACTGTCAACAGCCGCTCCTTCGGATAACTTTTCGGCTACTGCAATTATAGAATTATCATGGCTGTATGTATAAAACCAGTTCTTTTTTCCCTGTTCATCTTTTCCAAAGAAAGAGTCAGGCGTTTCATTGAGGAGGTAAAGCCTGTATGCTGGATAAAGTTGTCCTGAATTTGATAATGGATCAGAAAAAGCAAATTTTTTTCCTCGAAGGTCTGTCAGGTCTGTGTAATTGCTTTCATTTTGGACTATAATATAAGAGTTATAAGTGGTATTATTATTTACTACTGGTGCAACAAGCAGCTTCATCCCGAATTCTGAGTTCCCATCAATGTATGCCCCACCGCAAACAAAAGCAAAATCTATTTCGTTGTTCTTTATGAGGTCATTGATTTCCTTGTAACTTCTTCTCTGTACGATCTTCACAGAACCGCCAATTTTTTGCGAGATATATTGGATCATATCTTCATAATATTCGTATGATTCCTTTGGGGAAACAACTGATGCAATTGCTACTCTTACTGCTGTATCATTCACGATTTTTTGAGGCTCTTCTACAACACTCAGGTCTATTTTTTCTGTCTTATCAACACAGCCTGAAATTAATACGAGCAATAAAACAAATATTAAAGACGCAGATTTCATCTAGATTATCCTCTTAATAATTCTTTAATAAGCCAGCCCCAGTATTTTACAGATGCTATGAAACCAAGGGTCAGTCCGATCGAAAAACAAAGATATCCGAATAATTGTGTCATATTCAGGCTCTCAAAAGATAGCGCCATTATTATCGAACCCAACAATGTAAAAAATATGCCCAGGTAATAAAGATAATAATATTTCTTGAGCCCCATGGTTTCACCCAGTCTTTTGCTGATAACGCTCAGGATATAAAGTATTGATGAAAACATTAGAAAAGATACAAAATCGAATAACTCTATATAACTGCTCACTTTACACCTACCATTTTCCTGTACAGGGAAACAGTTACCAGAAAAGAGATCACAGAGCCAATGAATTCTATAAACTCGGTTTCAACGTTGAAATCAGCAAAAAATTTTAGAAGTAATAAAAAAAATATAATTACTGGTATAAAGAATAAGTAATAATAAGTATTAATACCAAATTTCTTCTGGTAAAATAGGGCGATAGCGGCAATAATAATCAAGATCAGACCAGCTATGCCCCATGAATAGATATTTAACAATTCTTGGAGTAAAATCGGATCCATAAATGCTACTTTTTAAATGCTTCCATAAATGCCTGTGATGGATTTTTGATAGGATTTCCTGATAATAAGCCCGAGTATTCGCTAAAAGGCATCATGATTTGCGCCCCATTATTTTTGATAACAAATTCCCTTATTTCTTTGTCATGCTCACTTCCCCTCATCTTAAGCACAGATATGGCTTTTCGCATCTCGCTTTTTATCTCGACATACCTTAGCAGGATGACAGTGTCCATATATGGCGAGATCCCCATCCCTGTTATCTGTGTTGCACCTGTCAGGTCAGATGACTCATTAGTATATACTGCGGTTACATTCTTATTTTTTAAAATATTATTGATATTTCCCAGATATTCGGGCAACTGCGCATATTGTGGCAACAATATCTTTAGCCTGCCAGCCCCATCCAGCAGCAAACGTCTTGCTTTTATTGAATCAATTGTCTCTTCTATCAGAAGCGCCAGTTCATATGCATCATATTCAAGCGGGGATATTATTTTAAGAAGGTTCTTATTTTCAAATTCCTTCAGGTTCCAGTTGAACATGGTCGAATTTTCACGGATCTGCTCTATATCCTCTTCAAATGAAACTATGATGCCGGGTTCATTTTTTAAAAGCCCATCCATGATAAATTGCATTCCCAGGATTGTTTTTCCTGTACCGCTTGAGCCTGAAACCAAAATTGAAGAACTGCCTATAAATCCTCCCCCGGTCATTTTATCCAGTCCTTTTATTCCAGTTGAGATCCTTTCCCTGGACAGAGATGTCCTTGCTCTTGAATGCAACCTGGGGAATACATTGAATCCGTCCTTATTGATCTTGCAGGAATGTTTGCCACCGTGAAATTCTCCTCCTCTCATCTTAAGAACATTCAGGTAACGAATATTGCTTTCATAAAAAGGTTCGTTGCTGATATAGATGATCCCATCAACCATATAGCTCAGTGTGCTTTTAATGAGCTCATCCTCGGTAAATTCTCCCGTTATCAGGACAAGCGAATTCCATCCTTTCATGCTTGTAAATAAATCATAGTAGAACTCCCGCTGTGATTCTGCATTCAGCCCATAGGAAAATACATTTACAGAATCAATTACGATCCTGTCAGGCCTTATTGTTTCGATATTCCTTTCCAATTCCTGTATGATTGCTTTTGATCCGTTGTGGATGACATCGATTTCAATAGGCACATACTTCACATTGCCTTTTCCCAGAAGCGAAATATTATAAAAAGAAAATTTGGACATAAAATTATTAATCATGGCTATGGGCTCGGAAAGTGCAGTTATATACATGCATATCTCTTCATTTTTAGCGCTGTTGAAAATGGATTGCATTACCATCGTTGTTTTTCCAGTCCCTGCATTGCCTGCAACCAAAACGATCGAAGGTCGCATGAATCCTCCGCCAAGGATCGCATCAAGGCCATTTACACCGGTTGTTACCTGTTTCATATTTTCCCCCTTAGTTCAACACAAAATTTCTTTGATGCGCTGCGAAGCTTTTGTCATCTCAATTAGAACAAGCCCCAGACTTGCGTCCGGTTTTGTCATAACTAATAATAATGCTTTTTGACCAGCCCCGGTTCCTATTATCCGTCCGGTTTTGGATTCCACTATAATCCTGTCTGGAATGCCTTTTCCAAGCTCCGTTGTTGCTGTTTCCGCGGCGCCGATCATTGTTGCGCACATTGCTACAAATGTTTCAACATGTTGTTTCCTGGGCATTGTTGAACATATTAGTAAACCATCCCTGCTAGCCACAGCTGATGTTTCCACTCCCCCTATATTATTAATATTCTTTAAAATCTTTTCAAGCATTTCAATAGTAGTCATTTTAAACCCTGTTAATACAAACTTCCTAAGATATATGTTTTATTATGATTATCATTGAAATCATGGATTTGTGTGAGGTATTTATACATAGAATAATAAATATGTATATATTATTATATGTATTATTCTATATATATTGCTGGCCTCATTGGAACTGCAAAGCGGCTTTTTTCCTGCGGGTCATATCTAGTGGTATCATCAGCATTGTATATCTCAACATCGCAATCAACAACACGCTGCAGGAAATCGAGTGATTCCTTAAGGGCCAATGTCTCATCTAGATCCAGTTCGGTCAGGGAATTCATCAATTCCTTTTCCATTCCCTGCACATCAGTAATGATTTTCTGTGCAAATTTCGGGATTTCCTTTGCATGAGGCCTCATCCGGGGATCGCTCATGAGTTCATTCATGAGAGTTTTCATGTCAAGGACATTGTCTTTTTTCATCATTATTGCTTTTTTCAGGATATTTTTCTTCCATGAAGGTGCTGTATAAAGAATTACTCTTTTTGGTTTTAATTTGATCAGCCTGAGTATTTCTTCAATATCCCTCAGGGTGTTGCCAGTAATTTCTTCTGCAAGTTCCGCGCCCCTGTCAATGAGTGAAGTATCCTCTTCGGGGAACGTATTCAAAGAAATGAAACTTTTCCCTGACTGTTCCCATATTTCTTCGCAAATATGAGGCGTAAATGGCGCCATTAACCTGACCCATGTATTAAGTATGTCTTTTTTGGCTGCACAACCGCCGCGTCTTTCATACCATTTCATATCGTTAATTATATGATAAAACGCATTCTGTACCGCTCTTCTTGTCTGCATTCTATTCAGGGCATCAGTCGTTTCCCTGATCCGGTACTGCAATTTACTGAGCATCCATTTATCGATGAACTTCAATTCGCAATTGGTATTAGAATTAGTGTTAGAATTTGTATTGCTATTGTTTTCTTCGGCAAGGCAATCATATGCGATATAATAGAACCTCTCAAACTGTTTTCGTGTAGCTTCTATATCCGCATTGCGCCAATCTGCATCCTGGACATGTTCAGCTGTGCTGAGGATATAAAGACGCGTTATGTCAGCGCCATATTCTTGTACCGCTGATCTCAATGTGAGTATAGGCCCTTTGGATTTACTCATCTTCTGTCCTTCAAGCGAGACAAAACCATTGATGGCGATCGATTTTGGCCAGTAGGTTTCCGGGAATATCGCGACATGATGGAACAGGAAAAATAAAATATGGTTCGGGATCAAGTCCTTGCCTGAAGAGCGAAGGTCAACCGGGTACCAGTAAAGGAAATCGTTCCTTATTGCGTTGATTATACCAATATCGATGCCTGTGCTTGAAGATACACTCTGTGCCGTGCCTTTACCCAGCAGGCAATAATTGAAAAACTCATCTTTTAATTGATCAGGCTCGAATTTATCAAGATATTTCGCTATAATATAGTAACACATGTATATTGTGGAATCACCAAGGGATTCTATCATCCACTCCGGGTCCCATGGCAGCCTTGTTCCAAGCCCTTTTCGGCGTGCACAGGCTTTGTCTTTTAGCCAGTCGATCTTATTTTCAAATTCCACTCTCAATTCAGGCGGGATGATCTGCATACCTGCAAGGCATTTATAAACCTGTTCTTTCCATGAAGGTTCGGAATAATTCAAGAACCACTGGTTCTTTACCATTTTGATAACGCATGTAGCTCCGCACCTGCATATTACCGGATGTTCGCTAAACTCATAAAAAACATCAGCGATACCCTGTGTGATAAGGTCACGTGCAAGCACGTCTTTTATTTTAGATACCGACATGCCAGCGTATTTTCCGGTTGTTTCGGTAAGAATGCCTCCATGGAATTCCCTCCTGTAAACGAGTTTTGTGGCTTCTTCTGCTTTTGGGTCGTTCTGGTTTTTGACTTTTAATTCAGTAACAGCATCAACAGCAGGATATTTTCCGTATTCCGCCACTTTAATAAGTGCGATGAGAGGGATCGATGACACATCTTCTGTTATTCCATATTCTGTCAGGTCAGCGCCTTTCAGGTCGCGAAGTGCAAGATAATCGTATGGGGCATGGGCAGGAACGCTCATGACTAAGCCGCTGCCATTCTCAGGGCGCACAAAAGATGCAGGAAGGATCGGGACAATAGAACCTGTAACCGGATTTGTCACTTTTTTACCTATGAGGGCATCGCCATTGACCTGGCCTATGAGTTCCACGTTCTTATCAGTGAATTTGAGTTTATCGTAGGCTTCTTTACTTACTATCCAGGTCTCGTCGTTCACTTTGACCCTCATGTGCACGATTTTGGGATTGACCCAGAGATTCGTTACTCCGAATACTGTTTCAGGGCGAAGCGTGGCGCAGGGAAGGATTTCGCCGTCATCCAGTTTGAATTTTATAAGCGTATATTCGATGATCGTGGCATCCTCGCCTCTTAAAATATCGTGATCCTCGACCGGATTTTCATCATGCGGACACCATCTCACAGGATGCGCTCCTTTTACCACTTTGTCCAAACTGTGAAGCAGGTTGAACTGCCAGGTGATCATTTTTTTATAATGCGGGTCGGTTGTCGTGAATTTCCTTCGCCAGTCAATGGAAAAACCGATACTTTTCATAGCAGCTTCATCTTGAACGCTGAAATATTCAACGATCTGTTCTGGTGTCTTAATATTGTCCAGGACATCAAGTGGGATCTGATGGAGCTGGTTATATACCCGGATGGTTTCAGGATCTTTTTTTGTTATCTGTTCAGCCAGACCAACTATTGGTGTTCCTGTTGCATGAAAACCCATGGGAAAAAGGACATTAAATCCAAGCATTCGCTTATAACGTGCGATCACATCCCCGATAGTGAAAGTCCTGGTGTGTCCTGCATGAAGGTTCCCGTTTAAATAAGGGTACGGGATCGTGATAAAGAATTTCTTGCGATCATCTGGCTCAGGCTCAAATATCCTTGCCTCTCTCCATTTACGCTGCCATTTATCCTCTACTTCGTGCGGATCATACCTTTCTTTCATTATTAGCTCCCATCTAATTGAGTTGGTCAACTTCTATGAATTTATAATCGATTGGCGGATAACCCTGGGCCAATAGACGCAGATTTACATCGGTATTATTTATAAAATATTTCTTTTCGTTTGAAAATTCAACACTACTGCCTTGTTTTTCGAGAGTAAACGTTTTCTCTTCAAGGATCTGGTCGCCTATGCGGATCTGTGCTCTTATTGTGAGCGGAATGGTTATTTGATTCATGACAATAACTTTCAATGCATTAAGCTCGTATTTTGTCTCGTTCCCGGTGGAATAATTACTCAGTTTCTTGATTCGCGCTGTTACATATAATGCAGTGCGTGGCAATTCCACGGGTGTTGTGACCGATGGCGCAGGTGTATTGGCCGCCTGGGATACTACTATTATGGTGCCAGTTAGATTTTTATTTTCAAGGCTGAATGTATAAGTTCCGATTTTTGGAAATACATGTCGATACTGGTGATAATATGCCAGTAATTCATTATCAAAAAGCCTATCGTTGCTGACAAGAGTAAGAGTAATTGGATCATAATTATCCCAGACTACTTCATCACCCGCATTGATGGTCTGGATATTCGGAATGAATCCTCTTGATCCATCTAATCTTACCTGTATTTCATTACCTGTTGGTGTGAATTCCGCAGGTGGTGTCATTAAAGGCGTAGCTATAGCAGTTGCAGTTATCGCCGGGGTCGTTTTGGCGGTTTCGGTTAAATTATTATCTCCAACACATCCGGACAAGAGAACGGCTAACAAGATGACCGTTATGAATAGAATTGATTTAAATCGCACCATGTTCCCGTATGATAAAATACTTTATTGATAAAACTATCGCAGATATATTTTATTGAATAATTTTTGATCCATATCGCACTTCATATACAGCAACATCCCCATACTCAAACACCTTGTGAAACTTCTCAGGGTATTCATCAAAAAGCAACTGGTGTGAGAATTTTTTTGCCTCAGCCTCACCAAAATATACATAAGCGACATTATACTTCTTTAAAAGCTCTTCTACTTCACGAATGTCACCTGAGGTATAAATCCTGCCAACATCCGACCAGCGCATATCTATTTCGCTTCTCTTTGGAAATCTCCAGTTAATCTCATGCCCCGCCCATCCAATAACTGTCGGCAGTCCCGTAAACGTTGTGATGGCGGAATTCCATTGGTACAATTCACCAGGCGCCTGGAGAACGACTGGCTGCCCTGTGAGATTCCTGAACCACAATATAGCCTGGTAGTCCTGGGGGTGCTCTTTCTGAACGTATGTTTCACCATTAAGACCGGATGCTCCTGCGAAGCCGCCTGACTTTCCCAATGTGGCAAAAACAGGATATATAGATACCATGAGAATCAGGATAACTGCGGCGATCCCCCATATTTTTCCTGGATTGATTTTCTCCCTTAACAGGAAAAAGACATAACCGGTTGGAACGCTCCACAGGATCCAGTTCTGGAGGTAAAATTTAAAGACAGTGTTCAGGCGGATGAAACCCGGGTTTCCGCTTCCCAGCGCATCCAGAATATAAAAGAACTCACAAAAAATGGATATGAATACTCCGGTGATCATCAAGATCAAAATAAATACATTATTCCTATTCTTCTCTTTTAAAATGGAGAGCACCAGCAGGGCAAGAAGGGGAAGAAGCAATAGCAATAATTCAAATTCATTAATTTTCGGTTTTTCCACGTTGTCAAAAATAAAAAGTTTGATCTCAAATATCGTTATTAATGCAGCAATTAATAGCAAAACAAATGAATATTTTGGAATGTTTGCAGTAATAGTTGCTTTAATTGCTGTAATATTACTTGGTTTATTTGTATTATTATTTATATTATTTTCTGCATTATTTTGTATATTTCTAAATATAAAAGTGTATATAATGAAGAGGAAAAAACCGAAAATTGCTATATAAAAGATCAAAGAAGATCTTCCAGAAGGAACTAATAAAATGTTCTTATCGATTTTATACGATAAGTGGTATGGAAGATATAAAAGATAACTTGCTGCAGCCATGGCTGCTATTGAAATTATGGGTTTTAAATTTTTCTTTTTTCGTCCTGGTTGGTTAGATAAGATCACAGTAGATACTGTAATAATAATCCCCAGAACAAGATAGACAGGATAATCCCATGTATTCAGGGGATATAAAAAACCGATAGCAAGTCCTGTGATAAGAATAGGTATCAGATCCAGATCATCTGATCTTATGATATTGAGCAATAGAATAATAACCAGAAGCTGGAAAGTGATCGAGATCATATGCGCATGAACATCACCCTGGAGGAATGAAAAAAATGGAAATTCATTGATCGTATCAGGGATGACTCGTGAACTTGTCCAGTAACTAAATGAAAGAATCCCATTATAATTTTCTTTTATCAAGATATTTAACAACTGGAAAAAGCCACTAAGATTTCCTGCGATTGTCACAAAAAAAGCGGTTATAATGCCATATTTTATTTTTTCAGTCAGATTGAATCCTATCCCGAAGGCGGTTGTGAATGACAGGGCGAAAAATGAAGCTGTGGCAAGATTGAATGCTATCGATGGAAACACCCCTGAAATGTTTATTAAATTAGCAACTATGAGATACCCGAAATAATAATAATAAGTCACAGTTCCTGACATCCATGGGTCAAGCGGAGGAAATTCGGTTGTTCGAAGCATGCTGTTTATGAATGTCATATCCATGAACTTCTCACCGCCTGTCCAGTATATTTCAGGGCTGTACGCACGGATTATTACAAAAATAATAAATGCGATCAAGAACAGGATTTCAAATTTGAAGATGTACTTTTTGTCTATAGAGATATGCGTTTTTTTCAGATACATGAAATAAATTAAGAGCGAAATAATTCCTGTCAGTGCAAAGGAAAACAACACAGAAAAATAGGAATAACCTGTGAAATAAGATATTATCCAGCTAAAATATGTCGTTAACAGTAACCCAAGCGGCTTTGAAACAGAATATCCATAATCTTTCAAATTCCGGCATAAATAAAAAGAAATCGGAAGCGCAAGAAAACCAATTATCTCAAGAACAAGCCACCAGGTTGCGATATCAAAGAAGTTTAAGCCCATAAGGATTAATACACCCAACCCAACTATTTAATCCTATTATGCGCATTTGTTCGTGCATGGTTTCACAAGATGATGTATATGATTTTGAAAATAAATACATTTTGGCTCTAGATCGGTTGGCGTTTCGATATTTGCCATCACTTGCCTTTCGAAAACGAGTGAATAAAATCCCCAATTTGACTTATATAAAAAGGGAAGTAACCTGTAATTCCCACCATGGCTGTTATAAATATAATAACATCAATAAGCGTAAGTGGTTCCAAGCTACTTATATTTTGAAAATAATTTAATCGGATAAATATTATATAAGCTAAGGCACACCAACCAGCAAAACAACCGAAGAAGTTAAACCAAAACTGATGAACCTTCCAAGACCTAGGTTGTTTGTCATATGACTTTCTTTTTAATAATTTGGATAAGTCCCCCAAGTCTGTTTTATTAATATTATGTATTTCAAATGCGTAATATCCATAAAATAAAGAGAAAACTAAAGCAAAAATAAAATATATTATAACAAAATGAGAAAAAGAGAGAATTTGTATGTAATCCATAAGCTCTACCACCGAGTTGTATTATCTATTATAATATTTCTACTCCCATAAGAATTCATACCATAACCTGAATATCTGCGACCCCATCCCGAAAACATCTTTCACTAGGTTGACTTTTGTAGTTCCTCCCTGCTTCCATTCCACAGGGAATTCCTTTATCCTGTATCCGGCGCGCTGCGCTCTTACGAATAATTCCGTATCCCAGAACCAGTGAGTGTCTTTGATATTATCCATTAACGCAAACAGTGCCTCACGCCTGAAGGATTTAAAACCGCACTGGTGGTCATAGAGTTTTGAACCAAGCATCAGACGAGTAAGGAAATTGAAACCTTTACTTGCAAATCCCCGTTTGAAGGGGCGTTTGACATTGCTTTGCGGAAGCATCCGTGAACCTGTGGCAAAATCATATCCATCACGGATGGACTGTATGAGCTCTAACAGATGCTGCATATCCGTCGCAAGATCCACATCTATGTACCCAAGTATGTCCCCACTCGATGAGCGAAATGCCCGATCCAGGGCGCGTCCCCTTCCCTGGCGTTCCTGGGAATGAAGATGTTTTACAAAATCATATTTTTTTGCAAGTGATTCACATATTCTGTCTGTTCCGTCCTTGCTCCCATCCTCAGCGATTATTATTTCAAAAGAAGATGAGATCTCACGAAGGGCTGCCGCAGTTCTTTCAACTGTATCTTCCATTCTTTTTGCTTCATTATAAGCAGGCAGGACAATAGAAACCTCTACTATATTTATCACTCCAAAAAAAGATTGCCCAAAGTCGTTATCAATAAAAACGGATATCTTATTTCATCCCGTACACATTTTTCTTTCTTCTCTCGATGGTATCATTTAACCTGTCACGGTCTGTAGAAGGCGGTTTTACCTCAACGAGTTTTTTTTCTGCTCTTTCTGGAGGTTTTTTCTTTCGGGAGTCCCATACGCTATCATATACATCCGACATTATTTATTCACCTTTTATCCATCTTTTCAAAATTCATCTTCATCTTCCATATCTTCTGAGTCCGGCATACTCGCTAAGCTGACAAGGTCTGAAATAAGACGCACACAATGCATATCATTCAATCCCATTTCTTTTGAATTTTCAGATAACTCTTTTGCATCACTATATGCTACACACGCCGGTGTACAATCCCGATCCATATAACAGCATTTTTTTGTCTTCATTGCCCGTTAATTAGTATTAAGACCTATAAATTCCTTGCCTTTAAACCTGGAAAAACACCTACTCAATAGTCTTTATAATTCTTAATATTTCTAACCACGCTGTTTTTCAATATTCCGATACCCTCTATTTCAACTTCCACCTCGTCTTTATCGTGTAATTCACCAACGCTGGGCGGTGTCCCGGTGGCTATGACATCGCCGGGTTCAAGGGTCATGATCCTGGATATGAATTCGATCAATTGCGGGACCTTGAAAATCAGGTTGGATGTTCTTGAATCCTGGCGCAGTTCCCCGTTAACTCTTGTCCTGATAAAGAGGTCGCTTGCATCCAGTTCAGGGTTTGATATGAATGGACCAAAAGGAGCGAAGGTGTCAAAACTTTTGGACCTTGTCCACTGGCCATCTTCCTTCTGGAGATCCCTGGCTGTAATGTCATTAAAGCAGGTATAACCCATTATCACGCTTCCTGCCTCCGATGAACGGATGTTCTTGCATCGCTTTCCTATTACAACGGCAAGCTCCCCTTCATAATCTACACGTTCTGCCTGATCAGGATATTCTATTTTTCCCATGTGACCAAGGATGGATGACGATGGTTTAAGAAATATTAAAGGAATCTTTGGTACTGGCATACCCAACTCTCTGGCATGGTCGGTATAATTCAGTCCCACGCAGATTATTTTGCCAGGATATGTTGGCGGCAATATTTCAAGATCACTTAGAAGGAATGTGTCTCTGTATAGCCCTCTTTCGACAATAACCCTATCTCCACGAACTTTACCCTGGAACACTTTATTGTCATATTTGAATCTGCCGATCATAAACTGATACCTTTTCTTGTTTATTTTGCAGCTTTGCCTATTAAGATTTTGATCGAAAAATATTGTGATTATTAAAACGAAAGATTTATACATGATTAACATAATTATCATAATTATTGTGCTCATATAATCACACGGAGGAAATAGAGAAATGAAATTTGTTCATGTGCAATCGGTACTTCCACAAGAGGATGTTGCTACCCTTAAAACAAAAACAGGTGAGTCTTCTGTCAAGGAAGCCATTTCAAAAGCAGTGTACTATTATTTGAAATTTGCAAAGGAAGAATAATATGAAAGATATCTCAAGATACGTCACGTCTATCCAGATCCAAAAAAAAGAAAGTGAGCACCACAACATTTCCATCGGGTTTGAGAGAAATGGAGCGATGCGATTATGTTTTCAGGATACGGCTGAACTGGGGCAGAATTCAACGTATATTAATGAGGCATCTTTTCCAAACAGCGGAATACTTGTTCATGGGATGTATTCAATGTGGCTTTCCATATTTACAAGGCACTTGCCGCATATTTCCGGTGATGAAATCGAGTGATCAACAAAGATTTTATAGATATATGAGTCATTAATAGAATATGGTTACAATAGCTATATTGATCGGATCGGAATCAGACCGGCCTGTTGCCGATAGAACTGCAAAAGTGCTTGAAAATGCAGGGATAGATCATGAGATTGCGGTCATTTCAGCCCACAGGACCCCTCAAGAATTAGAAGAATATGTACAAAGAAGTGACGCTGAAGTATTTATTGCAATCGCAGGATTATCCGCAGCGCTTCCCGGTGTGATCGCTTCACGCACAAAGAAACCTGTCATAGGTGTGCCCGTTAGTTCAAAACTTGGCGGACTTGATGCGCTATTGTCAATAGCGCAAATGCCAAAAGGTGTGCCTGTTGCCTGTGTGGGAATTGATAATGGTGAGAATGCGGCATACCTGGCTTTGCGGATAATCGGGAAAAGCTGATTCAGGATAAGTTTTTTTGAGGTTATTGTAGGGTTTGAGATTACTGTTGAGCCTTGTATCACCACAATTCTTAAGAACTAATACTAATATACTAAAATTCGATGAGCGATCTAAAGGCATCAGATATATCTGGAAACCCTTTGAAGATTGGCAGTTTCGTAGAATATGAAAATACGGGGACAAAAGGAACTGTCACTGAAATTATTTCAGATGATGAAGGTGTATGGGCGCTTATCGATAAAACAAATCTTTATTATAAACCCGATGTTCTTAGATTAATAAGAACGGTGGACGAAAAAGAACTTAGAGAGAAAAGATTCTCTCGTGAAGAAATAAACGAAGCTCTTGAAAAACAAAAAGAATCCCCCATATCATTTGAAATTGGGGAAGGCAGCCAGGTGAGCGGCGGATAGAAAATATACTTCTTGATTATTCGCAGCTTATTCCAGAAACGTAAAGCTTTGCCTTGATTTATTTTAAAATTTATTGTCATGTATTATCGTTAACGATTCGTAAACTTTAAGTACTTTAGAGGAATTGATAGGATTTACAAGGGATTGTAATGGATGTTCAATACAATAAAACACAACATTGTCGGGATGAATAGAACATAATTAACTTGTTTTTCGTTCTATAATCGAAAATGTTGTATCTCGTTTGTTGTATTGCTTCCAAGTGATCAATTTCTTGGAAACTACAAAAAATTAGGAGGTAATTAAACGTGGCTGACACAATAGACCTATATAGCGACAGAGGAGCAAAACTCAAATCAGGCGTCGATATCAACGACATAAGCCCAATGAGAAATGCCGCTATCAAATCAATAGTCACCGGTATCAAGCGAACAGCGGCCGTTGACTTAGCAGGAATCGAGAAAACCTTAGCAACATCTGCAATAGGTGGCAAAGGCAGAAAGATCCCAGGCAGAGAAATGAAGTTAGACATCGTCAAGAACGCTGCAAAACTCCAGGCTGCAATTGCAGACATGGTAAAAGTAGACAGCGGAGACGACACAGTAGTTAAAGCCTTAAACGGTGGAAAACAGTTAATCGTTCAGGTTCCATCAGTCAGAATCGATGTAGCAGCAGAATATGTATCATCATTGACCGTTGCAGCATCAGCAACAACACAGGCAATCATAAGCCAGTTCAACATCGGCATGTTCGATGCACCAACCATCAAATCAGCCGTCTGGGGACAGTACCCACAGACACTCGATATGGTCGGCGGAAATGTAAAGTCAATTGTCGACATCCCACAGAAAGATGAAGGCTTTGGTTATACATTAAGAAACGTCATGGCAAACCACCTTGCAGCAACATGCAAGAAGAACGCTATGAACACAGCAGCACTTTGCTCAATCCTTGAGAATACCGGTGTCTTTGAAATGGGAGACGCAGTAGGTAACCAATTGAGACACAGATTATTGGCATTCTCATACCAGGGCTTAAACGCCAACAACATGGTATATGGAACAACAAAAGCATTAGGCAAGACTGGAACTATCGGTTCAGCTGTCCATGCAACAGTTGAGAAAGCAATCGCAGACAAGGTAATCAGCGCAGATAAGAAATACGCATCTGGCTATATTGCCTATAAGACCAACGATGTTGGAAAGTGGAATGCATATTGTGCAGCAGGCACACTTGTTGCAACACTCATCAACTGCGGTGCAATGAGAGCCCCACAGTCAGTATCAGCAGTATTACTGTACTTCCAGGACCTCATTGAAAAGGAAACAACACTCCCAGGATGCGACTTTGGTAAAGTACAGGGCGCAGCAGTCGGATTCTCCTTCTTCTCACACTCCATCTATGGTGGCGGTGGACCAGGAGTCTTCAACGGCAACCACGTAGTTACCAGACACTCAAAGGGTCTTGCAATTCCTTGCGTAGCAGCAGCAGTTGCTCTTGACGCAGGTGTACAGGTATACAGCCCAGAAAAGACCTCCGGATTAGTAGGAGATGTTTTCAGCGCTGTAGACGAATTCAGAGAACCAATCAAAGCAGTAGCAGGAGCCGTATAAATCGGAGACTAGAATGGTAAGAGCTGCTTCAAAACCGGGTAAACCGATCCAACTCAAAGTATTCCCAAGTAGATTATTACAGCCAGAAACTGCTGAAAAACTCTTAAATGAGATTGATCAGGTAAAAGGCGTAATAAGAATGCTCGTAGGTGGAAAAAATCTTCCTCGAAAGGTCACATGCGGACCTGGAACGGGGTCTGATGTTAACCATCCTAATCGGGAAGTAATCCATGTTGGAGATGCTGCATTTGAATTGCATGTAATGGTGGGTGAGGTAGTAGTCGAAGTAGAAGATGAATGTGCAAGGGAAGAACTAAGAAAAGCATGCGAACGAGCGTTGCCTTTTTCCTTTGAATTCAAGCAAGGTTTCTTCATAAAAACCCAGGCTACTTTGGTTGATTATGGAAAGTATGGATTCAAGAGCAAGACTGATGAAAGTATCAATCTTGAAGATGAACGAATGCTTGGCCTGATAGACCCGCATGCAAGCATAGATGGAAACCTCTGTATGATTTCATCAGAGGCAGAGAAATGATTAGTTTATTCAAGGAGCAGAAAGAACCGATTCAAATCAATTAGGAGGAAAAAATATGGCATATAAGGCACAATATTATCCTGGCAGCACCTCAGTTGCTAAGAATAGAAGAAAACACATGTCAGATGACTTAGAGAAAATGCGTGATGTCTCTGATGAGGATTTGACAGCTTTACTGGGTCATAGAGCCCCCGGTGCAGATTACCCAAGCACACATCCACCACTTGCAGAAATTGGTGAACCAGCATGCCCGGTAAGAGAAGTTGTTACACCAACACCAGGCGCAGCAGCAGGCGACAGGGTCAGATACTCACAGTTCGCTGACTCTATGTATAATGCTCCATCAACCCCATACTGGAGATCGTACCATGCAGCAATCAACTTCAGAGGAGTTGACCCAGGCACACTGTCAGGCAGACAGGTCAATGAAATGAGAGAGAGGGATATGGAAGAGTACACCAAGAGACAGTTGGAGACCGAAATGACATGTCCCGGTCTTGCAGGTCTTAGAGGCTGTACAGTCCACGGACACTCCCTCAGATTACAGGAAGATGGAACAATGTTCGACATGCTGGACAGGCGCAGACTGGAAGGCGGCGTCATTGTAAGTGACAAGGATCAGGTCGGCGTACCAATTGACAGAAAAGTCAACCTTGGCAAAGCAATGAGCGAAGCTGAAGCAGCAAAGAGAACCACCTTCTATAGGGTGGACAATGTAGCATTCAGAAGCGACAAAGAAGTTATTGAACATGTACAGAAAGTCTGGGAATTAAGAACCGTTTACGGATTCGTCCCAAAGGCGTGAGGTGACTTAAATGGCAGTAAGATTTCAAAAAGCTATGGAAACAAAGTACGCAAAAGAATGGGGATCAAATAAATGCGGCTCCTCAGCAAAAGCAAAGATAACCGATAAGAAGACCAAATACCTCAGGCTCGGCTACCAGCAGAACCCAAGAAAGGTAGAAATGGCAAAGTGCGGAGCAGCAATCACCAAGAAGAGAGGATTGCAGGCTTATGATCCAAAGTTGCATCTTGCCGGTATCCCGATGGGACAGAGACAGTTGACCCCATACACAATATCTGGAACAGATATCGTATGTGACGGCGACGATCTTCACTTCGTCAACAATGCAGCAATGCAGCAGGAATGGGACGATATCAGGAGATCATGCGTTGTAGGTCTTGACCTCGCACATGAGATTCTTGAGAAGAGATTAGGCAAGGAAGTAACACCTGAGACAATCAACTACTACCTTGAAGTTTTGAACCACGCAATGCCTGGCGCAGCAATTGTCCAGGAACACATGGTTGAGACTCACCCAGCATTAGTAGATGACTGTTATGTAAAGATTTTCACTGGAGATACAACCCTTCAGGATGAAGTCGATGCACAGTTCGTTATCAACATCGAAAAGGAATTCCCTGACAACCAGGCAAAACAGATCAAGGCCGCAATCGGCAAGACCTCCTGGCAGGCAGTACACATCCCAACCATCGTCACAAGAACTGAAGATGGACCAGGCACAAGCCGCTGGATGGCAATGCAGGTCGGTATGACCTTTATCAGCGCATACCATATGTGCGCCGGTGAAGCAGCAGTCGGAGAACTTGCATTCACAGCCAAACACGCAGGACTTGTCGAAATGGGTGATATGATACCAGCACGCAGAGCTCGTGGACCAAATGAACCAGGAGGATTATCCTTCGGTCATATGGCAGATATCGTACAGACCAACAGAGTAGGACCAGAAGATCCAGTCAATGTAGTATTGCAGGTTGGAAGCGCAGCCACAATGCTGTATGACCAGATCTGGCTCGGTGGCTACATGTCAGGCGGCGTCGGATTCACAATGTATGCATTACCAACATACTGCAATGATATCCTTGACGACTTCTTGTACTGGGGCAACGACTATGCAGCAAAGAAATACGGCGGAAATGGAAAGGCAAAACCCACCATCGACACTGTAAAGGATATTGCTACAGAAACAACACTGTACAGTCTTGAAGCATACGAGAAATACCCGACCACACTCGAAGACCATTTCGGTGGTTCACTGAGAGCAACAGCAGTAGCACTTGCATCAGGCGGCGCAACAGCTCTGGCAACAGGCCACAGCCAGGCCGGTCTATCTGCATGGTATCTGTCCATGTACCTCCACAAAGAGGCTCACGGAAGACTTGGTTTCTATGGATATGACCTGCAGGATCAGTGCGGTGCAACCAACGTATTCTCAATTGCATCAGATGAAGGCTGCATAGGCGAATGCAGAGGTGCCAACTACCCCAACTACGCAATGAACGTAGGTCACCAGGGTGGATACACCGCTGTAGTAGCAGCAGCTCACGCTGGCAAAGATGCGTTCTGCGTCAACCCGTTAGTTAAAGTCCACTTCGCAGATGACTTGAACAACTTTGACTTCAAGAACCCAAGAGCCGAATTCGGCAAGGCAGCACTCAGAGAATGGGACCGCTGCGCTGGTGAGAGAGCATTCGTTATCCCAGCAAAGTAAATAATTTGTAAAGTAGGCAAAATGCCTACTTTCTCTATTTTTTTGTGTAATTAGAATTAAAAGGAAATGTTTATATCTTAGTTTGAGATTTATGATGATGTGATTTAATATGTCAGAAGAAAAAGGAGAAATAAAAAGAACACCCAAAGAACCGGGAATTGTAAACTGCAGATATTGTGATGGTACAGGCAAACACCAGAACGAGACATGTATAGTTTGCGATGGGAAAGGAGAAGTAGAAGTCGTTGATAAAACAAGAAAATGCCAGTGGTGCAAGGGCAGAGGATATATGATGCCGGGTATACCATGCACATCATGCGGTGGAACTGGCGCAACAAGGCCTCTCAATAAACAGAGATTGTTTTAAGATTATAGATATCAGGGGTTTATTCCCCTGTATCTTTATCAAATTCTATTAATATTAATCTTAATGTCCACCTACATCTTGTGGTATATTCAAATCACCTATAATAAGACCGTGGAAAAAATACACAATCTATTGACGCTAAATATTGGATATCGTGTTTTAGAATTTACCTTTTTTACCCCCAACATGTCTGTGGACATTAAGGTTAGTATATTTAATTTAAGACAACATTGATGAGATATAAAACGCAAATATTAATTTAAAATAATGGTGAAAAAATATGTTTATACAATATCAATGTCGAAATTGTGCAAAAAGATTTAAGATTAAGGATTATATGCAACTGGAACTGGTGTGTACCCAGGGCGAATGTGCGATTGGTTCAATTCCAACAGGAAGAAAATGTAACTCTTGTGGAAATGAAATAGGTAAAGACGACAAAATTATTGAAAACTAAACTGGCATATAAAGGCAAAAACTTCATATAAGGGAATTATAATATTCAATAATCATTCGCTCAGCCATATCTAACACCAGTCTCCCGTAAGGATTAACATGAGTATAGAATAACGGGTTCAGTTCCCGATAATCTCCGGTTGTATCTTCTTGAGTTACTCTTTCCCTGATAATCCTTTTTATACTAAAAGTGTGTTGACATAAACCATGCAGATTTTGGATATCGTGTTTCAGAATTTATCGTTTTTACCCCAAAATGTCTGGGACATTAAGATTAATTCAGATTTTTTGGAAAAAAAGATTTATTTTTTATAATTATATTTTGCACTTAATTTTTCATAAATATAATCATGTGCTTTGTTTACCGAATCAAGTTCTCCTCTTAATACGAGAAGATTATCCTGTTCTTTATCTATTGTTTGAAGTGTACATTTGCGTGTCAAAATCTCCAGATTGAATTTCTCCTGCACTTCCGTAATTATTTTTAGGGTGACTCCGGGAGGCAGAACAAGGTCAAATAACCCTTCCAATGCTTTATCGTCTTCGCTTTGTACGGTCTCATCTTCTTCAATAAATTCATCGCCAATATTTTTTTTATCATTATCAGTCATAGGAATCACTTTACTTTTAATCATTATCAAGTCAAATAAAGTTTGTGGTGAACAATAATGATCAATATCAATATTCGATAAAAATATGAGAATGTCGAAAACAGTTTTATCCTAATTATTCATATTCACCTAAGAAAATCATGCTCATAAAATTGATGTTCTCTCCGCAAGATCCCAACTCAGCCGTATCTTAGTCTTCCAACTCTTGCCGCATTTTTAAAAGCAAATAATTGCGATGTGGAACAAAATGATATCAACGTTTCTTTTTATGATGATCTCCTGGGCAAAAACAGACGTTCGGATACTATTAAAAAGTGAAAACGAAAATCCAGGAGTTTGAGTGTCTAAATGAATTATCACCCGATCTTCAAAAACAATATGCGGCTTTGAGCAGATCAATACCTTTTGGGGATTATGTCATAGACAATGTAAATGATGCAAAAAATATCATAAAGAGCAAAGAAGATTTCTATGACCTAAAAAAACTATTCAATGCATTCAAAACCCTTGAGCTGGGTCTTAAACTTGCGTCTTCTGCTTATTATCCATCCAACCTTACATTTCATTCTTATGATATGCGTTATTCGTGCCGTTCAAGCAAAGCAGTCCTTGAAGCTATTAATGACAGGAAAGAAAACCTGTTTATTGAATATTTTGAAAAATACACACTTCCTGAAATACTGAAAGGAAACCCAGGATTAATAGGCATTTCAATAATCAATATAAGCCAGTTGATACCGGGATTAACACTTGCAGGACTTATCAAAAAAGCCTCACCTGACATTCATATCAACATTGGCGGAAGTGTTTTTACCCGGCTTATCAATGAAATAAGTAAGAACAAAGAGCTTTTCTCAGTTTTTGACAGTGTGATAGTGCATGAAGGAGAAACTGCCATTTTAAACCTCATAAATCATCTGGAAAACAAATTTGACATCCGGGATATTCCCAATCTGATTTATAAAGACGGCCTGGAAATAAAAGTCAATAAGCTCAGTTCAGTCGGGGAAGACATAAATTCGCTGCCAACTCCCTGCTTTGATGGTCTTCCACTGGACAAGTACCTGTCGCCTGAACTTGTGATACCGATACTTTCATCGCGCGGATGCTACTGGAACCGCTGCACTTTTTGCGACCATGGTTACGGCTATTCCGGAAAATTCAGACCAAGGGACGTTGACCTTCTTTATAATGACATCAAGACCTTGAAGGACAAATATAATACAAGTTTTTTCACATTTCAGGATGAAGGCCTGGCTCCTAAAATGATGAGCGCATTATCCGACAAAATAATTGAAAGCAAAATGGATATTTCATGGCTTGCTGATTCAAGATTTGAGCCGTTTTTTTCCGACGCGGTCGCAAAAAAAATATCGCTTGCGGGGTGCAAGATGCTTTATTTTGGACTGGAATCGGCAAACGACCGGGTTCTAAAGTGTATGGATAAAGGGATATTGAAAGAGAATGTGCTCAGGATTTGCAAGCATTGCAAAGATGCAGGGATATGGTCGCACCTTTTCCTCATATTCGGGTTTCCAACCGAGACACATAAAGAAGCAAGGGAAACCATGGATTTCATTCTTGCCAACAATGACATGATCCGTTCCATGTCTTTCGGGAGTTTCCAGCTCACCAGGCATTCGAAAGTGTATGAAAATCCATCTTCTTTCCATGTGTCAAAAATTTTCCATGATACAGAAATAGATATTTCCTTATGGTATGATTGCGAAGTCTCAGAGGGTTTATCGAAAAAAGAGACTGATGTAGTGATACAGGAGTTCTATGGCAAATTAGCGCATAAGTACATCGATTTACCCATCTGGAGCAATCTTGACCGGGAACACCTTTTCCTGTATATTGCCCATTACAAAAGATCCGTTAACGACGTGGCAGACCTTTCTATTCTTATCAGGAACATACAGAACAGGAAAAAGACCGCGCAAATATCCAGGAATAAGAGTGATTTCCATCCTATCCTGAATGCAGGGATATTTATCGGGACTTTCAATTTTAACCTGGCGCAGATAATCCAGTCCGGTCTTTCAGGGAAGATGTCAGGAAATATCCAGAAAGAAAAAGTGAATGTGCTATTTGATATCGACAATAACCGGATATTTACGATATCTGAACTTGCAAAGGATATTATTAGCAAAAGTAATGGTGAATCAAATATATCCGAAATAATCGATTTTATAAAAGAAAAAAATCAAATCCCGTACACTGAAGCAAAATCGAAATGTGAGAGTTTCATTAATGGGTTAATAGAAAAAAATATTATATCGAACTTGCCAAAGACTCAATAATCACTTATTGATCTCCATCATTAAATTTTCCACAAGCTCCTTCCTTATGGTCGAATTTCTGTCCCCGCCGCACACACAACCCCTGACGCCTATGATATCCGGGGAAATTCGCTTCAATGCCGGTATATCCTCAAATTTAATAGTTCCTGCAAGAGCTGTCGCAAGCCCATGATCTTTTGAAATTGAAACGAATTCCTTAAGTTCTTCCTCATTCAAGAATTCAAACGTTGAGCGTCCGTCCTTGATACCTGTATCCATCATTACAACATCAACACCCGCTTCCTTGCCGATCGCCGGGAGTTCAAATGGTGAGATGGAATTAATTCGTTTATAATCAGAATAACCCGAAGCCACAACTTTCTTATTCGTATCGAAATCCTTTACTGAGCGAACGATTTTAGTCAACATATCCAGGGCCTGGTCATTTGTATGGATATCATACAATCCGACTTTGATGTAATCTGCGCCCGAAACAGCCGCCCCAAGCGCTGCAAGTGAAGCTGTGCCCGGCTTATAATTGAAATCACCGATGGTCGCGCTTACCGGGATATGACCCGATACTTGTTTTACGGCTTTGATCATCCATGGAAAATTTGCGCCAAGTGAGCCTTCTTTCGGGTTCTTTACGTCAATAATATCGGCGCCCCCAAGTTTGCATATTCTTGCCTCTTCCACATTAACAGGACTTACGAGCAATTTCATAACAATTAAACCAGATTACCGCTCTTATACATTTATGTTTCGAATTTGTTATGTAGCTATTGCAACTAAATGATAAATGAGGCCAAAATGAGGAAAGGATTCAATCTTACTGCATTTCTGGTCAAGCACAGAGCTGAAGGAGCGCTTTTCACCACAAAGTACGCAAAGCTTGAGAGCTTTTTATGACAGATGTATGCGCCAGAATGTGATTTCGCATCTGCGCAAATCTGTGAAATTTGCGGATTAAAATTGCTTACGAAAAGGATTTGTTTAAATAGTAAGGCAAACAAGAAATATCATGATAAAATGATGAACAAAATGGTTACCCTTGATAAAGTTCTCGAAGAAGCATGACATTTAAAATTTGATGATCGGGAGTATCTATTGAATATTCTTTCTAAAAGGCAGATTGATTTAAGAAGGGTTGAAATCTCTAAAAGGGTAAAAGAAGCATTGAAGGCTTACAAAGAAGGAAATGTAAAGAGCGGGAACCTTGACGAGTTATGGAAAGACCTGAATGATTGAACATTCAGGAGTAAAATGGAATTATTTGTGATCTATGCCTTTCATCCGCATACGCTCTACGGATTGGAGCTGGCTTATCAAGATATAGGGGATAAGGTCAATGCCACAGTTTTTTTCTTTTCACTGATAACTTTATATTAGTATCATTAATTAATGATCTGTATCACTGATAACTTTAAATACTTATCACTATATACAGATAACTAAACATGGTCATTTCAGAAAAAAACCCGGAACTCTTTGAAATCTTACGCGCAAGATTAAACTTAAGCGATGGCGCCGTGGTCAAAGAAGAACCCATTCTCAAAGATACTTCGACCCATATAAAAGTTGATATGGTCATCGAGGATGGTAATAACAGGTATTTTGTGGAAGTAAAATCCAGAGCAAGTATCGATACTATCGCACATCTGGTTCTGATAAAAGAACTTTTAAGAAACGAGAATCAAGATATATCAAGTATATTTTTAGTCATTGCAGGGAAGGTATTTACTCCAGAAGTAGAAAAGATCGCAAATCAAACCAATATAATATTAATTACCATCCCTCGAAATATTGAGCAGACAGCGCAGAAATATGATCATTCTCCGGGCAAGGTCAAAATCACATCAGAAAAATCATGGAAGGTAATTACCCGGCTCCTGGTAGAGAAAATGACTTCCATCCGGCAATTATCCATACTGGAGAAGGTCTCTTATGGCTGGGCGCATGCTACCATTAAGAGTCTTTTAAGCCAGGGAGTTGTTACAAGGAAGGAAAATTATGTCAGCATATCCGACACCAATAAACTGCTAAATGGAGTCGCCTGGGAAAGACCTTTTGAAAATCTATTTGCAGATGAGATCAATATTGAATATCAGGATGCTTTTAAGGCAGCTTCGGAATTATCCCACATATTAAAAAATAACGGGATCAAGTTCGCTTTTACCAGTTATACAGCTGCAGGATTATACACAGGGTATGCCATCAGGCATGATACTGTATATCTGTATCTTGAAAAAAATGAGATCGAGTTCTTCAAAAACACATTCAGAGAGACCGAAAAACAGGGCATCAAAGCACGAATATATGCACCGGATAGAGACATCTTCACTGATGCAAGAGATAAAGAAGGAATTCTGATCGTTTCTCCATCTCAGACGCTTCTGGATCTTGCGGGATTAGGGTACAGTGGACGGGATATTACAAAAGCCATGGTTGATAAATATGCCTCCCTATGATCCAGATCCCCAGATAATTGAAAAGTCCCTTCATGAACTTGAATTTATTTTGAACTGGGTCAGGCAGCGCGGGGAGACTGTAGATAATCCAGTAACTGTACTTGTGGGTGGTTGGGCTGTGGATGCCTATAATCCATGGTATGGCTCTATAGATGTCGATCTTGTAACGAATAATCGAACAAAACACAGCCTCATGCGCATTCTGGTCAATGAGCGCAAATATGATCACTCCCGAATAGGGACTCATACAGTCTACAAACCAACAGACTACGGACCAATTATCATCGATTTTGCCGGCAGGGAAGAACGCTATCCATTTGAAGGAAGAGACGATGAGTTGAATTTCGATATCCTGAACGGACAAACGATCCTGAAAGTTATCAGAAATCGCATCTCAGTTGCTGTTCCGACTCGATCCTTGCTGATGTTATTCAAATTAAAAGCTTCATGGGACAGGGCATATCGTATAGACTCCGAAACATCAGATGATCTGGAATGGGAACGTGGAAAACTCATTAAGGACTATGCTGATATTATTGCGCTCCTTGATCCTATAAATGGCGGAACAGAACTTGACTTTAATTATCTTGGAGAAAAACTTGGCGAGTTCGATTTTCTAAAGGGGTGTCTGAAGAAAATCCCAGAAACGCATGATGCGATCGTAAAATATAACAGAATGGATCAACTAAAAATCAGAGAAACGATCGAACGATTATTAAAATTGACTGAATAAGATCCCCCCATCTAATCTCAATCCCCTTCCCCTCCTGCGCCAGCACCACATCATACCCTTTCAGATTATCAACAAAAAATTCAGGATTTTCAGTATGCACAGGCAGCACGATCTCAGGATCAATATCTTCAATGATCTTCAGCAACTTCGCAGCCGATGCATGCCCTGAAGCATGAAATCCTTTCTCGAAAACGGGCCTGCCATCAGTCTCACTAATACTGAACCCTCTGACTCGAAAAACAAAAAATTTCATCCATTCCCATTGGCATAGCGTGTTACATTGCTGCGCTTGTATCGAATACCCAGATTTACAGCGCACTGCCGAATAAAAGAATAAAAAGGAAACAAAGGAATACACCAACGAACGGGCGCGCCTGAGCCACCATCTCAAGGCGCTTGGCAATTATGGGTTTATAAACTTCGAGAGATCAGGAAAGAATATAGGATTGAGCCTGTCAAAGATCGGAGAAATATATGCAAAAGGAAAAGAGATAAATGACATGTAACAGTAATACTATAATATATTATAGTATATTATAGTGATATTTAGGTGACTAAACTTGTTGGAGATCCGGGCTATAAATTGCGTGTGGGTGATTATAGGGTTATAATGGATATAGATAATAAAATAATTAGAATATTAATTTTAAAAGTTGGACACAGGAGAAATATCTATGATAAATAGTCAAAAACCGATAAGTATAGAGTAGAAATGTTTCGAATTATTTTTGTGCTTGATATTTTAGATGGCAGCGTCGTCCATGCAGTCAAAGGTGAGAGATCAAAATATAAACCAATACAGGGCAGCATGATTTGTGATTCATCCAATCCTTTTGAGGTAATATCTGTTGTCAAACCGCGTGAAATATATATCGCCGACCTTGATCATATCCAGAATATCGGGGATAATTTCGAAATTATCAAAAAAATTTCTGGCAAAACAAAAACCATGGTGGACATAGGTGTAAAAAACATGGATGATGTCAAAAAATGCGTGCAAATTGCAGATACGGTGATCATTGGCACTGAAACCGCTTCTTTCGAGGTCATAGAAAACGCAGCCCTCCAGTTTCCGGGCAGGATCAACGTGAGTATTGATATGAAAAATGGATATGTTCTGACGAAAGATACGACAATGGAAATGCGCCCCGAAGATCTTGTAAGACGGATGAATAAAATTGAAATAAAAGATATTATCATACTGGATATTGGGAAAGTTGGAACAAGCGCTGGAATAGATGGGATTTTCTTAAAGAAGATCGCCGAAATATCAACTCATAATATCATAGTTGGCGGCGGAATAAAGGATCTGGATGATATTGAAACCCTTGAGCGACTTGGCGTGGGCGGGGCGCTTGCAGCAACTGCCCTGCATAATGGAAAAATACCCATCAGCTTCATACATTGAAACAGACTTTTCGATATCCACAGGCTAAACAGAATTCAGCTTTCCATTCTTCAATGATTTCAGGCAATTTTGAAGCGATCATTTTCCAGTCAACGATCATTCCCGGCTTAAATCCCAGCAATCGCAGCGCCTCCCGATCTTCAAGGTGTATCTTTTCATCTGTATAATCGCTGCTTCTGCATTTTCCTTCTTTAATATAAGGGCATTTCCTGCATACTTCATCTGCCCCTGTTACTATTTCGATATTTTCTTTCTTGATGACTACATAGAGATTTTCTATGAATTCCTCTGAATATCCTTCTCCCCTGAAAAAATTAAGGCATATCAGATGATGACCCCGGAGTAATGCTTTTCTTTCTTTTTTGGAGTTGATTTCAATAGGATTTATGGGCATAGTTTTCCTTGGAATATGATTTTCCTACATTTTCAAAAAGGATTCAATCGCAAATACCAGCACAGCGCCCAGAATGACCGAAAAAATAACTTTTATATTAAATTTCTTGTGCGCATCGGGGAGAAGGTCGCTTGCTGCAATATAAAGGAAATCCCCTGTTACGATCGCAAGGATTATCGTATTAAGGCCTGCGGGGACTAATATGGATAGAGCGGCTCCGATGGGATAAAGTATGGACCCAATTCCAAGCGCTAATAAGATAGATTTTTTTCCCTGGCCACCACGTCTTAAAAGCAGGTTGGTGGTAATGCCCTGAGGAACTTCATGCACTATTACTGAAAGCCCCACAATTATACCTGTGAGCGGATTTATCGCATAAGCAACGGCAATCCCGATGCCGTCAATGATATTGTCGGAAGCCATACCGATAACCGGCAGCCATCCTATCCTGTGGACTTCAGAGGTGCATTCGTATTCTCCGCATGAATGTATCATTGTAAGGCGCTCAAGGAGATAAAAGAAAAAAAACCCAACTCCTATGTAGATGGAATCGGCAGGCGCAAGCTCAGGAAGCATCTCAAAAAATACAGCTCCCAGCATGGTTCCCGCAGCAAAACCGATGATATAACGCGTTGAGGAATCTTCAATTTTATAATAAAAAGGGATAATGCCGCTTAATAGATCCGACAAACCCGCAAAAAATGCAAGAAGAACTGATGCAAGAAGTACTGATATCATGTATTTTCTTGAATTACTTAATAAGGTTTATTTCTTTCGGACAAACTAGAAACCTATATGCTTGGAATAACCAATAAATCATTAAAGTAAAGATGGGGTATCATTATGGAAAACCAGATACTATGGCTCAATCGCAAAGAAGTGGAAAAACTTCTTGACATGAAAGGAACGCTAAAAGTCGTGGAAGAAGCATTCAGGCAGCACGGACTCAAAAAAGTGCAGATGCCTTCAAAGCTCTACCTTTATTTCAAAAACCACAACGGCGACCTGCGGACAATGCCGGCATATCTTGAAGAGCAGGATATAACCGGTGTAAAAATAGTAAATGTTCACCCCGACAACCCAAAGAAGGGGCTGCCTACGGTGATGGCTCTTGTTATCCTTAATTCTACGGAAACAGGTGCGCCGCTTGCGATCATGGATGGGACTTATCTTACTGATATGAGAACAGGCGCAGCCGGTGGTGTCGCCGTGAAACATCTTGCCCGCAGGAACTCAAAAACGGTGGGTTTTGTGGGGACAGGAAACCAGGCAAGAACGCAATTGCTGGCGATAAATGAAATTATAGATATCCATGAGATAAAAGCCACGAGCACCTCAGAAAAACAGACACTTGCATTCAAGGATGATATGGAAATAGAAATAGAATGCGAAATTACTGCAAAAAAGACAATTAAAGAGGTATGCGATTGCGATATTCTCGTAACTACAACTCCTTCAAGAGGACCTATTGTTATGGATGAATGGATCTTGGAAGGTACTCACATTAATGCAATAGGCGCGGATGCACCCGGAAAAGAAGAACTTGACCCCAGGATACTTAAACGTGCCAGGGTCGTTGTTGATGACATCTCCCAGGCTTCTCATTCAGGCGAGATAAATGTGCCCTTATCAATGGGATTGATTTCTGAAAATGATATTTTTTGTGAACTGGGCGAGATAATTATGGGCAAGAAGAAAGCAAGAACCAGGGATTCAGACATTACGGTTTTTGATTCGACCGGGCTTGCGATACAGGATGTAGCGACGGCAAATATGGTGTACTTGAAGGCATTGAAGGAGAATATGGGGATAACTTTGAAGCAGTTCTAATTCTGCACTCCATATGTTACCTTTTTAATAAACGCCGAACATGCATTTGTGCATATTGTTTTGAGTCTTTCGCTATAAACTCATGAATATCATGTAAATCGTTAAGCGCTCGTATTGTCCATTTTATTTTTCGAACCATTTAGAAGTCTCCCTGACGACTTCTTCATGTGAAATAATCCGCCCTTCTCGGACATCTTTCTCAGCAGTTTCAAGTTTTTGCCTCACATAGAGTCGATACATGATTTCATCAATATCTAATTCATCTGGTAGGTCTTCTATGAGCTCAAAAACTTGCTGTTTAGCTATCATCATGTATAATCTTATTTGGTTATTAATAACATAATAGTTTCGCTCGTTTTTTCCAGAGGTTTTTTTATGGTTCTTGAATTTCCAGTTTCTTGAATTCTCCAACCTAATTTCAAATTGAACGGGCAATCTCAGCAAACTTCAATATCATCCCCATACAATTTGCTCATCATGAAGCTTGACGGGTCATTCGGCGAAGGTGGCGGGCAGATATTAAGAACCGCGGTGGCGCTTTCCGCGGTCACCGGAATTCCTGTCGAAATAGAAAATATCAGGAAAGGAAGACCAAAACCAGGGCTTTCGGCGCAGCATGTGAAAGCTGTTGAAGGGCTTGCCAGGATATGCGAAGGTCAGGTTACCGGGTGCCAGCTCAAATCCACACGACTTTGTTTCACGCCAGGAAAAATTAATGGCGGAGATTATGATATCGATATCGGGACAGCTGGAAGCATTTCCCTGTTCCTCCAGTGCCTCATGCCGGCGCTCATGCATGCGCCTGGAACTGTGAGGATTAAAATCACGGGAGGCACAGACGTCCAGTGGTCTCCATCGATAGATTATATGAGATTTGTCACGCTGGAAGCCCTAAAGAAGATGGGATATGAATGTGATATCAAGCTAATAACACGAGGCTACTATCCCCGCGGGGGCGGATGCGTTGAAGCTATAATAAACCCATCGAACCTGAACCACATTGACTTTGAAGGGAACAAGTGTTCGCATGTCGAGGGGATATCCCATTCATCCGGGCTTCCTGTGCATGTGGCGCAAAGGCAGGCAGCATCAGCCGGGACGCTTCTACGCGAACATGGCTACGATTCGAGGATATCAACAGAAGTGAACGATCATCCATCAACAGGCAGTGGAATTACCCTATGGTGTGGGGCGGTTGGCGGGATCGCACTCGGAAAACCAGGCTTGAAAGCAGAAAACGTTGGCGAGATCGCAGCGAATGCAATTATTGATGAATTAAGATCATGCGCCGGTGTTGATGAATTCCTGGCTGACCAGTTGATCCCGTATATGGCGCTGGCAAAAGGAGGATCTTTCACGACCCGCAAGATTACCCTGCATACAAAAACGAATATCTGGGTGACGGAGCAGTTCCTGCCTGTAAAATTCAAGATCGAGGAGCTGGAGGCGGGGTTGGTAAGGGTGCGGGTTTAAGATCAGTCGTGATTTTATATCAAATTTTTCTTAAAGTTCTTACTTGCGTTCTGTATTTGTTTCGTTGTGTCTTTTAACCTGAAAGGATCTTGTTTCTTACATTCAGCACTATGAATTCTCATTTCTTTTACTGTGTCGAAACTTTTCCCACAATTTTGGCATTTAGATGTCATTTGATAACCATCTTAATTAGAATCATTATTTAGAATTGTAACAATTTCATTCCTTCATCAAACTCAAATACTGTGGCGGGATCTCATCTGCAAGCACAATGTTCTCTGTTGCCGAAAGAATTGCCACACCATCATCCTGAGCCTCCTGGGCATTTACGACAAGCAAAACCGGGTCTTCTGTATGGATCTTTGCAACTTCTCTTGCCTTATCCACAGAAGTACTGAGATGAACATATCTCTGCCTTACAGGCTTTATCCCTTTTTCAAGCAGTATATCCACTTCTTCCCTGCTGGCACCATAATATACCTCTGGCAGCGTATTCTCCTCGTAATCAAGATCAACGTCCACTGAATGACCATAGCGCGCACGGATTTTATTTACTTTTATTTCGTACCTGCCTTTTTCATCTGATTCTATTATCGAAAAAAGTTTTTCTTTGTTAGACCATTTATATCGCGTTCTCATGGCATCGACAAGAACATCCAGATCCACCCACCCGTGCTGGTTCATGGCAAGCCCCAGATCATCAGGGAAATGACGCAGCGCTCCTGAGATGAACCTGCCTAGCCTTTCAGTCTGTTCATCGTTCAGGACGAGTGTTCCGGCGTCACCGCATGCGCATGCTTCGGCCCTGAAGAATCCGTGGTTCTGGCATTTCTTGATCATATCTGGTGGTTATAGGAATCACTTTGTTATATAATTTACCAAAAAAACGCGTTTTCACGCGTTTTTTAGAGACTTTCTTATATCCATATTCACATTTTCGAGTTTCGGCACTTCTTTTGTGAGTATGCTTATTTCTTCTTCCCGTTTCTTTGCAGAGGGAGATTTTGTCTTCTCATTGCATTCCACACATCTGTAACCGATAACCATCAACCTTGGCGAATGGACAGGATACCTTTTCTGGCCGACCAATGAAGATTTACAGGTCATGCAATTATCTTCGTTGATATTTTTCATAACCTATTGCCTCTTTATCTCCACTACTTTTAATTGATAATTTTTGTTGCAGGGTTCTTCTATATCATCCTCAACCTCAATAATACTGAATTTATCTCCTGCTTTAATACCGGATGGATGGCACAGCACAAAATTATCACAATCAGGATAGTTACAAGATAATTGCTCGTAAGTTATCTTTGAACCTTTTATCGCTTTCCTGGATTCTAAGGCTATTCTGATAGGAGCTTCGATAACTTCCACCGCACATACACCTGTGTCATGTATGAAACACTCAAGCTTAGCAGAATTTCGCAGATTCACGATCTTGTACTGGCTTCCCTGATTCAGGCCAAGGCAGGTTTTATTGAATTTGCACGGTTCACATTCTTTTGCAGCGCCTCTGAAAATAAATTCATTCCCTACTTTTGCCAGTCTTGTTCCTATCAATGTTATTATTGTATCAGATTCTTCCATATGATTTCACCTTTATTTAGTAGTATTATTTATTATGATTTTTATTATTGTTATTATTTTATAATTGTAATTATATACTTGTAATGCGACACACTATGATTCTATTACTTTTGTGATCTTTGCAACCTTCCGGGCAGCTTCCGGGGTCAATCCTGTACCCAGTATCGTGTATCTCTCAGGACGGATATTATGAGCATGAAGGAGCGCTTTTATAATATACTCTTCCTCTATGCCCAGATCTGTTGCATTTGTGGGCGCACCGATAGTCTTCAGCGATGTCCTGATCTCCTGCCAGTTCCCTCCATGAAGGTACATCATCATGATCGTCCCGACACCGCATTGCTCGCCGTGGAGAGCGGGTTTTGGAGCTAATTCATCAAGCGCATGGCTGAACTTATGCTCTGAACCGCTTGCCGGGCGCGATGATCCGGCTATACTCATTGCAACGCCGCTTGCCACAAGGGCTTTCATAACAGTCCATGCCGATTCTTCAAGACCGGGTTTTATCAATTCGGCTGAATCTATCAGTATCCTGGCAGTGAGATTTGAAATTATGGATGCATATTCGCTGAATGGTTCATCGCGCAGCCTGTGCGCAAGTTCCCAATCTTTCACCGCAGTGCAATTCGATATTATGTCACCACATCCTGCTGCAAGAAGCCGGTATGGTGCAGCGGCAATAATAGAAGTATCTGCGACAACAGCAAGCGGAGTATGTGCTGCTTCTGAGACTGTTTTATTTTCCCTGATTATGGAAGCTCTTGATGAAACAATACCGTCATGCGACGCCGCCGTAGGTACACTTATAAATGGAATATCAAGATACATGGATGCAAGTTTTGCTATGTCGATGGATTTTCCGCCACCCACGCCCAGCAAAAATGTTGCCTGTGCCTCGCTTGCCTGCGTTTTGACCCTGTTCACTTCATCAAGCGTTGGTTTATCAACGATTACTGTATTCACATCAAAACCCGCATCTTCAAGGCAGACCGCAACAGTTTTTCCAGCAGTTCGCAATGTTGTTGCCCCACCTACGATCAGGGCGCCCCCATTAAGTTTAAGGTCTTTACAAACCTTACCTGTGTCGTTAATAACACCATGACCGACGACAACATTCCTGGGAAGCTGCATCCACTTATTCTTATAATTTTCTTTATTTCGATTATTTCCTATATTTCCTTTATTTTCGTTCATAAGGTCTCAATATGAGTGTAATAGATAGCGTCTGGTATTATATAGATAAGTATTTCTATAGCGGTATTATCAATGATACGTCTTATAATATCGTAGATACGCTCACTTACGCAATAGTGCTTGGTATTAGCCTTTTTTGGGTCTTAAAGCTTCTGGGAAAACTCAAAGTGGAAATCGACACGAGGTTTTTGATCTCAATTACACCATATGTCATTGCCGGTTCATCACTTCGCGTTCTTGAAGATTCTAAATTTTTCGTTCCCCCCCTTAAGTACCTTTTTGTGACGCCCCTGATCTATTTTTTCATGTTCGCGGTCACAATAAGCATGCTTGCAGTTGCGATGGACCTTGAGAGAAAAGGAAAGATCAGGAATTATCATACATTATTTGGTTATGCAGGAGCTGTCTGGGCATTATTTAATATCGCGGCGCTTATCGTTTATGATGGCATTGTTAATCCTGTTCCCGCGGCGGTCATATTATTCCTTGGCATAGCGATGACGGGCATTATATATTTCATATCCCGAAAAATAAATTTCCTGCTTCTTACGGACAAAGTCAATATATCGATACTTTTCACTCACCTTCTTGATGCTTCATCCACATTCATAGGCATGGACTGGCTGAATTATTATGAAAAACATGTGGTACCCACATTCTTTATTGACCTGGCAGGAAAATTTACGAGCCACCCATCCATAGTGATGTATCCTCTCAAATTGATAGTGTTCATACCTGTCCTGTACATGCTTGATAACGATTTCGAGGCTGAAAAAGATAAAAAGCTGATTGGTCTTATGAAACTGACGATCCTGGTGCTTGGACTTTCACCGGCAGTTAGAAACACTCTCAGGATAATGATGGGTGTATAATATGTATATAAATCTGAAGAATCTGAATAAAGAGTTTGAATACCTGAAATCTTCCCGGAAATATATTCTCATAATGACCGTGATCTTCATTATTTCAGTGATAGCAGGATTGGTGGCATCTTTAAAAGATCTTGGATTATCAGAAAATTATCTCGATATGTTGAAAGAATCTTTCGGCTGGATAAAAGATCTTCATCCTATCGGGATAATGCTTGTGATCTTCCTGAACAATGCTCTCAAAAGCCTCCTATCGATCGTGCTTGGTGTTGGATTGGGTATAATTCCCGTAATTTTCATAGGCGGGAACGGATTATTACTTGGAATAGTCGCCAACCAGGTTTCCAGTGAGAAAGGAGCGCTGTTTGTACTGGCCGCGATCCTGCCTCATGGAATTATGGAAATCCCCATGGTATTGATAAGCTCAGGATTGGGACTTCGCCTGGGATATATTATGTACAGTTCTATCATGGGCAAAGAGACAGATATGAGATCTGAGCTTATGCAGAGCCTTCGGATATATATGAGAATAGTTGTGCCCCTTTTATTCGTGTCAGCGGTCATTGAAACTTTTGTGACGCCAATGGTGGTTTTGCAGGTTTTGCCGTAAGGATTGCTGTGAGATGATCGGGAATGTGCATGAAACGGGGAAAGGTTTATGAATAAACGGAAGTATTGGGAAGCCAAACAAAATCTTTGGAGGATAAAAATTACATGGGAAAAACAGGCATAACAAAATGGGGCAGGGTTAAGGGACGTAAAGGTAATATAATAATGGTTCCTGAAGCTGAACTTAGCCACAAGCGCCCAGGCCCAATGCAGCGATATACTTCTGATGGCCAAAAGCGCAAGAAGATAGCTCGTTCACCAAAAGCCATAGTCAAGGGCTAATAACTTAATCTAGATGGATCGCCTCTGGCATCTATCTATTTCGGGTTTCCGTCATGGAACCTATTCAATTCTTTTTCAGTGATAATACTAATATTTTTTTCCATGATATCGGGACTCCTCTTCTGGATATATTATTCAAAGTATTAACCAATCTTGGCAGTGAGCCTGTCTATATACTTATTGCATTACTCATTTTCTGGTGTTATGACAGGAGAATGGGGATAAGGGTAATGTATGTGATCATATTTTCGGCGTATGTTGCGCTTCTTGCCAAAACCCTGTTCAGCATGCCAAGACCTCCCGAGTATCTTCACAAGGTCACAGAGAACGATTTTGGATTCCCAAGCGGTCATGCGCTTGTTTCATCGGGTTTCTGGGGTTACATGGGATTGCGCATCAGAAATAGCCGGATAATTATTGGCGGCATCATTGCTGTTTTCCTGGTATCATTGTCACGAGTTTACCTGGGTGTACATTATCCCGGAGATATTGTTGGGGGTGTTGTTTTTGGGCTAACGGTCTCGTGTGTGTTCTACAAGGGGGAAACCGGTATAACAAGTTTATTTGAAAAACAAGATCGTACCACAAAATATCTTATTGCTTTATTCCTGCCTGTACTACTTGTTTTAATAGCATCTTTGTGGGTGGATCTTGTTAAAGAACAGATAGAATTGGGACTTGTGATGGCTTCCATAGGAGTTGGTTATCTGCTTGAAGAAGAAAAGATCAGGTTCCAGGATACAAAAAATAAAAAGCAATTAATTAAAAGGGCACTGGTAGGGATCGTTATTCTGGGTACGATTTTTGTGGTATCAGAAATATTGTCTTTGATATATCCGGTTTTTACATATATTATGTATGTATTGCTTGGTTTTTCTTCGGTATATGTTGTCCCGTTGGTCTTTACAAAGTTGGAAAATAGTGATATTAACTTGGAATCTATATACTAATATCTGAAACAAATTAATATGTCAATAATAGACCGCAAGCTCATGTCAACCGGTTTTTAACTTCCTCAGGCTGGAACTTAAGAGTAACTATCCTGCTTCTTCCGCGCGCGCCCTTGCCTGTGAAATCGGCGTCTATCAGCTTGTTCGAGCTAAGCTTGTTGAGCAGTTCATAGAATCGCGTATATCCAAGAGCGGTCTTTTTATGGAATTTTTCATATAGCTCGCCTGAGTTTGAATTTGGGGAATCCGCGATTAACCCAAGCAGTGTTTTTTCTTCTGTTTTCAATGCGCGCATCATGTATGATAGATGCACAAGCCTGGATTTTTCATAAGCTGACTCAACATCTTCATGGCCTATATTTTTGCTGGCACGCTTTTCAGCATTAAGAGCGCAGCGTTTCAAGAGGTCTATCCCCACGCGCAAATCCCCAAGCGATGAGGTATGATTCGCGATTGTATCAAGAACACTATCGTCAAGCACATTTGGATAGAATCCCAGCTTTGCGCGATTTGATAAGATATCCCGTATCTCGTCGAAGGAATACTGCGGGAATTGAATCTCTTCAGGCAGGAAGACGGATTCTACTTTGGGGTCAAGCATGTGGGGAACGCCGGTGTCACTCAAGATCGCAATAACACCCATACGCGCGCCGGGGTATGTTTCATGAGCTCGCAGAAGTGAATAGAGGACATCGTTCACCTCATTCTCATAGAACAGGTAATTCATATCATCAAGCGCGACCAGAAGCACTTTCTCATGCTCGACTATGTATTTTGCGACTTCGCTGAATATTTTTTTAAAAGACGCACCCGAAGCCGGGGGGGCATAACCGATAAGTTTCTTGAATATCTGTGAAAATATGGTGTACCTTGTTGAATTCACCTGACAATTAACAAGCACGGGGATAACTTTTGTCGAATACTTTTCTATTTCTTCAAAAACCTTTAGCACAGCCGTTGTTTTTCCCGTTCCCGGCGCTCCTATGCACAGGCTGTTCAGTGTTCTTCCTCCGCTTAATCCGGGGCGGATGCAATACATAAGCGCTTGCATCTGTGCCTCCCTGTGACGAAAATGTTCAGGGATGTGGTCAAGTTCAAATAACTCGCTGTCTTTGAATAGCGTCTGGTCCCAGGAGAGGAGTTCTTTCATATTGTGTATTACTTTCACTTAGCTTAAATAAATTTTTGCTCTTCTCTCTCTCAACCGAAACCTGCCCCACATTCGGCTCAATCAAGCCCCATATGTCCCAGAACATGGTGGTAATGTTCCAGTGGCATCAAAGAATAGAAAGCTTTCTGGACAACCTCACTTAATGCAGGGTGGATATGCATTCCCTCGATGATTGGTTCTGATGTTTCTTCTTTCGTGTACATGAGGTTCACGATTTCCTGAATAAGGATAGAAGCGTACGGGCCTATTATGTGGGCGCCCAATATTTTCTGCGACTTTTTTTCCAATATTACCTTCACAAAATAATCTTTCACATCCATAGCTTTGCCTTTTCCCGTATCTTCATATTTCTCAAAGCCTATCAAAACATTTTCTTCCCCATATTTTTCGATGCCCTCTTTTTCTCCCATTCCAACGCCTGCAATCTCAGGATATGAAAAAACAGCATACGGGACTGCATGATAATCTACTTTGAATTTCTTTTTCAGTATCGCATTATAAAAAACGAACCTGGATTCATAATTGGCTACGTGCTTAAAGAGAAATTTGCCATTTGCATCTCCAAAAGCCCAGACACCTGGCTGTGTTGTTTCAAGATACTCATTCACAACGATCCATCCTTTCGGATCGGTTTTTATTCCTCCATTTTCAGGATGCAATATCTCATGATCTGGCCCCCGTCCCGAAGCAACAATAATCTCATCAACAATAAAATCTACTTTTTTATCTCCGTTTTGTGCAATGACCTTTTTCTTGCCATCAGTGGTTTTCTGTACTTCCACGACTTCATGACCTGTGAAGATATCCATGAACCTTGACATATCTCTTTTTGCAAGCAGGGAGATCTCAGTTTCCTCTTCAGGGATGAACTGCGAATTGCGTCCGATGATCGTTACCTTTGCGCCCATTGAAGAAAAGAAATGACCATATTCTGCTGCAATGTACCCTCCTCCCATGATGGCAATATTTTGTGGAAGACCGGTCATTTTCAATATTGTGTCACTTGTGAGATAACCTGCTTCCTCCAACCCCTTTACTTTCGGGATAATTGTTTTTGAGCCGGTACACAGAAAGATCATTTTTGAAGTAATGGTCTTATTGCCAACTTTCATCGTATATGGCGAAATAAATTGCGCAACATCGTGATAATAATCAATATTCGGGATACTGGAAAGTCCTTTGCCTATGGATATGATATCTTCTGAGATAATTGATCTCATTCTATCCATAATATAATTAAAATCGATATTTTTCAATTCCACATCGATCCCGAATTTACCTGCTGTCCCAATTGTCCTGATGAGTTCTGCAGGATAGAGCAAGAGTTTGGAGGGTATGCATCCGCGAGTAAGGCATATTCCGCCCGGTTCATCCTTATCGATAACGGCAACTTTAAAACCAGGATTCTTTTCAAGGATTTTGCCGACATAGTTCATCCCTGAGCCTGTGCCGATTACTATCAGGTCATATTTTTTCAAATTGATTCCCCATTTGTTGAAGTTATTTGCTTGTTTGTATATATCCTTTTTGAAATCTTATCTTAATCTTTGCCTTTATATTAATATTTTTAAATTTTTATCTTTTTGTTGATGATTAAGGAAATTTATTTAAGTTGGAAGTCGCATCAGTAATTAGTGATTTGATATGATAACTGGTAATGAAGCTGCTATAAAAGTTAGGGATTATTTTGAAAGTGTGCATGGTGCGAATGCTGTTATTGGCTTCATGGTGATGGGCATGAAAAAGAATGTTGATGAGAAGCACTGGGATATAACATGTACCTTTTTCCCAGGTGTTGGAGCAAGGCAACGTATTGGTTATATAGTTAAAGTTGATTTTGAAGATGGTTCAATTATAGAACAGGAAATAGTCGTGCAAAAAGAAGCTGGAAAGTTACCAGATGGACTTTAAGGTAGTGGTTCAATCATAGAACGGGAAATAGTCGTGTTAAAATATTGAATGAACAAAAAGTTTTTTTCAGCCAATAATATTGCAGTCGATACGGGTCCTCTTCTGATTCACGCCGTAGGTACTTTTGATAGCAGGAAACTCCAGGATGTTTGTCTTTGTGAAGAACCGGATGAAGAATTTGAATTTTTAGATAAACTTTTTATGTCTCGTAAAAACTTTTATATCACTCCCTATGTTTTAAGCGAGCTTTTTTATCGGATAAGAAAAGAATTAAATTTAGATGAAAAAGGGATAGAGAGATTTTTCAATATTTATGGGGAGTTTCTAATAAAAATAGGGGAGTTTCGTATAGAAAAAGAAAAAATAATTTCCCATGAGAAGATAAAATTCGGATTGGCCGATATTTCTTTGATACTGGCTAATAAAGAAAGCCGGTCTTTAATCTTTTCCAGTGATGGAGCTTTTTGCAAATTTTGTGAACATGAAAAAATTGAACATATAGACTATAGAATCTTCTTTTACAATAGAAGTTTTATGTAGCCTGAGTTTGAAATTTCAAAATTGGGACAAAGTGTTGCACATTAAAATAACTATGTTTGTAATTATGTAGTAATGCAGAATTTTAAACGCTGGTCGCTGCTTACACCGCCCCGGAGGACTATTCTGGCGCGGTCGGGCGCACATTCGCTTTTGCGCGCTACGTTTAGGGCGGGGGAGCAATTTTCATGATTTGTTAGTGATGAAACGGCTTTACGTTGCCCTTGCAGTGAGTTCCCAGGAAATCGTTTTAGACCGGATCGACAGTATTTACAGGATAAGTCACCAAAATCGTATCCTGTCGATCCTGTGAATTCTGCCAAAACATCTGTTGTGGACTGAGAAACGCGACTCTGTGTAGTTCGCATGATCGCCTAACCTACCAATTTTACTATCGCGCACGTTGTCCGGCGCGATTGTTACATTGGCGCTCTATCCAAAATAACTAGACCATGACGCGCAAGGCTTAACTTTTGTTTCCCGCGCCCATGGCTTCGACGAAAGGCGCTCGTCAGTTTCGCGGTGAAGCACTAAACGGTTGTGTTCGTCCGGCGTGTTTGTTTATTATTTAGAGTAGAACAACTCAACAACGTCCTTATATAACCTTTTTTTTTTGGTCTTGCCCTAAAGAAATGCATAAGTTTTTGGCAGCCATGGGAGACAGAAAATAAGTCAATATATAATGAAAAAACTTGATTAATAAATAGGATGAAAATATATTTATATAATATAGTCATTTAGTTAAAATAATATGGGATTATTTGAGATTTATGCTACAACATCAATTGCACTAGCTGTAGCTATACCAACTTTTTTCGAAAAAGTAATGAGACCTGGATATGAAAAGCGTGTAGAAAAGTTTAGAAAAAAATCATTGGAAGAATTCAGACTATCCTTAAATGAGGTTGTGGAGATTTTTAATAAAGAAAGTGAATTAACAGAAGAGATAGGCGAAAAAATGGACTCTGTAGTAGACTCTTGGAGCACGGTTCAAAGTAATGATAAAAAATTTGAAGAATTAATAAACAACAGAAACTATGTTACTTTGGGTTGGTTATTAGCGTTTAGTGCGGCACTTCTTTCTATAAATTCTCAGGAATTCAATAACATTTTAAACATTGAGTGGCCAAAATATGTTACATTAATCTTTTTCCTTGCACTGGCTAGTACAATCTTTTATTTGAAATCGCTGTCAGATTTTGATAAAGAATTGTCAAGATTTGGCATGGAAGATGAAAAATTAAAAGAAATAAGTAGACCAAACATATTATCAGGTGAGGTATCAGAATTGCGTAAAACTGAACTTGATATTGAATCACGTATAATTGAAGCACTCAAAAATAATGCTATACCTTTCGAGAAAGATGCAATGGGGAAGCGAAATAGGTATGATATAGTCATTCCTGATATTAAAAATCCGAAGATTTTTATAGAAATTAAAGCAAGGCTGCCTGTGCTGCCTAGAATTTCAATTACTTTGGATAGAGTAATTAGCATGGCAGTTTTTACCAAAAGAGATTATCCGCAATCAAAGTTTATACTGTTAATAAACAATAAGAAAAAATTCTTTTTGCCTAGTGTCGAGGAATTTTTAAAGTATGATGTAGATAAGATATTAGATATTAATGAAATAAATGAATTTATCACATATTTAAAAAAAGAGTTAGATTTGAATAATTTAAACAAATAGAAATTGTGTTACACTCCCCTCATCTTAGATCAAGCGTCGCCCTCTGTGTCCCATCCTCCATCGATTCAATCGCAAATCCCATCTCCCTTAACAATTTGATCGCCTTATAATTATCAGGTAACATAATTGCATTGATCGTCTCAAGTTTTTTATCCTTACTGATCTCGATCATATAATCAACCATTTTAGAACCCAGACCCTGCCCCTGCATTGAATCAGTTACAATAAAAGATATCTCGCCTGACTTTTCAGAGGGGGAAAGGTTCATTCTTACAACTCCGAGCATTTTCCTTTTCCCATCTTCTTCTATCTCTGCCACAATGGCAAGTTCCCTGTCGTAATCGATATTGCAGTACCTGACACTGTATTCATGCGCAGGGTTTACTATGGTTTGGAACACCCGGAAATGCACTGATTCCTGCGAGAAATTATGGAACATCTCAAGCCATAAGGGTTCATCTTCAGGTTTTATTGGCCTTAGTATTACTGTTCGACCATCCCGAAGCTTCCATAAAGAGATATATTTTTCCGGATAAGGGCTAATTACAAGATTCTCATGTGGTTTTGCATTGAGGCCTTCCTTATTTATCACTCCCCGCGCATCAAGAGCTAAAGCTTCGTTCTCATCGATAAAAAGAGGATTGATCTCGAATTCTTTCAACTGCGGGAAATCGACCATCATCTGGGAAAAACGAACAATTATTTCTTCCAGCAGTTTGATATTTGCTGGCGGAATATTCCTATAACCTTTGAGAAGCTGGAATACCTTTGTTTCTTCCATCATTCTTCTTGCAAGTGTCTGGTTTAGCGGCAAAAGCCCGATACCAACATCTTTGTATATTTCAACATCAATTCCCCCTCTTCCGAACATGATCACCGGGCCAAAGAGAGAATCTGTCTTTGCCCCAAGAATTATTTCAATACCCTTTTGCCTGACCATCTTCTGTACCGTGACTCCCTGGATATGTGCTTCCGGATTGTGTTCTTTTACACTTTTTATGATCTCATCAAAAACTGACCGAAGTTCAGGCTCAGAATTGATATCAAGCCTGACCCCGCCAACATCTGTTTTATGAGTTATTTGCGGTGACAGGATCTTAACAGCTACGGGATAGCCAGTTTGGGATGCACTTATGGCGGCTTCATCTGCGGTTTTCGCCACTTTTGTCTTTACAACAGGGATATTATAATACTCAAGAAACTTTTTGGATTCGGTTTCTGTCAATATATACCGATCTTCTTTTACAGCATTTCGAATAATAGATAACAGGGGCTGCTTTGGAGGAACGCTGTCCACAGGTAACTCTACCGGGGTTTCATATAATAGCTCAAGGTTGCGTTTGTATTGATACATATACATGTACGTTGCAACTGCCTGTTCAGGTGTGGAATAATTCGGTACGCTATTTTCTGTAAGAATATGATTTGCCTTTTCCACATCTTCATATCCCATAAAAGAAGTTAGATATGGTTTTGAAAACTTATTCGTTCTATAAAGATCCATTATTTTTTCTGCTATTTCAGCCGGATCAGAACCCCCCTGAGGAGTATATATTATTAACACCCCATCAACGTTTTCATCAGTAAAACAAGCTTCTGCTGCCGCTTCATATCTTTTTGCCTTTGCATCCCCAAGTATATCGACGGGATTGCCTTTACTCCAGTGAGGCGGAAGGACGCTGTTTAACTTTTCGATTGTTGCAGCGCTTAATTGAGCAAGTTTACCACCCTGGGCTATTATCGCATCGGAAGCCATTACACCAGGTCCTCCCGCATTTGTAATTATGGCAAGGTTTGGCCCTCTGGGAAGGGGCTGCTTTCCTATAGCTTCGGCGCAGTTGAAAAGATCGGCGATATCCTTTACCCTCACAATTCCTGCCCGTTTAAATGCTGCATCATAGACCATATCCTCACCGGTTATAGCACCAGTATGTGAAGCTGCCGCCTTTGCACTTTCAACGGATCTTCCGGATTTTACTACAATTATTGGTTTTGTGCGTGAGAAGTGACGCGCTGCACTCATAAACTTCCTGGCATCTGTGATCCCTTCGATATACATCAAAATGCTTCTTGTTTTGGGGTCTGTACCAAAATAATCGATAAGATCCCCGAAATCCACATCGATCATTGAACCCACTGAAACGAAATTGCTGAAACTGATATTCTCATGGGTTGCCAGGTCAAGGATAGCTGATCCCAGGGCTCCGCTCTGGGATATGAATGCAATACTGCCAGGTTTTTGTTTCTTGGGAATAAAAGTTGCGTTAAGATTGATGTCAGGATGGATTATGCCCAGGCAATTGGGGCCTATGATCCTCATGTTATACTTATTTTTTATTTCCAGAATTCTCATTTCAAGTGCCTTACCCGATGCTCCTGCCTCTTTGAATCCGGCTGAAATAATAATTATTCCTTTAATTCCGAAAGTTCCACATTCCTCTATTATATCGGGAACTGTAATTGCCGGAGTCGCAATTATTGCAAGATCAACGATATAGGGAAGTTTAGAAACAGATGGATAGGCTTTCAGGCCAAGTATTTCCTGTTTGCGGATATTAACAGGATAAACATGCCCGGTATATCCCATTTCTGTAAGATTTTTCATAAGAATATAGCCTACAGAACCTTCTTCGTCACTGGCTCCTATCAATGCAATGCTTTTTGGATTAAAAATGCTATCAAGATTTACTGAATTCATGCAATTCTCCCCGACAGTCCTTATATTTACTTCTATCTTAATAAATATTAGGTTCAGGGAAAACTTCCCCGAATTTATTCACCCTGCTTCTGCATTTTCACATTTTGGAAAGCAATTTCATGCACTGCGCTGAACTGGCTTTTTCTTTCAACCCTTCTATATTCAGATGCACGTCTTGCTAGACCGCTCCAGAACAAATCCATATAATTCACCTCGTTTGCTGGATGATTGGATGATTATATATGCATGATCTGAGGGCGGGGTGAAAGTAATCGCTTAAAGAATGCTTTTTCTCTTCACGCATCATGCTTTTTGATTTGAAAAAAAAATGGGCCCGCGGAGATTCGAACTCCGGATCCCCGCCATGTAAAGGCGATATCATAGCCGACTAGACCACGAGCCCTGCGGTGGCTTAAATGTCAGTTGGGGTATATAGTTTTAATTGGTTGTGAGAATCTTGCTATGTCATTCAGAGGGGGCACTAGTTTCGCGTAAATTCAGTGGCAATCATATTTTATAACTATTAGTAATAAAAACCTACCGCGCAAAATCATTATTGATATTTGAATAACTATAGTTTACTAGAAAAAACAATATTAATAGCCCTATTTTACTTATAATAACTTACCGCGCAAAATTAATGTTTATATACTACCTTTGCCATATTAGATTTATGTTTTGGATAAAACCCAAATACTCCAAAGCGGAGATTAATCACGCAGGAGATATTTTAATAAATGAGAGTGCTTCAGAAGAACAAACAAACGAAGCACTAGATATTCTAAATAATTGGAGAGCAATTCATAGTTATCCAATGCACGTTTTCAAGGTAAGATTAAAGACTAAGGCGTTAATTGTTGACCAAAAGGCGTTAACGGTGCAGCGTCTAAAGCGTGTTCCTTCAATTATTAATAAATTACAAAGAAAATATAATGGACACTCCCCAACAATGAAGTTTTCCCAGATGCAAGATATTGGTGGGTGTAGAGCTGTTTTATCGAATGTAAATTTAGTAAACCAACTTTGTGACCAGTATTACTTAAAAGGAGATTTAAAGCATAAAAGAGTGGGGCTGAAAGATTATATCAAAAATCCTAAAAACGATGGTTATAGGAGCATTCATTTAATTTACAGGTATTTTAGTGACAAAGGAAAGAAAGAATACAATGGTTTGCTTGTTGAAATTCAAATAAGATCAAAATTGCAGCATCTTTGGGCAACTGCTATTGAAACAGTAGATTTCTATACTCGACAGGCAATTAAATCTAGTGAAGGAGAAGAAGAGTGGATGGAATTTTTTAGATTAGTTAGTTCTGCTTTTGCCAAGTTAGAGAATTGTCCGCTGGTTCCAAATACTCCAAACGATGAAAAAGAGCTATACTTAGAAATTAAAAAAAGAGAAGCAGAACTAAAGGTTATAAAAGTAATGAGGGGCTGGATGCAAGCAATTAAAGTTTTCGAACAGAAGGTCAAACAAACCCCGAAACTGCAATACTTCTTATTGGAATTGGATATCGCAGGAGAAAGACTCAGTATTACCCCTTATACAAAAGACAAAGAACAACAGGCAATAATGGATTATGCAGCCTCTGAAAAGAAAAATAGTGGTAAAAGAGAATACGATGTTGTTCTTGTTGGGGCAGATACAAGCACTGATTTGCAAAAGGCATATCCAAATTATTTCGTAGACGGAGGAGAGTTTCTGGCTAATTTGAAAAAAATTATAGATAAATATTAAAGGGATGAATGGGGATTTTTCTGATTACAAAATATTTCAACTGAATAGAAACATTTATGCTTAATTATGCCGTACAAGCGGCGCACGTCTACGAGGTTTTAAGAGAATTGCGATTGATTGAGGAACATATTTTATCCGTGATTGGCAGCATTAGTCTAAGATTTGTAGATTGTAAAGTTGGGCTCGTAGCTCAGTCAGGCAGAGCACCGGGCTTTTATTCAAATGAGAAGAAACCCGATGGTCGAGGGTTCAAATCCCTCCGAGCCCGTTTTTCCGGGAGGTAATTGTGTGAAAGAGAAAGAGCATGTCGGAAGGGAGTTTAATCCCCTTCAACATAAAATGGTACCAAAACACGAAATATTAAATGAAGATGAAATTAAAGAGCTATTGGCAGGATATAACGTAGATAAGGAACAATTGCCAAAGATCCGTGTAACAGATCCTGCTGCAGTAGCTGCAAAATCCAAGATCGGGGATGTTATAAGAGTTACCCGGGACAGTAAAACGGCAGGAAAAGCCTTTTATTATCGCATGGTCATCGCGTAAGCCGTAAATTGAGGTAATATGTTGGACAGAAGGGTTCTATCAAAAGCGTATTTTACAAGTGATAAAATAGTAAGACATCATGTAGATTCTTTCAATGATTTCCTGGACCATGGTCTTCAGAAAGTCATTGACGAACAGAGTAAAATTGATACCGAAATCGAAGGTACCTATGTTAAACTAAAAAAGATCCGGGTGGGCACTCCAGTTGTAAAAGAGGCAGATGGTGCCTCTGACAGGCTTCATCCTGCGGAGGCAAGGCTTCGGAATATCACATATTCTGCACCTCTTAAGTTAAGCATGGCAATAGTAACGCCTGAGGGTGAAAAGGAAGAAAAGGAAGCTGAAATCGGTTCTCTTCCTATCATGATATGGTCAAAATCCTGCAATCTTGTAGGATTATCCAAAAAGGAAATGATCGAGCTTGGGGAAGATCCCCAGGATCCGGGCGGATATTTTATCGTAAATGGTACTGAACGCGTAATAACCACACTTGAGGACCTTGCCCCAAATAAGATCCTTGTGGAGCTTGAAGAAAGATACGGAGAAAACATAGAAGTGGCAAAAGTATTCTCACAGCGCAGGGGTTATCGAGCCCTGGTCGTCGTGGAAAGAAGTAAAAAATCTATTCTTGAAGTTTCATTCCCATCCATATCAGGAAGGATCAATTTCGTCACTCTTATGAGGGCCATGGGCATCGAAACTGACCAGGATATTGTCAATGCCGTATCCGATGATCCAGAAATAATCAAATATATGCTTGAGAACCTTGAAGAGTCCGAGGCTGCAAACAAGATCGAGGCAATGGAAAAGATCGGCCTGCGAGTTGCTTCAGGCCAATCCAGGGATTACCAGGTAAAAAGAGCCAATTATGTAATAGACAGGTATTTATTACCCCACCTGGGTAACGACGAAATACACCGTATGGTAAAAGCACAATTCATTGGGCGCATGGCACAGGCATGTTTCGAACTCGCTCTCGGAAAAAGAGGAAGCGATGATAAAGATCATTATGCGAACAAGAGACTCAAACTCTCTGGCGAACTGATGGAAGACCTGTTCAGGGTATCTTTCAACAGGTTGACCCGAGATATAAAATACCAGCTTGAAAGAGCCAGCATGAGGAACAGGGATCTGAATGTGACGACAATTGTCCGGTCTGATGTGCTTACAGAACGCCTTGTGCATGCACTTGCAACAGGTAACTGGGTAGGAGGCAGGACAGGTGTCTCACAACTGCTTGACCGTACGGATTATATTGCAACATTGTCCCATTTACGAAGGGTGATTTCACCATTATCAAGAGCACAACCCCATTTCGAAGCAAGGGACTTGCATCCTACGCAGTGGGGAAGAGTCTGCCCGTCTGAAACACCAGAAGGTCCTAATTGCGGACTTGTGAAGAACTTTGCACAGTTAGTTGAGATATCAACAGCTGCCGGAAATGAAGCGCAGATCAAGACTCTGCTTCTGGATATGGGCACTGAACCTATCGTTAGGGAACTTGTTGGACGTGAAGATGTCCCAACAACATATGCTACTGAATTGGAAGCGCTTGAAGAAGCTGAAGAAACAAAACCCATGCCAGAAGAGGAGGTTGATTCATTTGAATAAAGCTAGAGTATTCTTAAACGGGGAACTTATCGGGACTCATGACAATCCAAGATTACTTACTGCGCAATTGAGGAAAAAACGAAGACTCGGTGAGATCAAGAAACAGGTCAATGTCATATATTATGAGGATACGAATGAGATAATTATGAACTCTGACCAGGGAAGAGCCAGACGCCCTGCAATAATTGTCGAAAATGGTAAACACCTCATAACAGCTGAACATATCGAACGCTTGAAAAAGAACGAGATAACTTTTGACAATCTCGTTGAAGCTGGCCTGGTCGAGTACCTTGATGCTGAAGAAGAAGAGAATGCCTTCATAGCTATCGATGAAAAGGACCTGACAACGAAACATACCCATCTTGAGATGGATCCGTCTTTGATCCTGGGTATATGTACAGGAATGGTCCCTTTCCCGGAGCACAATGCTTCGCCAAGGAACACGATGGGCGCAGGCATGGTCAAGCAGTGTCTTGGCATGTCAACGCCAAATATGAAATTAAGACCGGATACAAGAGCTCATGTGCTGCATTATCCCCAGAAGGCAATGACCTCAACACAGACAGCAGAAGCTATAGGCTTTGATACTCGTCCTGCAGGGCAGAATTTCGTTGTTGCAGTATTATCTTATGAAGGATATAATATAGAAGATGCCCTTGTCGTTAATAAAGGCGCAATAGACCGCGGCCTTGGAAGAAGTCATTTCTTCAGGACGAACGAAGGGGAAGAGAGAAAATACCCTGGTGGCCAGGAAGATAAATTTGAGATACCTGACACGGAAGTAAGGGGCGCAAGAAGTGCGGAAGTTTATAAGTTGCTCGATAGCGATGGTCTTGTAAATCCCGAAATACCAGTAGGGCCAAATGATGTCCTTATTGGAAAAACAAGCCCTCCAAGATTCTTGGAAGAACCGACCGAACTGGGATTAAGCCCGGTACAGCGAAGGGAAAGCTCTGTTACGATGCGTTCAAATGAGAAAGGCATCGTTGATACCGTAATTCTTACTGAATCCGAGAACGGTTCAAGGCTTGCAAAAGTAAGAACGCGTGATTACAGGATCCCGGAGATCGGAGATAAATTCGCTTCACGGCACGGTCAGAAGGGAGTTATCGGCCTCATTGTACCTTATGAAGACATGCCCTTCACCGAGAATGGCCTGGTACCCGATCTGATTCTTAACCCGCACGCTATCCCTTCAAGAATGACCGTAGGTCACGTTCTTGAGATGATAGGCGGTAAAGTGGGCGCGCTTGAAGGACGCAGGATAGATGGGACAGCTTTTTATGGAGAATCTGAAGAGAACATTACATCATCACTTGCTAAATATGGATTATCAAAAACCGGTAAGGAAGTTTTCTACGATGGAATAACCGGCAATAAGATCCAGGCAGATATTTTTGTAGGGGTTATCCTGTACCAGAAATTGTATCACATGGTATCATCAAAGATGCATGCAAGATCACGTGGACCTGTCCAGGTATTAACAAGACAGCCTACGGAAGGAAGAGCACGTGAAGGAGGTCTGCGCTTTGGAGAAATGGAACGAGATGTTCTTATAGGACATGGAGCGGCAATGGCGCTTAAGGAAAGGCTGCTTGATGAATCAGACAAGGTAACGGAATATGTTTGCTCCCATTGCGGCATGATAGCGACGCTTGATAAACGAAGAAATATCACGATATGCTATGATTGCGGCGCAGAAACGGATATTCATCCAGTGGAAATGAGCTATGCCTTCAAACTATTGCTTGATGAGATCATATCGCTTGGCGTTGCGCCAAGGCTTGTATTGGAAGATGCTGTTTAGGTGAAGATTATGGTAATTTCAACCCCAAAAAGAGTAAAAGAAATCAAATTCGGACTGATCTCACCCAAAGAGTTCAGGAAAATGAGTGTCAGCAGGATCATAACTGCCGATACCTATGATGATGACGGTTTTCCCATAGAGATGGGATTGATGGATACAAAACTCGGTGTTATTGATCCCGGTCTTCGCTGCAAGACATGCGGCGGAAGAGCAGGTGAATGCCCCGGGCATTTCGGACACATAGAACTTGTGGCTCCGGTTATCCATGTAGGTTTTGCAAAGCTCATTCGCAAGATCTTAAGAGCAACATGCAGGAATTGCGGCGCGCTGCTCCTTGACCCTTCAGTGAAAAAAGAAACCGTTGAAAAGCTACGGACACTTAAGAAAATGGGTCAACCCATTGAAGATGTCGTAAATGAGGTTTTTAAGGAAGCTCGGAAATCAAAAGCGTGCCAGTACTGTAATGAAGAGCAAAAAGAAATCAAATTCGAAAAACCCACGACGTTCATAGAAGATGGTCATAAACTGATGCCTACCGATATTCGTTCACGTCTTGAAAAGATGACGGATGATGACATAGAAGTCATAGGCATGGATTCTCAGAACGCACGCCCGGAATGGATCATTCTTACAGTTCTTGCTGTTCCACCTGTCACCATGCGCCCCTCAATTACTCTTGAATCAGGGCAGCGAAGTGAAGATGACCTTACACATAAGCTTGTGGATATTATCCGCATTAACCAGAGGTTCCAGGAAAACCGCGAAGCTGGCGCACCGCAGTTGATCATTGAGGATCTGTGGGAATTGCTTCAATATCATGTTACTACATTTATTGACAATGCAGTCTCAGGAGTCCCTCCTGCCCGTCACAGGTCAGGAAGACCACTTAAAACCCTGTCCCAGAGATTAAAAGGTAAGGAAGGAAGGTTCAGGGGAAGTTTATCAGGTAAACGTGTCAATTTCTCTGCAAGAACCGTGATCTCGCCTGACCCAAATCTTGGCATGCATGAAATAGGAGTTCCCCTGGCGATCGCTAAGGAACTTACAATAACAATGTATGTAACACCCAGGAATATTAATGAAGTTAAGGAATATGTCAGACGCGGTCCTGATAATCATCCCGGCGCCAATTATATAGTCAGGGCGGATGGAAGAAGGTTAAGGATAACCGATAAGAACGGTCCTGAACTTGCAGATCTTGTTGAATTAGGATGGAAAATTGACAGGCAGATGAAGGATGGAGACATTATTTTATTCAACAGGCAGCCGTCACTCCACAGAATGAGTATAATGGCGCATGAAATAAAAGTGCTGCCCCATAAAACCTTCAGGCTCAATCCTGCAGTATGTCCTCCATATAACGCGGACTTTGACGGTGATGAAATGAACATGCACGTGCCGCAAACCGAAGATGCACGCGCAGAAGCAAAAATTCTGATGCACGTCAGGGAAAACATCATCTCCCCAAGATTCGGCGGTCCTATCATTGGCGGTATCCATGACCACATTTCAGGGCTTTTCTTGCTTACGAACAGTAAAGATAAGATCAATAAAGACGATGCTCTTGAACTTCTTGCAAAATCCGAGATATGGGAATTGCCAGAACCTGCAGGAAAAGAGAATGGTAAACCCTACTGGAACGGAAAACAGATATTCAGCCAGATCCTTCCGAAAGGGCTTAACCTGGAGTTTAAAGCAGAGATATGCGAACAATGCGACACCTGCAAGGGTGTGGATTGCGAACATGATGCATACGTAGTGATCAAAGATGGCGTTCTGGAAATGGGTTCCATAGATGAAAAAGCGGTGGGCGCTTTTAAGAGTGTCATTCTTGACAAACTTATAAAAGAATTCAATTCAGATTTAGCATGTAAATTTATCGATGATGCGACCCGTCTTTCAGTACGGGGTATCATGCGAAGCGGGTTCAGTTTCGGGATCGATGACGAACATCTACCTTCGGAGGCTCAGGGCCAGATAAATGAAGTATTGACGGGCGCAACTGATAAAGTTGAAAAACTGATTCTTGCTTACAAGGCTGGTGAACTTGAACAGTTGCCAGGCAGAACCATCGAGGAAACACTTGAAATGGAGATAATGAAAGAATTAAGCCGGGCAAGGGACGCTACAGGCGAAATTGCTGGTCAGCATCTTGGAATGGACAATGCTGCAGTCATAATGGCAAAGTCAGGTGCAAGAGGTTCTATGCTGAACCTTACGCAGATGGCGGCATGCGTAGGGCAGCAAGCAGTTCGAGGAGAGAGGATCCAGAGAGGTTATGCCGGGCGGACATTATCCCACTTTGACAAAGGCGATCTGGGAGCACAAGCGCATGGATTCGTCAAGGCAAGTTACAAGGGCGGATTATCGCCTACGGAATATTTCTTCCACGCCATCGGCGGTCGAGAAGGTCTTGTGGATACAGCCGTAAGGACTTCCCAGTCAGGATACTTGCAGCGCAGGCTTGTGAATGCTCTTCAGGACCTTGAAGTGCAATTTGATGGCACGGTGAGGGATACAAGGAACATGATCATCCAGTTCAAATTTGGAGAGGATGGGATAAACCCGATGAACAGCGATTTCAGCAAACCCGACGCAGTCAAAAGAATAATAGACTCTGTTGCAGGGGTGAAAGAATGAACGCAACCCAGAAAAGTATTGATGAGATGATTTCGGGTCTTAAGTTGCCCCAGAATGTAATTGATAACCTTACTCGTGAACTCAAAGAAAGGAAGGTCACAAAGAAACAGATGGAAGAGATCGTTAAACGTCTCAATTCCGGATATGAGAATGCCAAAATAGAGGCAGGGGAAGCCGCAGGAGTAGTTTCGGCGCAATCCATCGGGGAACCAGGTACACAGATGACAATGAGAACTTTCCACTATGCAGGTGTGGCTGAGATCAACGTTACGCTGGGTTTGCCCAGGCTTATCGAAATAGTGGATGCCAGGAAAAACCCAAGCACTCCAATGATGACCATATTTCTTGAAAAAGACTATGCTCAGGACAGGGACAAAGCTCGTGAACTTGCATGGAAAATTGAAGCCACTTATATAAATGTGCTTGGCAGCATGTCAACCGATATCATTGAAATGAAGGTCATTATCGAGTTGAATAAAAAAGCACTGGACCAGAGGAACATGACTCCGGAAGAAGTCGCTAAAAAAATCAACGAGGAACTTGGAGTATTAGCCGAAATTAATGGTGATATGCTTATATTAGTGCCAAGTAAACCTTCATACAGGGAGCTTCTACAGCTTGTAAAAAGTGTGCATTCAGTAATTCTGAAGGGTATTAAAGGAATAAAAAGGGTAGTTATAAGAAAAGAAGACAGCGGAGAATATGTCTTATACACTGAAGGTTCTATGCTCAAGGAAGTGCTTGCAATAGATGGTATTGATGCAACCAGGACGAGGACGAATAATGTCAATGAGATATTTGAAGTAATGGGAATTGAAGCCGCCAGGCAGGCATTGATCAATGAGGCCACTGATACCCTCAAAGAACAAGGTCTTAATGTGGATATTCGGCATATCATGCTGGTTTCGGATATAATGACTGTTGACGGGGATGTAAAACCCATAGGCAGGCATGGCATTTCTGGTGAAAAGGCCAGTGTCCTTGCAAGGGCCGCGTTTGAAGTCACGGTAAATCACCTGCTGGATTCCGGAATGAGGGGCGATGTCGATGAGCTAAGAGGCGTCACCGAAAACGTAATTGTCGGACAGCCCATACGATTGGGTACCGGAAATGTTAAATTAATAGCAAGAAAAGCAAAATAACGGAGAATAAGTATGGAAACTGATTTAAATAAAGTATTTAGAAGCGTTTTATCAACAGGAAAAGTTGTAATAGGTGCAAAACAAACCCTGGATGCTGTAAAAAATGGAACCGCACAGGTTGTTGTTATGTCCTCGAATTGTCTTGAGTTGACAAGAAATGGATTAAAAGGTGTTCCCGCAATAAATTTTCAGGGAAATGGAATAGAACTTGGAATAGCATGTGGGAAGCCATTTTCAATCACATCCTTTGCAGTATTGGAGCCGGGTGATTCTGGAATACTCTCTGTCAAGGAGTCTAATGAGTGAAGTTAAGCTAAGTATGGATGGAATAAGGTACATAGCATTATTTGAAAAAATTACCGGTGCAGGCGCAAGGGATTGTTATGAAGATACAGAGAATAACAGGCTTTTGTTCGTGATAAAAAACGGTGATATGGGCCTTGCGATTGGAAAGGGCGGGGAACATATCAACAATGTGAAGAAGGCTATTAGTAAGTCCGTTGAGATCATCGAACATTCAGATGATCCTGCGATATTCATAAAAAATGCATTTCATCCAATTATCTTAAAAAATATAACTATTAAAATTCATGATGACAAGCGTATAGCTTATGTAGAAGTTCCAACTAAAGAGAAAGGACTTGCCATCGGGAGAGACGGCAAAAATATTGAGAAAGTAAAAAAGCTCTCCTTAAGGCATCATAATATAAGCGACGTAATAATTCAGTGATTTAAATTATATATTGGAGGAAAAAACTACATGGGAAAAGGATTATATGCGGCTCGTAAACTAGAGAGCGTCGGCAAAAGTAGCAGATGGAGCGATGGAGATTTCGCAAGACGAGCCCTTAATTTGGATATAAAGGCAGATCCGCTCGGAGGCGCCCCACAGGCAAGGGGCATTGCTCTTGAGAAAGTCGGGATCGAGGCTAAACAGCCAAATTCGGGCATCAGGAAATGCATAAGGCTTCAGCTTATCAAGAACGGCAAACAGATATCAGCTTTCTGTCCATTGGACGGGGCCATTAATTTCATAGACGAACATGATGAAGTGGTCGTTGAACGAATAGGCGGCAAAATGGGCGGCGCCATGGGAGATATTCCCGGCGTTCGCTGGAAAGTAATATCTGTAAATAATGTTGATCTAAGACAAATGGTTCTTGGAAAAAAGGCAAAACCGGTGAGATAATATGCAGAAATTATTTGGAAAATGGGATTTTACAGAAGTTGAGGTCAAAGACCCAAGCGTTAAGGCGTATATTAATCTTACACCTACCGTTGTTCCGCATTCTGGAGGCAAGAATGCCACGCAGCAGTTTGCAAAATCAACGCTGAACATTGTTGAGAGGCTTATCAATAAGGTAATGCGTGAAGAGCATAATACTGGCGCCAAAATAACAGTGACAAAAACTGTAATGGAAGCATTCGAAATTATTAACAAAAAGTCTAACCAGAATCCAATACAAATATTTGCCAATGCTATTGTAAACGCAGGGCCAAGAGAAGAAACCGTAAGGTTGCAATACGGCGGCATAGCTGTTCCAAAATCTGTTGACACAGCTCCACAGCGCCGTGTAGATACCGCACTTCGCCTGATCGCCGAAGGGGCTCAGAAAGCATCTTTCGGAACTAAGAAGACCCTTGCCAGCGCTCTGGCAGAAGAGATAATAGCGGCATCCAACCGTGACGTAAAAGGTTACGCCATGGGCAAGAAAGATAATATCGAAAGAGTTGCAAAAGCAGCACGGTAGATCGCATAACTCAGGTTATGTGATTTTTTTATCATCAACACAAAAAAAGAAATAATTCATTCCTCATTGGCGTTTTCCAGGTAAAAGTAAACGGCTTTTAAAAGAGCCTCTTTTACATGCGCTTCTTTGGTTTTCATTTTTAATGCAAGAACATCATCCTTTGGAAAAATGGACTGTACATGAACCAGATTTTTCTGGTCGATTGATCCTTGAGCCAATGTTTGTTTTGGATTCTGATTATATACGAATTGATTTCCAAAAGGCATTCTCTGTCTTTGCATCTCTTTTTCTGCTTTTCTTTTTGTTCTTTCACGTTCTTCGATTATCCTGATTGCGTGTATCAGTTTCATTTTTTGCTCCTCATTTTTAGTATGTGTGCAATATTTGCACAGGCACCCCATATGAATTGGTAGTATATATAATTTTAGCAACATTTGCATAACAATGGTATTGTTCCAACCAATCAAAAATAGTTTTTTGAGCAATAGTTTAGTTAAACGATACGAAAGGCTGGATACGACGGATTTTTAGAAAAAACTATTAAAACTTCGCCCCTGTAAGTGTTTTTGTTTCGGTAACGCCTTTTAATGCCCTTATTTTATTGACCACGATATCACTTAATCCCTCATAATCGCTTGTCTGTACTTTTGCGATGAGGTCATAATCGCCAAAAAGTGGATATAGTTCCTGGATTTCATCCCATTGTATCATTGTGTCGAAGACCTTTTTTTCAGTTCCCGGCGATACATTGATCAATACAAAGCCAATGGTCATTAATTTTCACCCATTAGTTACTAATTGGTTTTAAGGAATATAATATTATCTAAACGAATATACGTGATGTTTTATCTATTTTTTTATCTCCATATACGCCCAATCATCGCAACCTTGAACAACATTTTGTGAGCCGCATTTTGTGCATACAGCAGAGCATATCAATCCCCTGCCATCTCCTAAAACATCCATCTCGACACAAAATTGCGAAACTCCATGCTGTTTATTCATGAGCTTATCAAGACGTTCTTCCTCACCCTCATTTTCAGGGCATCTTGACAATATAAAAAACCTGTCTTTTATGTCCGTATCGTTCTGGCAATCAGAACATACTTTCGGCCCGGTACTTTTCCATGATTTACTGATAGAGGTGCTCAAGTCATTAAATGATATTTCTCTGACATCAATATCCCCGTTCTTCATTTCATCAATTTTTTGCGCAGCCACGAAAGATTTCCTGGCATCGTCAGTGCGTTTTTCAAGAAGGCATGCCTCGCCGCATGCGCGAAGGAGCTCTTTTGCCGGTGTCCTTTTAGCTAAAGCATAAGCTTCAAGGCCGGGAGTGATCTGTCCGATATTGAAACAAAAATTCCCGCAAATAACGAGTTCTTCTTCAGGCGGGGCTTTATTTATTAGTTTATATGCTTCAAGACCAAAAGAGAGCCTACCCTCTTTGAAACACATGCTTGCGCATGCGATAAGTTCTTCTTCAGGGGGTGTTTCTTTTATGAGCTTGTAGGCTTCAAGTCCTGATGTGAGTTTTCCTTTAAGCAGGCACTCTCTTCCTGTGATAGCGATCTTCTCTTTAGGAAGCGGCATATCGATCAGTTTTGAGGCATCAACTGCTGAGTAGATTTTTCCTTCCTCAAGATATTTATTGACATATTTGATAAGCACATCTTGAGGCAATTCTATACATGCGGCTTTTGAGCCGTCTATTGCTTTTGACATCCACCCGGTATCAAGATATTTCTGAATGTATGATCCGAGTTCTTCTTTTGAAAGCGGAACTTTGGTGACTTTGGACGCATCTATGGCTTCACGCATCTTCCCTGATTCAAGACATTTTTTGATGTATGCAATAGCTTTCTCATCGGTCATTTCTGATTTTTCCAGGTATTTTTTAACCTGTTTAAACGTTCTGACGCTAACATTAATAAGACTTGTGGATATGGGAAATCGTCTCGATTCAGTGTGATACTATTTCTATTATATCATAGAAGTGTCAGCAAAAAAGGTTACAATCCATTGGAACATAAATTACAGTCTAAATTTTTAGTAGTAACGTTAAATATTCGGTTATTCACACTCTTGTTTATATTGATGTGAAATATAATATAAATAGTAATATTTTACCTAAACTCTAATAGTTTATGATTTAACCTCCAAATGCTAAAATTGACTTAAAAAAAGAAGGAATAAAGATATTATGAAACCTAAAGTCCTTATTGTTGATGATGACCCGATTAATATTGAACTTTTAGAGGGTTATCTATCGAAAGATTATGGTATTCTGAAAGCTCACGATGGGAATGAAGCATTAATCATTGTGGGGGCAACTCCTCCTGATATCATATTGCTTGACATAATGATGCCAGGGATAAATGGATATACAGTTTGTAAGAAACTTAAAGATGATCCTAAAACCAGTCATATACCTATTGTTATGCTAACATCTTTGCATGGCACAGAGGCCCGGAATAAAGCAATCGAAGCAGGAGCGGATGATTTTATAACTAAACCATTTGATAATATTGAGGTGTTTATACTTTCTTATACGTTGAAAAATAAGAAACTATATCCTTTTGAACGTGCCAGTAGTGCCATAAGAACAGCAACGGCAATTTTCCCCTTTCTGGAAGACCGCACACAGCATTTAAAGTAAGAGGAAGGATTAAATGTTGTATGTATTGTTTTAAGAATTACGAATTTCAAACCGAAACTTTACTTTGGTAACATCTGAATCACTACTTTTTCGCAATGATAATGAATTCGTCTGCAAAAAGATTTTTCCAAGCTTTCGCCATCCAGTACCACATGAAGTTCAATTTCTCCACGTAATAATATATGCTGGGTGTAACCTCAAGCCATATGATGCGATATCCCGACTCTATAGCCAGGTTTTTTGCAGACCGCAGGGTAAAGAACCGCAAATGGCTCCTCTCAAAAACGGTTCCATCTTCATATTCGAATTTGCCAAGAAAGATTGTTATCCTGGAATGCCAATTTACAATGTTCGGAACAGAATATATCAATAAACCATCCTCTTTAAGATATTTCCTAAGGCGTTTCAATAACTGTCCGGGTTCTATCATGTGTTCAAGCGCATTTCCAATAATTATGCAATCAAAAGCTCCATTTTCATAAGGCAATTCCGTATTTTCAATATCAATGTTCAATACCTCGATGCATTTTCCTCTTGCAAAAGAGGAGATTATGGGGTCCTTGTCAACACAATAAACCCTGCATTTTTTCTTTAGGGTCAAAAGATTTGCAAGCCTGCCAGAACCGCACCCGATCTCAAGCACAGTTGACCCTGCGGGGACCTGTTCGAATATCTTGCATCTTGAAGTGTAATTATCAATATACATATTTTCTATTCTATGAATCTTTCTTAAATTTTAATGACTTAAAATGCGGTCCTTTCCAGTATACCATTTTTTCAATATTGATCTGGATAATTACATCGTTTTCTCCCATCGGTTTATTCTCAATGACTTTCTGGTATTTGCTTTTGAATTCCAGATAGATATCATAGTATAATTGCAGCGTCTCTTCTGATAAGAAATATATTGGCGCCCTGTCTGTGATAATCGCTGTACCCTGTGCCATTACACCTTCATTGTTGAATGGGTTTACAGGGTCTCGAATGTCTATTGTAATACTGACATTGGAATTTTCAGATAAGTTCTTGGTCTTCTTTGATCTTTCGTTAGTAATAAAAAATATTTTCTGCGAATTCTCATCATACACAAAAAAAACCGGGGTCAGATGTGGCTGGTCAAATCTGTCGCTCGTGCAGACATACCCGAAATAATTCGCATATAAGATATTTCGCATTTCATCTGGTATTTGCATGTTCACACCGGCACACTGATCTGTTTTGCTCCTCTCCAGTAGATGATCTTGACTGGTTTTACTTCGACCAATATCCTCGCTATGATCGGCGTCAACTGCCAGGCTTTTGGTAATTCCGATGTAGAATATTTCTTGGTATAATCAGGATATTTCTTCATAAAAAGTCTTAAAGCTCCAATCATGCGAAAAAGTCTAAGAGGAATATCCATTAATCCATATATCTTGACTTCTCCTGTGAACATGACTGCCTTATTCTCATAGATATTGCTCATATCCCTTTTATCGATCAGGAATGCGACTTTATTGTTTTGCTGCATGATCTTTAATTTTTTTGCTTCCTTTGATGTATTGAAATATATTTTCTGCCCGTCAAAAACATAGACTACAGGAGTGACATGTGTAATTCCACCAAGTGAAGTACCGATGTATGCAAAACTTGATTCATTAACGAGATTATAAATATCCGGGGGAAGCCAGGGCACTTTTGATATGATATATGCTGATATTACAGAAGTAAAGGTCACAAAAAACATAAAGACCAGTATGATCGTAAAAAGGAGTTCATCGGTCTTGAAAATAGGTAACAAAAGAAGCGATATCAGCCCGAAGAATACATTATTTATATCTATCTTTTGCAGATATCTAAGCTCCGTGTAAGGTGTATGTTCAAGTTCAGTCCTTTTTTCTGCAAGTCTCTTGAGCCGGATAGATCTCCACAGAGCAAGGGCTGATGTCCATAACCCCAGTCCCATCCTGTAACAGATGTCCCATATAAGAAGACTAACGAACAATAACAAAATTATATGCGGTTCTTTTCCAAGCCACATTTCCAGCAGATCCGTGCCCAGATAAAAAATATAGATCATGAATGGAATGAAAATAACAAGCCCGGGTACTGCTTCATAATGATTCCTGTTAAAAAGGATGTCTTTATACCTCTCAAGCAATTCATTTTCATCCATGCTTAATGGCGCCCTGAATTTACGAAGCGTTGGCGCGAGTTGCAGGATCAATAGGCTCCACGACACTGCGACAAGTATGGCAAGTGAACCGTATAGCATTGAAATTTGTTTAATACTAAAGACAAAACCAAGGAAGATACCGATGACAAGAAGTAAAAGTAATTGCAGAAGAATGCTGTATTTATTAGAAAGAAGGGAGAATGGGGGAATTCTACCCACAATCTCTTCGTATATCCATTTCATCTCTTTTTTTTCGCTATTATCCATTTATAGGATTTATGTAAGGGATTGTTAATAAAACCTTATCCTGAATCGATATCAGAGAACAAATAGATAATATTATTTATAATGGGCGCCATTATTGTAACTGGTGAGGTATGACTAATATAAAACTTATTTCAATATTTATTTTAACGATATCATTGTTTTTTCTTGGTTGCGTTGAAGAAAAACCGGTAGCAACTCCAGTCTCGACAGCTACCCCGACAGCTACGGCTATAACTTCTCCAACTGTTGTTCTGACTACTCCGACACCTACTCCTGTTCCGACCCAAATAAGGGATCAGAAGCTTTATATTTCTGATGTAGATGACAAATATGGATTCCAAAAGGTCACGGTCTTGAATAGCTCAGCGCCATATAGTAATCGCACTCTTATGATAAACACAGGTGACACTGTAAAATGGGTCAATGTCGCTACGGATTACAGCATAACAGTGGTAAGCCGGGAAGGTTTGTGGAACAATTCAACTTCGATGATGAGGTACAGATATAGATATTTCAATTATACATTTGATAAGCCCGGAGAATTTGAAGTCTATATTGATAAGTTCCCTAAACTTAGTCATCAGAAAATAGTTGTGAATCCCTGAGGGATAAAACATATTATTTTTTTTTTATCAACTATTTAACACGAAGAATCATTATGATTAAATCGATATGTTTATATATTGATTAATGGGAAATAGTTTTCCGCGCAAACCATTTTAGTACTGAATCAATGTCACTAGAATCAGAGTTACTGCAAAGCAGTAAACAGCTACACACAGTTAGGAGGCGGTCTTATACATAAAGAAGAGTTAATCCAACTACATACACTGATGGTGCAAATGAAGAGGTTCTTTGAGGAAAGTGAAAATGTGGAATTTTCACGGTATCAGTCCCTTCAGATAAGCCCCATACATGTGCATCGAAGCAAAGCCGAACACAAACATGCGATTTTCATCCTTGGCCAGGAGATTGCGTCAGTAATGGCGCATGATGAGTTCTCAGGACCAGGAAGAACACAGGTGCGAATGCAGGAACTTGCAAGTCGCGCTGTGGATGAAATGATGCATTAAAAAACGTCTCTATTTTTTTATTCTATCGCTTCGCCAAAACATTTCGAAGCATATATTAGGTACTACAGAAAAATAACTGATTGTTTGATGACCCGTAATGGATATTTTTGGTTCATCATATGAGGGATATTTAATGGAACTAAATGGAGTAGAGATAGAAGATACATTTGCGGAAGCATTTCCGATAAAGATAGCACGGATCCTGATCACAGGCGCAACAAAGAAATGGGCTCTTGTAGCTGCACAGGAAACAACCGGTTTTGGTACATCAGTCATAATGTGCCCGGCAGAAGCAGGTATTGAAAGGGTGGTTAATGGCAATGAGACCCCGGATGGAAGACCTGGGGCTTATATCCAGATATGCACTTTCGGCTACAAATCACTTGAAGAACAGTTATTAAAACGCCTTGGCCAGTGCGTCCTGACAGCCCCAACAGCCGCGATGTGGAATGGACTTCCAAACGCGGAGAAGCAATTCGACACCGGGTTCAAACTGAAATTCTTTGGTGATGGATTTGAATCCGAAACTAATATTGGTGGAAGAAAAGCTTATAAAATACCGATGATGCAGGGCGATTTTGTCACAGAGCATGGTATTGGGGCACAGGAAGGCATTGCCGGGGGAAATTTCTTCATAATGGCAGATAACCAGATGGCTGCGCTTGCTGCTGCTGAAAATGCAGTAGATGCAATAGGTCAGCTGGATGGAACAATAACGCCGTTCCCCGGGGGAATTGTTGCAAGCGGTTCCAAAGTCGGATTTACGAATTATAAATTCATGAAGGCAACAACCAATGAAAAATTCAGCCCTTCAATAAAAGCAAATATAAAAGATACACAAGTACCGGCTGATGTAAATGCTATTTATGAAATAGTTATCAACGGTTTGAGCACTGAGGCAATTAGCAAATCCATGAAAGCAGGAATAGAAGCCGCTGTCACTGTCCCAGGAGTCAAAAAGATAAGCGCAGGGAATTATGGCGGGACACTGGGTCCACATAAATTCAGTCTGCATGGTCTTTTTTAATTTGAAGGGGATTAAATCCCACTTCTCTTTTTTTCTTAACTATCATTTGTTAACTATCTTTTCTTAACCAGAAAGGTTATCTAATATTATTTAGAAATCTGTTATTAACAAAGGATATTTTATTATGTTGAATTCTACCAAAGATGTTATCGAAATAATAAAAACACGTCGCTGTGTCCGTGAATATCTGGATAAGGAAATCCCTGATACCGATATCAGATTTCTTATCGATTGCGCGGGATATGCCCCATCCGGCTTGAATATGCAGCCATGGGCCTTTCTTGTGATAAAGAACAAGGATAAGATCCTGCAGCTTTCAGAAATATGCAAGAAGTCCATGATTCCTCTGCTTGAAGAAATGAAAAACACGTCAAAAGCCGCCTCAGAATTTCTTTCATTCCTGAAACAAAAAGGAAGTGATATCTTTTATGGCGCGCCCGTGCTTATAATAATACTTGGGAACAGGAACGCGCCAACTGCGGTATATGATTGCGCTATGGCAGCACAAACAATGATGCTTGCAGCACAGTCCATGGGTATCGGAAGCTGCTGGATAGGAGCCGCCCAGCGCGCCCTGATGGATGAAAAACTCCTGGTGGAAATAGGAGCACCTGAGGGCTATATCCATGTAGCACCACTGATTTTTGGGTATCCTAAAGGAGAGACTAAGATGCCTGATAGGATAGAGCCAAAAATAGTATGGATGAAATAAGGCGAGTGTGCTGGCGATTTTAGATTCATTGTTTCCAAGTATATAATGATGATACTTATCATAAATTTGGTATCAATTTGGGTATAATCTTGGAAAAATCATATTATAGTATATACTAATTATGAATTAAGTAGAGGATAAATAACTATCATCAAGATTCACTTCCTATCCTATCCACAATCTATCCAAGAACTCTTGAAATCCTCTACCTTTTCTAATTATTGCCTTATTTTTTATTATTGTCTTAATGAAGCATTTATATAAGTATTACAACAACCTTTACATATCATTGCCTGTATATTATAGGAAAGTGAAACAGCACGCTATCCTTCCAGAAAAAGTAAAAAGATATGAAGAGCTTTTACGAAAAGCTTTGAAATCCTTTGAAATAGGCGTACAGGAAAATTCCCATTTAAGAAAAGTGTGTGAAGATTTTTCAAATATGGCAAGTTCCTACTACTATGACGGGATGCACTTTATGGAAGAAGGGGATTTGGTGAATGCTCTTGTATGTTTCAGTTATGGACATGCGTGGCTGGATGCCGGTGTAAAACTCGGCGTGTTTAAAGTAAGTGATGAAAATTTGTTTACAGTTTGAAGAGGAAAAATAATATGTCAAATTATATTGTTACGCTTGAAGCGGCATGGCTTGTGAAAAGTGTAGAAAGTGTTGAAGATGCAATGAACATAGCGATATCTGAGGTTGGAAAGATGCTTAATCCCGACCTTAATTTCGTGGAGATAGAAGTAGGAACAACAAGCTGTCCTGCATGCGGTGAGGCTTTTGACAGCGTATTTATGGCAGCAGGTACTGCTCTTGTGGGAGTTCTGCTTGAGATGAAAGTGTACGATGCGGAAAATGAAGAGCATGGCGCAAGAATTGCCAAGTCCACAATAGGGAAGGCTTTGAAAAATACGCCGCTAAATGTTGTTGACGTAGATGAATTTGAAGGCGGAAGGGAAAAGAAGCACTCGAAAGGTAAAGTTTTCACTGAAGAATAGCTTATCAAATAAGAATGAAGCTAGCAGCACTCGTATCAGGAGGCAAGGATTCCTCCTTTGCAATATATAAAGCACTGCAGGAAGGACATGTTGTAACAGACCTTGTCACGATCATACCGGCAAATGAGGACTCATATATGTTCCATTCTGCCAATATCCACCTGACAAGCCTCATTTCAGAGTCATGCGGCATTCCTTTAACATCGCAGGTATCAACGGGTGAGAAAGAAAAAGAGCTTGATGACCTGAAAAAAGCCCTATTGCCACTGAAAATAGAAGGTGTTGCGGTGGGGGCTATCGAATCAGAATACCAGGCATCACGGGTGAGGCGTATTTGCGATGAGCTTGGACTCGTTATGTATGCCCCTTTGTGGCATAAAGACCCGGAAAGCCTGCTTTTCGAAATGATCGAATGCATGGACATAATTTTGGTTAAGGTAGCAGCCGGCGGTATGGATGAATCATGGCTGGGCAGGCGTTTTGACAAAAAGATGATAGCTGACCTTAAAGAGCTAAACCGAAAGTACAGGGTGCATCTTGCCGGCGAGGGCGGCGAATATGAGACGCTTGTGCTAAATGCGCCCTATTACGGCAAAAAGATCAAACTCATTGAGACCAGAAAGGTGTGGATGGGCGATCACGGGATTTTGAAAGTAATAGAAGCAGAGCTTGTTTCATGATCCGTAAAAATTTAACAACGAACTCAATACGAACTCACGCCACTGGAGTTCGTTTCAGTTCGTACAAGTTCGTTGTTGACGTTATTGTTGTTTTTGATTGTTAAGAATATCTTATCAGATTTGCATTGGGCTCAGTTCCCTTCTGTCTTAACTTTTGTTTCTTTCAATTTGAACAATTCCGCAACCGTATCCAGGAATTTTTCATCATCGTGCTCTGCGGCATTCCTTAAGATCTTTGTTGGTTCGGCCAGGATCTGTTTTGCAAAAGAATGTGTCATATCATCCAGGACTTCGCGTTCTATATCACCGATCGTATGTCTTGATTTCAGTTTATTTATTGCCGCTTCGCGTTCCTTTTCCCGGATTTGTTCGACCTTGGAATAAAGAGCTGAAATTATACTATCCGCCTGCTGGCGTTTATATTGTTTCTTAAGAAGACCCAGTTCCTCTTCTATTATGATTTCTGCCTTTTTTGCTTCGCTTCTTCGCTTATCCAGGTTTGCTTCACTGATGCTTCTTAAGCTGTCGATATTGTGAAGGCCGACTCCTGGAATTTCTGCAACGCTTCCTTCGATATTCCTGGGATTTCCAATATCGACAAGCATAATATCCTTATTGCGTTCTTCCATTAATCTTGACATTATCTCATGGGTCAGGACGAAATGCGGAGCTTTGGTAGCGCTTATAACGACATCAGACAGGGGAATGTATTTCTCCATTAAATCATATTGCACGGCTTTTCCGTTCAATTCGCATGCAAGAGTTTCTGCCTTATCCAATGTCCTGTTTGCCACATAAATTACCTTGATATCCTTATTTGCAAGCGCTTTAGCGACAAGTGTTCCCATTTCACCGGCGCCAATTACCATTACTGTCTTTCCCTCAAGCCCTCCAAGCTCCTTTTCAGCCAATTCCACAGCAGCTGAACCAATGGATACTGAGCCTTTATTTATTCCGGTCTCGTTCCTCGTGCGCTTACCAACCTGAATCGCTTTATTGAACGCGGTATCAAGGGTCTTTCCAATGGCTCCGGCTTTTTTTGCCATCAAGAACAATTCTTTTACCTGTCCAAGTATCTGGTCTTCACCTACGATCATTGATTCAAGACCGCAAGTCAGGCGCAAGAGATGTCTGAGTGATTCATCATGATCGAGGAAATCAATGATCCGTGAGGAGACTTTCATGTGTTTTGCAAAATCAAAAAGTACTTTGCTCCCTTTTGGTGAGACCACATAAACTTCAACTCTATTGCAGGTTTTTAAGACAGCGCATTCCTCAACAAGTTCATGTGACTTCAGGTGAACCAGGAGCTGGTCTATGCCGCCATGCCAGGCGCCTTCCATTTCCACAATGGTCGCTTTGGTATGCGTGATTAGCATGCTTGATATTTCGGTCATTAATTATTCCTATTTTTTTGTTCGTTTTATCTTATATGCTTTGATGCTGTAATATATGCCTTTTCATATGATTCCCGCAAGGAGATCCAAACATCATTATCATTAAGGATATTCCATAAGATATCTTTGCGTTTTTTCTGGTCATTAATCCTGGATTTCAATTTTTCCCGGATTTCGTTTTGGAGCCGCGACATTTGTGAGAATTCAGGAGTTATAACTTTTTCTATTTCCTGGCGAATGTATTTTGAGAGAGCGGGACTCTGACCACCTGTAGATATGCCGATCACGATATCGCCCCGCTTGATAACTGAAGGAACGATAATATCCCCGATATTATCGACACGGTTTATAAATTTCCCGTGATCTTTTGCGATCTTTGCTATTTTTTCATTAAAGACCGGATCATTAGTTGCTGGAATAACAATAAAGGCATTTTTCAAAAAAGAAGCAATTTCGTTATCATCTATATTTTTGGCTTTGATAAGTTCTATCTTTCCTTCCTCACAAAAAATATCCAATCCAGGTGTAAATTCCTTACTTATAACTTTCACTTTTGCGTGTTCACAAAAAAGGGATGCTTTACGCTCACCCACCTCTCCTCCACCGAAAATAACTATCTCTTTTTCATGAAGGTCGATCATTAAAGGCAAAAATTCATTCATAACCTCACGCCTGTTTTCTTAAACTCCCGTTCACTGAAAAGTATGCTATAATCCTTTATGCCGGTTGCAAGAGATATCTCTCTTGCGATCTTCTCACATTCTTCGCGCGAGTATGCATGCACCATTGTAAAGAGATTGTATTTCCAATCAGGATAACGCGGTCTTTCATAACAATGGGTAACTTCCGGGAAGCCTGCCATGATGGCTCCGACTTCTTCCACTTTATCATCAGGAACATTCCATGTGCACATGGCATTTGCCGTTATTCCAATCGCCCTGTGCCCGATAGAAGCGCCAAAGCGCCTGATAACGCCTTCTTGTATCATTTCGTGCAATCGGTCAATGACTTGCGTTTCAGAAAGTTCCAATTCTTGTGCAATTAATCCAAATGGTTCAGGAGTTATCTGTATTCCGTCCTGGATAAGTTTCAATAATTTTATATCAATTTCGTCCATGTTATCAGATAAATTTATTTAGTGGTTATTCATATTAGAATTGTATAGAATAAATCTATTTAACATGTCGCTACGGATACATTAATATGATAGATATAAAAAACGTTTTAGAAGTTATAAATGAGTTATTGGTATTACCTATAGCAATTATCACATTCGTAGTTTTGATCCATATAACTATATATCTATGGAAAAAAGACCCGGATATTATCCGGTCGAGGATATTTCTAAAATATGGTGAGATCAAGAAAGCTTTTCTTTTATTAGCAGCATTTGCTTTCGTTTTAATTCTTCATGTTGCGTTAATTTATATACCGCATTTTTTAATATCAAATTCATTAATATTCATAGATGATTTACAGAGGATCTTAGGATTGGTGCTTATCTTGATTTTGGTAACTTTTGTGTATTTTATCTATAAAAGTATCATAGGATCCAGATCCGGATTAGATTGAACAATCGAGAATATTTATATAATGCAAGTGTACATTATTGTATTGTGTAGTGAGTGTTTTTATGGATATTGGAATCATTCTTGGAATCATATATAAAATATTGGCGCTACCTTTAGCGATCATTACATTTTTTATTTTGATTTATATAGGATTTTATATGCGTAACAAAAACCCTGATATAATAAGATCACGCATTTTCCTGAAATATCACGAAATAAGAAAAGCAATATTATTGCTTATTGCATTCGCTTTTGTTCTAATTCTTCATATGACATTGATATTCTATCCGGATGTTTCTAATTATATTTCGGATGGATCTTCTTCATTTAATTCTAATTTACAGAGAGTCTTGGGATTGGTTCTCAGTTTAATCCTGATAACTTTTGTAATCCTGATATACAGAAGTATAAAAGACAGTTCTATCAATTAATTTATTTTTTCAAGTTTGATGATTACTGCTTTAAAGTTAACCGGAATTACCTGCTCAACTTGATATTTGCAGTTTTCCACTCATCTCCAACTCCATGAAGGGTTCCGATCGAACCCTTGATCATACCGCAAAGGATGTTTTTTACAAAATCATTCATGGGAATTTTTTTCCCGTCAATCTCAAGAACAATGTCAATTTTTTCCATTTTATACCTCATTCTCCAATATGTAAGATAATTGTTATATTTCTATTGTTTTGTTCATCATGTACCACAATAGGAAAATTTTATGCATATGAAATTTATTGTACGCACCTATGCAGGACTATAAGATAAGGATCCTTGATATGCAAAAAGAGGAACGACCTCGTGAGAGACTTATAAAGAACGGTGCGTCGGCATTGAGCGATTCTGAACTCCTCGCAATAATCCTGCGGACTGGTTCGAAACAGGAGAATGTTATAAACCTATCCCAGAGGATACTTGGGGAATATAACATTAAACAGCTCTCACAAATAAATATCACACAATTAATGAAAGTCCATGGGATCAAGGAAAGTAAAGCTTCACAGATTTTGGCATGTTTTGAGATCGCAAGGCGACTTGAATCTTTCAATAGCGTAGAAAAGCCCAAGATAAGTTCACCAGAAGATGTTTACAGACGGTTATTCCCGCGAATGAGGGAACAGAAAAAGGAAATGTTCATCGAGCTTTGTCTTGATACGAAGAATCAGATCTTAAAAGAGGAAGTTATTTCCATAGGTTCATTAAACGCAAATGTCGTACATCCAAGGGAAGTGTTCAAGCTCGCGCTGACTGAATCAGCAGCCCATATAATTGTAGCGCATAATCATCCTTCAGGCGACCCTACGCCAAGCAGGGAAGATATTGAAATAACCAAAAAATTGGTGGAGACCGGAAATATTATGGGAATAACAGTTCTTGACCATGTGATTATAGGCGATGGAAGGCATTTCAGCCTGAAAGAGGCAGGTCATATCTGAATTGGATGAGGTAAAATGGCATATTCCGCGATCATCCTTGCCGGGGGCAGGGGAAAACGCATAGGTAACAGGGAAAAATCGATGATGGTCATTAATGGGCAGCCACTTATAACTTATGTTATAAAGAGTCTTGAGAATGTTGTCGATGAGATCATAATCTCAGTTCGAGATAAAGCGCAGGGTGAGTTATTGGATACAATTCTGCAAGGATATACATATTCATTTGATGAATTTGAAAATAAAGGTCCGCTTTCAGGAATACTCAGCGGTCTTACTCTTTGCAGGAATGAATTTTGTTTTATAGCCGCATGCGATATGCCTTTTATTAATGAGAATGTTGTAAAAATGCTTTTCAGGTTGAGTGCAGCTCACGACGCAGTTATTCCACGCTGGGAAGACGGTTTCCTTGAGCCTCTCCATGCGGTTTACAGATGCAAACCAATGATTCGTGAATCAAGAAAAGCAATAGAGCTTGGGGAGAATACGATCCTTGCTCCGATCAATCGAATAAATGTAAATTATAGGGGTATAGAAACCATCAGGAAGATCGACCCGAACTTAAGAACATTTATCAACATTAATACGCCAGAAGATATGGAACGAATAACAAATAATAAAAATTAATAACCTATGCGCTCTGGTATGAAAATAAATAGCAACGGACGCAAATATAAATAAAATCACATCATACTTACAATGTACACAAAAAATTATACAGCTATCGAACACAATGGCACAACCGCGCATGAAAAAAAGTATACCGTGGCAGTAGAGGGCACGATCGAGCTATTTATAAACAAAACGCCCATCGCATCAATACTTGCCACGCCTGAAATGTTAAAAGAGCTTGCCATCGGATATCTCATTTGCGAGGGTCTTGTGAAAAACGCTGACAACATCATCGATTTCAAGATTGACGAAAAACGGATATATATCTCAGTAGAAGAGACCGAGCATCTTGAACTGTGGCGCGAATTAAGATCGTCTGGCTGCGTGGGTGTAAAATGGGACGAAAATGAATCAATGTCTGTTACTTCAAGTACAAGATTTGGTGTAAATGCAATTTGCAAAAGTATTGGATTTCTGGAGTCAGAAATATACAGGGAAACGCATGGAACGCATTCAGCGTGCCTTATGAACCCGCAAGGAGATTGTGTCACAAAAGCCATCGATGTCGGAAGACATAATGCTTTTGATAAGGTCGTGGGATACGCTTATCTTAATGATATAGATGTAAGCGAACATTTCATCTTTTCATCTGGAAGGCAGTCTGCTGGCATGGTATTAAAAGCCGCGCGGGCAGGGATCCCGCTTGTTGCGACAAAAACTGCGCCCCTGAATTCTGGTATCGATGCGGCGCTAAGGACTGGAGTTTGTCTTGTGTGTTTTGTGTCAAATGACAAAATATCAGTTTTTTCACATCCAGAGAGGCTTCTATGCCACCCGTGATTTGCATTGTGGGAAATAGTAAGGCTGCAAAGACCCGACTGATGGAGGAATTGATCAAGGATTTGAAAAACCGCGGTTTGAGTGTTGGAGCTTTGAAATACCATAAACATGGTGAGTTTGAGATAGACATCGAAGGGAAAGATACATGGAAATACTCCATGGCTGGGGCTGATACGGTCGCCATAACTTCATCGGTGAAATTCGCAGTCGTTAAAAACATAAATGTTCCTACTGATATTGATGAAATATGTGAAAAATATTTTGTCGATAATGATATTGTCCTTGCGGATGGATTCACGCTGTCAGATAAGCCACGAATTATCGTAGTTGAGAAAAAAGAGGATGCAGCGATCTTTGAAAGGGGATGCAGGGTGATCTCGGTTACAGATGGAAATATTGGAGGTATCGGGGCAGTTATTAATAATGTTCTGGTGTTTCTGGGCGGGTATTTATAGAACTATGCACATGCATTCGAAATGTGGCTGTTGATATTTCGGGCGCCCATATCCGTATTTTTATATTTTCCATAAGTGGTTTCTGATTTTTCAAAGTGTTTATATAGGATAGAATAATAGAGCAATAAAAATTTCTAATATATGAGGTAAATAAAATGGGCAGACGAAAGAAAATGGTCGAGAATGTCACTCAACTGATGGATAAACCACAGTTTATCCGAAATATCGGTACAGTTGCACACATCGACCACGGAAAAACTACATTTTCAGATAATTTGCTTGCAGGCGCCGGTATGATCTCACAAGAACTGGCTGGCGAGCAATTATTCATGGACTTTGATGAAGAAGAACAGAGACGTGGAATTACTATTGACTCCGCAACGGTTTCAATGGTGCATACGTATGAAGGACAGGAATATCTGATCAATCTTATTGATACTCCGGGACACGTTGACTTTGGAGGCGACGTTACACGAGCCATGAGGGCAGTTGATGGTGCTGTAGTGCTTGTGGACGCAGTCGAAGGACCGATGCCGCAGACAGAGACTGTGTTGCGCCAGGCGCTTCGTGAGAATGTAAAGCCAATTCTGTTTATTAACAAGGTTGACAGGCTTATTAATGAAATAAAACTCACTCCAGAAGACATGCAAATGCGCCTTGGACTTGTAATTGACAAAGTTAATAAGATCGTTAAAGGCCTGAAGCCTGATGAATATGATAAATTGAAGTTGGATCCGGTAGTTGGCAAAGTCGCGTTCGGTTCAGCCCTTAATAACTGGGCTATAAGCATACCCTACATGAAAAAGACCGGTATCGGATTTAAGGAAATAATCGAGTTATGCAAGGCTGACAATCAAGCTGAACTTGCTAAAAAGTGCCCGTTGTCCGTTGTAATGAACGACATGATCATACGATTCCTTCCAAGCCCGATAGATGCACAAAAAGAACGTATAAAAGTTATCTGGCATGGCGATAAGGAAAGCGAGATCGGAAAATCAATGATCAACGTGGACCGGACAGGCAAGATAGCCCTTATGATTACCGATATCACTACTGATCCTCATGCAGGTGAAGTGGCCAGCGGCAGGCTTTTCTCAGGCACTCTTGAAAGAGGCAAGGAAATATATATTTCCGGTATGCCCAATGCCAACAGGATACAGTCAGTAGGCATTTTCATGGGTCCGGACAGAATTGAATGCGATAATATCCCTGCCGGCAATATCGTGGCTGTGACAGGATTAACTGATGCTATCGTGGGTTCAACAGCATCAAGCGATAAAAGCATGACGCCTTTTGAGAGTATAAGGCACGTCAGTGAACCTGTCATGACAGTTGCCGTCGAAGCTAAACATATGAAAGACCTTCCAAAACTGGTCGAAGTATTAAGACAGGTCGCAAAAGAAGACCCCACTCTTAAAGTAATGATCAACCAGGAAACTGGAGAGCATCTTCTGGCAGGAATGGGTGAACTTCATCTTGAAGTCGTTGCAGGAAGGATACAGCGCGACAAACATGTCGAGATCACCACATCAAAACCGCTTGTAGTTTACAGGGAAACTATTACAGACCGTGTTGGGCCTGTGGAAGGAAAATCACCCAACCGCCACAACAGGTTCTATGTTGAAGTTGAACCATTGTCTCTGGCTGTCGTTGAACTTATCAAGAGCAATGGGATATCAATGAGGCAGGGAGAAGTTGAGCGCAGGGACATCCTTATGAAAGCAGGAATGAGCAAGGATGAAGCAAAAAGTATTACCCATATTTTTGAAACAAATATGTATATTGATATGACCAAAGGTATCCAGTACCTGAATGAAACAATGGAACTCATTCTGGAAGGATTCGAAGAGGTCATGAAAGCCGGACCCCTTTCCCGTGAACCTGTAATGGGTGTTAAGGTTAAATTGATGGATGCAAAACTGCATGAAGATGCAGTACACAGAGGACCTGCACAGGTCATACCTGCATCAAGGCAGGCTATACAGGCTGCAATGCTTATGGCTGGCGCAACTCTTCTTGAACCATTCCAGAAAGTGTTCATCCAGGTTCCCCAGGACCAGATGGGCGGCGCAATGCGTGAGATGCAGGGCCGACGCGGACAAATACTTGATATGAAATCTGAAGGCGACCTCACCATCATCGAGACAAAGGCGCCTGTTGCGCAATTATTCGGATTCTCAGGTGATATCCGCTCAGCTACTGAAGGCAGGGCCATGTGGAGCACGGAATTCATGGGATTTGAACCGATACCAAACAACATGCTTACTGAAATCGTAACCGCTATCAGGCAGAGGAAAGGACTTAAACTCGAATTGCCCAAGGCAAGTGATTTCTTAAGTCCCTGATCATTCTGTTGATCCCATTGACCCCGTATTATAATACGGGGTTTGAGGGGACTTTCTAACGGAAGGTTTAAAAACAAAAACAACAATACGGAAACAAAACAATCTTCAATAAATATAAAGGAGAAATATTATGGCAGAGAAACCACATTTAAATTTAGCTATTATCGGACATATCGACCACGGGAAATCAACCCTTACAGGACGATTAATGTATGATACTGGCGCAGTACCGCCTCATATTATCGAAAAATATAGGGAAGAAGCAAAAGCAAAAGGAAAAGAATCATTCGTATTTGCGTGGGTCATGGACTCACTCAAGGAAGAGAGAGACAGAGGTATCACTATCGATGTCGCTCACCAGAGATTCGACACTGCAAAATACTATTTCACGGTCGTGGACTGTCCAGGTCACAGGGACTTCGTCAAGAACATGATCACAGGCGCCTCACAGGCCGACGCAGCCATACTCGTATGCGCGGTCAAAGATGGTGTCCAGTCCCAGACCAAAGAACATATATTCCTTGCAAGAACCCTGGGTATTACCCAGTTGATCATAGCCATGAACAAGATGGATGAAGTAAACTATGATAAGGCACGATTTGACGTCGTAAAAGCAGACCTGAGTGCACTTCTCAGAATGGTTGGATATAAGCCGGATGATATGCTTTTTATCCCAACATCAGCTTTTAAGGGAGATAACCTTGCAAAGCCAAGCGAGAATACCAAATGGTACACAGGGCCAACATTGCTCGCTGCTCTTGATACCCTTAAAATGCCAGAGAAACCCACAACATTACCACTTCGCATTCCAGTCCAGGACGCTTACACCATTTCCGGTATCGGAACTGTTCCAGTAGGAAGAGTTGAGACCGGAGTAATGAAGCCTGGTGACAAAATAATATTCATGCCGGCCAAAGCAGTCGGTGAAGTAAAATCAATTGAAATGCATCACCAGGAGATCAAGGAAGCAGTACCTGGCGATAACATCGGATGGAACGTCAGAGGCGTTGAGAAGAAAGATATCAGGCGCGGAGACGTTTGCGGATCAGTAGCCAAACCGCCATGTGTTGCGGATGAATTCACAGCGCAGATCGTAGTATTGCAGCATCCATCTGCTATCACGATCGGTTATACACCAGTTCTGCACTGTCATACAGCACAGGTCGCAGGAACGATCACGGCAATATTGAAGAAACTTGATCCAAAGACCGGTCAGACTGCAGCAGAAAATCCTGACTTCATAAAAGCCGGAGATGCCGCAATTGTGGTAATCAAACCAGCAAAACCACTTTGCATCGAAAAAGTAAAAGATATCCCGCAGCTTGGTCGCTTTGCGATCCGTGATATGGGAATGACCATTGCAGCAGGCATGGTCCAGGACATTAAAGCGAGAATATAATATTCTCACTTTATATCTATAAATCGGAAATTTTATGGTTCAAAAAGCAAGAATTAGATTATCTGGAACAAGTCCAATTACTCTTGACAGTATATGTTCACAAGTAAGAGATATTGCAGTCAAAACAGGTGTAAGCATTTGCGGCCCGGTTCCACTCCCTACAAAGAAATTAGTAGTACCATGCAGGAAAAGTCCTGATGGCGAAGGAAGCGCAACATGGGATCACTGGGAAATGAGAGTTCATAAGAGACTCATCGATCTTGATGCTGATGAAAGGGCACTGCGCCAGTTAATGCGCATTCAGGTTCCTAAGGATATCAGCATAGAGATAGTCCTTACATCTTAACTTTTTTTTATTTTTTTTCGCATAAGCGCGTTGTTAATTTCTTCATGCATGAATACTATTTCTTCAATGCTGATCCACATTTGCTGCAAAATCTAGATGAGATATCGTTTTTCCAGCCGCATGAACATGATATTACTTCTTCACTGAAAACATTCCTTTTCAATTTGAGCTACCCGAACTTAACCAAAGGGCATGCCCATGTGCATTTAGAGCATCTGGTGCATTTCGCGCTTACCTTTGCAGTCCCTTTCATACTTATTGCATGCGCCGCGCACTGACCAACGCATACGCCGCATCCTGTGCATGAAATTGCACGCCTGATGGTTTTTTCTGCAAGCCCTATCAATTGACGTGCTTCATCCTCATTTCCCCCCCTTGCGACCAGAGTTCCGCTTGCATACACATGAACATTGTTCTCGCCGCGCTCAGCAAGGATAACGCCCTCGATAGATCTTATGTTCCCGATAATATTAAGGAAGCCTGTTTCTTCAATATGGGCAAGATTTATCGGTGTTCCGAAACTGCCTTCAGCCGTCATGCCTCCTGCTTTGCATGGGCGATACCCGGATGTTAGCGTGAATTGCACCGGTTTTTTCTCGCTCTTTGGGATGACGTTAATACCCAGCTTTTCAGCGATCATATTAATGGATTTTGGAAGCGCCTGCCAGCGCCAGAAACCCAGTTTTACCCATTCTGCAGACAATCCATTGCGTGAGGCATATGCTAACAGGTATTTATCGAGCTTTTCACCAAGTTCGGGATGGATTTCGCTAAGTCGCGAGAAATCAGCCATGCTTGCAGAAGGACACAACCAGCATCCTATCCGGTCAAATCCCTCTTTATAAAGTGGATTATATTTTGCTTTCTTCCAGAACAGGTATAGCCATACATGAAGCGCAGTCCAGTTCTGGATAGGTGTAGCTCCGATCTGGTTTCCCACCCATGGGTTCTTCCATATGTGCTCGCTGTCAGCTCTTATCTGGCTTTCATATTTTCGCTGGCCTATGAATGTAAGGCAGCCGTTATCATAATTTTTTTCTATGACCTGCGCTATCGCTCCCAGCTTGCAGACTTTGCAGCACCATCTTGCTTCTACAGTTGGAGGCCCGAAATTATCAATGGATTGCCAGAAAGAATCTCCTGACGAATGGATCTTTAATGGAAGGGAAAGTTTTTCTGCTGTTTCTTTTACATTTTCGATGGTTTCAGAAAATTCAAGACCAGTATCTGCGAACAATATATCAAAATCAGCCACAACATCACGCACAAGAAGCAGAGTTACAAGGCTGTCCTTTCCACCGGAATACGAAACTGTAACTGGCCTTTTGGAGGTCTCAACCACGTTTTTTATGAAACTATGCGCCTTTTCCTCCATTTTCGTGAGAATATTCATGTTTGCCTGGACTGCATCATCCCATGTCCTCATTTGTGCAGATAATTGCTCAAGTGCCTGTGGCTTGCCGTTCCAGCGAGTTTTAACTGCCATTCCTTTTTCATGGGTGAGCATCCTTTCGGCGTTCATCCTGGCTCTTCCTGTGGCGATAACTTCTTTATCCGGCGTCAGGATGATGACTTCATCTTCCTCTTTTATGCTTGCATCGGCTTCATTTACTCCTGGAGCAAGGACTGAAGCGCCTTTTTCGATAAAACTGATAGCGCCTTTATCTATAATTATGCATTTATTGCCGCCAACAAGGTGACGTGCCCCCTCAAGCCGCGGAATGAAAAACCAATCCATTTTCTCGATCTCAAAGCGAATGGAACCCATTATAGCGCCGTCAAATACTACTTCATCCATTCGGTCTTCATAAGGCGCCTTATTTAGAACAACGAGTCTTCCTTCGGGAATTAATTTTATGCCGAATTGTTTTTCAGTCGTTCTGTTTACAAGATCGATGTCATACTTGAATGCAGGCCTGATATCACCTGGAGGGGTAATTTCGATCTTTTTGGTAGCGGCTCCACACGCGCAAGTTTTTCCAAGAACAGGGAGGTTGCAGGAAGGACACCAGTATAATAAGAGTTCACCGAGGTAATGGGGCATAGTTTTTTTCCGTTAAGTCCCTATTACTTTCATATTCGCTACACGCACTGTGGGTGTAATTACAGCCCCGACTTTCCTGATATCCTTTCCCATTCCGTCGATATTCTTCAATAGCTCAAAGATATTCCCTGAGATCATCATTGATTTTATGGGTGAAGTGATCTGGCCATCTTTTATTTCAAATGAATTTCTGGCTTCAACCGAGAAATCCCCTGAGATCGGATTTGCGGTATGCGCTCCGATAACTGAATTCACGATAACACCATCCTGGGTCTGGGCAATTACGTCAAATGACGGGTGTTCAATGATCAGGTTTCGAATGCCTATTGAGGGCGTTGTAGTATATGATCCTCTAACTGCATTACCGGTGCTCTCTCTTTTTTCCTTACCTGCGGTATAGCTGTCGTACATAAAGGATGAAAGAATACCATTTTTTATGATGGGAGTTATCTTTGAAGGAGTTCCCTCTTCATCGCATAACGATGTGCCAAGACCTCCTGCAAATGTACCATCATCAATTATGGAAAGATCCTCTGCTGCGATAGATGTTCCAATTTTACCTATAAGGGATGAACGTCTTTTCTGGACATTATCCGCATCTACAGACGTAATAAGCGTATTTTCAAGTATATCCGCAATTGCCATGGGTTCAAGAAGCACCGTGCAATCACGTGTTTGTGTGCTTATTCCATTGCGGGAACGTAATGCAAGAGAAGCTGCCATCTCTCCGATCTTGTAAAAATCCACATCCAGTTTTCGAGACATATCGAATTCAGATGCTGTAGAAAGGGGCGCATCATTTGTTATAACATCCATGGAAGCCGAAACCACGGTATCCTCTTCCTCTATTTCAACCCCGTTTGAGTTCAAAATGAATTTTGTTGAATCCCCGCATACGAAATGTCCTGATGTGGGACCAATCGTAGAGATGTATTTGCTTCCCTGGATCATTTCAGAAGCCAGATCAATGCATGCCTCGATCTGGATATCCTTGATTTTGCGGTCAAAAATATCCCTTACTTTAGCGGTTTTACTTTTACCAGGAAGACTTGACCATTCAGGATCGTTTCCTCTGACTCGTGCTGATTTCACTGCCAGGATAGAAGCTTCTTTGATCCGATTAACGTCGTTGGTGCTTGAAAAACCCACAGCTCCATTAACGATCGCCCTGATGCCGATCCCTGAAACAAGGCTCTCCTTGGCAAGATCGATAACATCCCTGTGAATATCCAGTGAAATTGACCTGCCTTTCATGCAATAAATCTCTACTTCATCCGCTCCTTCTTTTTTTGCTAACTCAAGCGCCTTGTATGCATTTTCAAAAATGTCGGTCATGGGAATCATTAATTTAAACTAAAGCATGATAAAGATAACCTATGCGAGTTCTCATAATCGATGGGTATGTGGATGAACCTGCATGCCTTGGCGTCCCCCCATATATGTCGCCTTATCCCAGGTATATAGCCGGCGCTCTAGTGGAAAAAGGGATACAAAAAGAAGATATAACATATCGGACTATTGACCGGATTCGAACGCGAAGGGAGCCTCTGCGATTTGATCTTATTGTAATTATTGCAGGAATGACTGTTCCGGGAAAATATTTACGGGCAACGCCTGTCACATTGAAAGAAATAAAAGAACTCTCACATCTTGAAGGCACAAAGATAATTGGAGGACCTATCAGGCTGGGTTTCGGCGAGGAGGGAGGTTCCTCCGCGACAGACTTTGCAGTTCCTGGAATTACGCTTGCCAAGAAGGAGCCACATTTATGCGGTTACTCTGGCATCCACGAAGCGCCGGAAAATTTTATCGCATGTTGTTTATAAAAGTATATCACATGTCAGAAAACAGCGTCCCCTCCTCTTTGCGGACACGGCGCGCTCTGCGGTGAAGCAATCACTATTCGATGAACTTAAAGAATGTCTCAATTTTAGCTATTTCTCCAGTTTCCCGCGCACAAATCCAAGTACGTATTTCACATTTTCGTCTATAGTGTTGTCGATCTTAGTAATATAATCCTCAACCACGTTCTCTTCTTTTCCGAGATGCATATGCTGCGGATAAGTCGAAAGTTTCCGGTGATGAGGCGCAGTATCGATCCTGATCATTTCATTTTCCCGCTGCCAGTGGAACGAATATTTAGAATCAACAGGGTACCTTATATCCATATATGAACCATCTACAAAAACAAGCCTCACCTTATCGCTAAAAATTATTGGTGCCTCGCCTAAAATATCTGAAAAATGCTCCTGGGCGCATTGTGCAATGATAATAAGCCTGTGCATTAAATTCTCTTTACAAAATTGTCCAGCAGTTTTTTAAGGTCTTTTATATTTTGTTCATAGGAAAGTGCAGAAAGGTAATCTTCATATGCCGGATGCTCGTTGACCCTGCCCTGCTCTATCATTTTTTCAATTGCTTCAGGATATTTTACATTGTATTTTTCCAGTGTGGTTTTTAATAATTCTTTTTCTTCTGAGATTTTGGATAAAATAAGAAATGTTTCTGTTTCCACGCCTCTTACATGCGGGCTAAATATTGTCGATTGAGCTGCTTCAGACGCGCTATTCATGAATTCACCTTATCAACAAATAGTAAGTTTGAGTATATAAAAGATGCCGGGGCTTTATCCGTATTAGCACCACTTTCATTCATCGATCTCAAACAGATAATCAAAATATTTCCAGGCTTTGCAGCAAGCGCAGTCTTTCTCATAATCCGGGCATCGCGCCCCCCAGTTCTTGACCATATACTCCTTAACTCTCTCTTTGAAATAGCCGCTGCAATATTCGCATTCCCAGTATTCCCCTTTTTCACCAGTTATACTCTTTATGAGATTTTTAGAGAAGAAATACTGGATCGGTATAACATTTTTTTCAAGCAGTTGTACATCGAATTTGTTGCCGCAAACGATACATTCGCGGTCTTTGAGCACTGAGCCTTCAGTTGCATCTTTTTGTTTCAAATCCTTCTTTTTCATACATTATTAATATCAGCAGGCATAATATAAATATAACTACAGCATGATAAAGATAAACTATGCGTGTCCTTATAATCGATGGGTATGTGGATGAACCTGCATGCCTTGGCGTCCCTCCATATATGTCGCCTTATCCGAGATACATAGCCGGCGCTCTTGTTGAAAAAGGGATACAAAAGGAAGATATAACATATCGGACTATTGACAGTATCCGAACGCGAAGGGAGCCTCTGCGATTTGATCTTATTGTCATTATTGCAGGAATGACTGTTCCGGGAAAATATTTACGGGCATCGCCTGTCACATTGAAAGAAATAAAAGAACTCTCACATCTGGAAGGCACAAAGATAATCGGAGGACCTATCAGGCTGGGTTTCGGCGAGGAGGGCGGCTCCTCCGCGACAGATTTTGCAGTTCCTGGAATTACGCTTGCCAAGAAAGACATAGAAGCGTTCGTTTATGATTTTATGGATGGCAAAGATCCGGGCGCCATTGCCCACAGGATGCGTACAACATCCGAGATAGGAAGATGGGGTGAAAAAGGCGCCTTTATTATAACACAACACCCTGATTATCCGCATGTGATGTGTGAGCTTGAAACTTACCGCGGCTGTCCGCGCCATTCGCATTGTTCTTTCTGCACCGAACCTTTTTATGGGAAGCCCGATTTTCGCGAAATAGCGGACGTGGTGAACGAAGTTTCGGCGCTTTATAAAAACGGCGCGCGCTATTTCAGGATCGGGAGGCAGCCGGACCTTTTCATGTACCGGTCAAAAAAAGGCGTCCCTGACCCGGATGCCATCGAAGAACTCTATAGCGGAATACGTTCTGCTGCGCCTGACCTTCGGGTGCTGCATATGGATAATGCAAATCCAGTGACGATATCGAAATATCCAGTTGAATCGCGAAAAATCGCAGAAATAATAGTGAAATACCATACACCGGGTGATGTCGCAGCGCTGGGAATGGAAAGCGCAGACCCTGACGTGATCCGGGCCAATGATCTTAAGGCAACGCCTGATGAAGTTTACGAGGCAATAAAACTTTTAAATGAAGTGGGAGCGGCACGAGGCGTGAATGGGCTGCCGGAACTCTTGCCAGGGATAAATTTCGTACATGGTTTGAAAGGAGAGACAAAACGAACCTTTGACCTCAACTTTGAATTCCTTAAAAAAGTGCTCGATAATGGACTCATGGTCAGGAGAGTAAATATCAGGCAGGTTATGACTTTTGCCGGAACCCCGATGCAGGGACATGATGAGCTTGTAAGGAAACATAAGGAGCTTTTCCTTCGCTACAAGGACAGGATAAGGGAGGAGATAGACCTTCCCATGCTTCGAAAGGTGGTTCCTGCCGGGATTCTCCTGAAGGATGTCCGGACGGAAATCTTTGATAAGATTTCCTTTGGGCGGCAGCTTGCTACATATCCTCTGCTTGTGGGGATCCCGATGAAGCTTGAACCGGGGCGCTCTTTTGATATACTGGTTACTGACCATGGGCACAGGTCAATAACGGGGCTGCCGGTACCGATCGATTTAAACAGCCTGCCTACTAAATTATTGTCGTGTCTTCCTGGAATAGATAATAAACAGGCTGCAGAGATCATGCGTGGAAAGCCGTTCAGGGATAAAGAAGATATTATTAAGAGGACATCGATAAGGGGGTGGATACTTGATCATCTTGCGTGAAAGTCTATAATTCACCTTTTAAGAGAATAGAAAAACATTAAGGACTTTGTTGTCCATAATATTAATAGAGGTGGATGGGAATAATCAGTAGCTGAATGTAACGGCTATAGAATGCAATTACCAGTACTGACAAATAAGTGCAAGGCCTTCCTGGGTGAAAATAAAAAAGCAGATATTCAATGGGAGCTTGAACAACGGTTAGAAGAATTTGAAAAAAATATCGCTTTGGAGCACTATACAACAAATTTGCTCTCTTTTCGAAAGGTATAGTAATATTAATATATAACTTATAACCCATAGTAATATAATGTTTCTTCCAACCCCCGATGACCTAAAAAAACTGAGGCTTGATTTTAATCTTACCCAGGCTGAACTTGCCTCGCGCGCTGGTGTAAGCCAGCCGCTAATTGCCCGTATAGAATCGGGAGACGTTGACCCCAGGCTTTCAACACTAAATAAGATATTCAATGTTTTTGATGCGGCGCGCAAAGAAAAGATAGACGTAAGGAAGATCATGCATCCTTCAGTTATTCATACAAGTTCTGACCGCCTGGTCGAAGAAGCTGCAAGGATCATGGAAGAACATGGCTTTTCCCAGATGCCTGTAATTGATAATGGGGTCCCTGTTGGCAGTATTTCCACAGACCAGATAGTGCGCTCTATGACAGACCATGACCTGCGCAAAGTTTCCCACCTCTTTGTGAAAAATATCATGGGCGATTCTTTCCCTACCATTTCACCAACAACAGATGCCAATACTGTTTCGCGAATTCTTGAAAATAGTACCGCTGTCCTTGTTCTTGAAATGGGAAAGGTCGTGGGTGTAGTGACCAAACACGATATTATGAAGATGCTGCGGGGATGAAATAATTAACATGGCTGTTTTATAATCGATATACTGGTAACCTCCATTTCCGATGGACAATAAGCCTATATACTTAAAAATTGATATCATCCCATCCAGACCTACGAAGTCTGGAAAATCGTGTTGATAGGTCCTTGCGGGAGAACGGCAACGCCAAATCGATGACCGTACAGACAACCCCAACGCGGTACACGCGATATTACCTGACACGAGGGTAACGGTGACGGACAACGGCAATAGCCAGTGGTTGAGGTCTCTGAGTTAGTGTCAGGTTACAGCAAACCTTGCATATCTTTTAACCCATGCCCTGTTGCAATACATACAACCACGCCTTCCAGTTTATTTTTCAAATAACCGGCGTATGCCACAGCGCCGCTGGGTTCAACAAAAATCCCATTGCGAGCAAGCTCATTTCGGGCAGATATCACCTCATCGTCTGTTATCTTTATGGCAAAACCACCTGAATCCCTTATCGTCCGAAGTGCAGCCAGCCCATCGATCGGGTCACCGCATGCAATGGCTGTGGCTATTGTCTGAGGATCACGGACAGGTATTATTTCACCAAGGTTGTTCTCCCATGCATCTGCAACCGGAGCGCAGTTTTCAACCTGTACGCCTATTATCCTGGGCATTTTGTCAGTGATACCCACAATTTCAAGCTCCCGGAATGCTTCAAAAATGCTCCATATCAGGGTGCCGTTGCCGACCGGAACTACAATATGATCGGGTACATGCCAGTACAGCTGGTCTGCGATCTCAAATCCAACGGTCTTTGTACCTTCGCTGCGCCATGGATAATCACCAGTGAGGAACGAATCGCTGTTTGAGAGGACATATTCCTCGGCCTGTTTCATGGCAACCGAATAATCCCCTTTCACTGCTATCGTTTGCGCGCCGTATGCTTTTATCTGCGTGATCTTTTCTTTTCCCACGATATCAGGGATAAAAACTTTGCATTCAAGTCCTGCAAAAGCCGCATACGCAGCCATGGATGCGCCCATGTTGCCAGTGGATGCAAGCGCTACCTTGCGTTTCTTAAATTCAAGCGCCTTTGTTATTTCAAGCGAGGAACCCCTGTCCTTAAATGAGCCTGTCGGGTTTCCAGCCTCATATTTTATAAGCAGCCGCCCGGTTTTTGAAAGTCTCTTGTTCTCAAGAAGGGGCGTTGATCCTTCTCCCATTGAAATGCATTTTGAAAGGTCTTTTACAGGCATAAACGCCCAGTATTTCCAGTGTGTTGGAGGCGTGCGCATGAATTCATCGCGCAGGATTACTTTCTTGATAGACCTGTAATCATATTCTGCATCAACTGCCGAGCCGCATTCACATCGGGGGATCGGGAGGCGCTCGATCTCATGGGGTTTATGCAGTCGCCCGCATTTGAAACATTTAAAACCGGTTACATATACCATGATCAATTATTGACGCGCTATTAATAAATAATCTATTGTTGCTGATTCGTTGGGGGGAACATGAAAAAAGCAGCGAACTGGTACGAACTAAAACGAACTCCGGTGGCGTGAGTTCGTATAGAGTTCGTTATGTTCGTTGCTAATTTTATTCTGTTAGTTAAATCAGCGGTCTTGGTTGCTTCTCATCAGGCTGGACTGGCAACTTCATCGTATTTATCAGGATCGGATCGGTCACTTCTTTTGCTCTTTCAAGCAGCATTTCCTTTCCGCATTGCGTTATAGCAAATATTGGGATCGCCGTTCCAAACTGTGCGATGGTTTTTCCTGCGACGCATCCGCGGATCCATTTTGAGGTGCAGCCCGTGGTCATATCTACAAGATCAAGGAATTCCTTTGCCTCATCCTCAGGCATGCCTGTTGTATGAACACCGAAAGCGATTATTTGTACATTATGTTTTTTCTCAAGCTCCCTCATCTTGCGGGCATCTTTAGCATTTGTTACTGAAACGCCTATTTTTTTATAACCCATTTCAATTGCTTTCCTGATACCTGCGACCTGGTCAAGAGCGGCTGTTGCAGGATCAAGGACGATGCCGCCAACTTCCTGTATCCGCTCAATAAGTCCTGGGATGGGAGTTGTCTCGACCAATCCTGAGATGCGTGAGCCCATTCCCTGCGCCAGTTTAGGATTGCTGGTAATTACAGTTCCTGCCCCGTCACACGCCGTGACAGTTGTGTCAAGGAGACCGCGGCGCAATCCTGTCATGAAAGTCTCGCTTGCCCCGAACCCCACGAATATTTCCATCTCGATTGCCCTGTCCTTAGTAAATAGCCCGAAATCCTTTATCCTGAATTCGATATTTTCCTTTGCAGTCTTGCAGGTGAATTTCTTTATCCCGCGCACTTTATCGAATATAGGACAATATTCCGTCTGTGGTTCTCCGGTTTCAACAACTTTGCCGTTCTCAACTACTACACGGGTTTTCCCGAGAGCTTCCATAACGTGTCTGTCTTTTGCCATGAGCATTAGTATGGTTTGTTAAGGTATTAATCATTAAGATATTGACATATTTTCATAAGTTAAGGCAAAATTTGCCACAATTCTTTTGACCAGAGGCACAGAGGCAAAATCATGATTTCTAAGTCCGAAACACATAAAGACATCTTACAACATTATCAAGCTCTGAATGGAACTATCGATCATCTTATTGAGATTAACATTAACATTTACATTATCCCTGATCTTTGGTTATGAAAGACAGAGGTCCCATAAACCCATAGGTTTTGGAACCTTCATTTTTGTATCCGTGGGATCATGCGGTCTTGCAATAACTGCGACCCTCCTGAATGAAAACCCTCTTCCGCTATTAGGCTCGGTCGTTACAGGAATTGGTTTTCTCGGGGCAGGCGCATTGATCAAGACGAACGAGAAGACTTTCGGGTTCACCACGGCTGCAAGCATGTGGTTGTTCGCGATATTTGGGATTATTATAGGTGTTGGTCAATATGTTATCGGGATCACTATTTATTTACTGACGTGGGTAATTATTTACTTTGATAAGCTGTTTGAAAAAAAGGGAATGGGATACTACCAGAAAAGATTGATCATAAATACCAATAAGATCGTGGAAAAAACTGAAATAAAAAAAATCTTTTCGCAGGGCACGCAAAGGCACAAGTTCATCGGGATAGATGTGGATAAGAAAAATAATACGATAGCTATAACTTACCTGATAGAAGGAACTTCCGAAGATATTTATAAAATATCTAAGAAATTATATGAAATGGAATGGTTCGATTCCTGTAAATTCGAATAAAAAAATCTGCGGATTTTTTTTACACGACAAAATATTCATTAACACTGTTCGCCATATATCATTGAAGCAGGATGTGATGGTCATTGAATAAGATTATTTTCAAAGATGCCAGAGTTACAAAACCGCAGGACAACCAGGTGGAGCAGGTGAAAAGAATATTCCCTGAAATATCTCCTGTGAAAGATGGTGATATTGTAGCGATTAAAATCCATCCTGGAGAATATGGCAATACTACACATGTAAGGCCGGTCGTAGTTAGAACCGTTGTTGACCTTGTAATAAAACAGGGTGGAATACCATTTGTTACTGACACGACTACATTATACAATGGCATGAAACTCAATGCAGCCCAGCTTATTCAGGGCGCAGCCATGAACGGTTTCACCCATGCAAGCATGAATGCCCCATTTATCGTGGCAGATGGGTTAAGAGGCAGTGATGGGAAAGTGATAAAGATCAATGGTGAGGCACTTGACAGCATCACTGTAGCATCCGGTATTGCAGAAGCTGATTCCATGATAGTCATCTCACATGGGAAAGGTCATCCTGCTTCAGGATTTGGGGGCGCGGTGAAGCATCTTGGCATGGGCTGTCTTGACCGGGCCGGGAAGATCAAGGTCCATGAGGTTGGAAGACCATCGATCGACGTTGAAAAATGTATCCTGTGCGGCGACTGCGTGCAAGTATGTCCCTGGGGTGCGATAACACCACCCAAAATAGACCATAAAAAATGCTGCGGTGAGTTATCCTGTGCTGATGCCTGCCAGCAGGAAGCGATAATTCCACCTCCTGATGCTTCAGACAAAATGCAAAAAAGATTGGGTGAGGCAGCTCTTGCTCCCATCATGGCGCTTAACGAGCGCATTGGTTATATCAACTGGGTTTATGACATAACGCCTGGATGCGATTGTTTCAATTTTTCAGGTGAGCATTTTGTCCAGGACATTGGAATACTGGGTGGAAAAGACCCTGTTGCTATTGATGCTGCAACGATCGATCTTATAAATGAACGGATGAAACCGGATGGAAAATCTATATATCATGTTTGGGGAGTTAACCCTTCGATACATATCGAAGCCGCTGAAAAAATAGGGTGCGGAAGCAGGAAATATAATCTTGTGGAATGATCAGGTATAGATCAATGAAAAGGTACAGGTCAATGAAAATAGGCAAATCTTAGTTCATACATAAGATTAATAAATGAACGAAATCAAGTATGTATGGGAATATAGATCGTTTCAATTTTTGATAATACATAAATAAACAAGATCATATATATAAATGATAGAAATATCTAAAGACAAAGCTTGAAAATCGAAAAGATGCGAGGTAAAACTATGTCAAAACTTAAAAAGAGAGGAATTGAACGAAAAGGCGAAAAGAAACAAAAGACCCAGGACAACAAACTGATGGATGAGCATCTTGTGGATTTGACAAAAGGAAAAGCGGAGTTTGAGGAACTCCCAGAGGAATAATATTGAATATAAGGGTGAAAATACTTTCCGGGGGTGTTAAAGAGCAGGATATGGATGTTTCACCGGATTCCACATATGAAGAGCTTCTTGGATCTCTTCATATTAATCCGGAAATTGTACTTGTTTTTCGAAATGGCGCTCCTGTGCCTCTTGATGAGAAAGTGTCTGCGGACAATATAGATATCCTGAGGGTCGTAACAGGTGGATAATATTTGTTGATATTGCCTGTTGATAATGCTTATTGATTTTTATGGAATTGTCAGACTCTTATGGACGAAAGATCCGAAGCCTTCGTATCTCACTCACCCACCGATGTAACCTGAGATGTATTTATTGTCATCGCGAAGGGGAAACGCGGGAAATGAACAATGAAATGAGTGTTGAGACTATATCAAATATCGTGAGAGCTTCCAATGCTTTTGGAGTTGAGAAGGTAAAATTCTCAGGCGGAGAACCTTTAATAAGAGATGATATAGATAAAATAATACAAGCCCTTCCTCCACTTCGGGATATCTCAGCAACAACAAATGGTACATTTCTTGCACAAAAAGCGCAAAGCCTTGCAGATAGCGGGCTTAATAGAATAAATATAAGCCTTCCATCTCTTTCGCCTGAAAAATACAGGAAAGTCACAGGAGGCGATGTGGGAAAGGTGCTTGAAGGGATAGATGCGGCGGTTGATTGTGATCTCACGCCTGTCAAGCTGAATATGGTTCTCCTGAAGGGGATAAATGAAGGCGAGATCCCTGAAATGATGAATTATATCCGGAAGTTTGATGGGAAAGTAATCCTTCAATTAATAGAATTGATGGATTTTAACAAAATGAAAGAATTCCAGGTCAATATTAGGGAAGTGGAAAAATACCTGGAATCGAAAGCTTCAAATATCGAAGTGCGCTCCATGCACAGGAGAAAGAAGTACCATATAGATGGAATTGAAGTAGAACTTGTCCGCCCGATCGATAATTCTCATTTCTGCGCTAATTGCAACAGGCTGCGGGTCACATCGGATGGAATGCTTAAGCCCTGCTTATTACGAAATGACAATCTTGTGGATGTTAATCACAAAGAACCCCAAGAGATCATGGAACTTATGGAGCTTGCAATGGAAAAAAGAGAACCTTTCTATAAGAACTGATCTATAGCTTATCTATAACTGATATGTCATAAATCATAATGCTGCGGTTCTGTATGCACTATATCGATAAACCTGAAATCAAATATTTCACTCTTGTGTATGATCCGCGATATGTACTTTAACCTATAAAGCACAGGCACAAAATCCATTGTTGATGAAACAAATCCGGATGACAGCATGGAGCAATATTTCGGGGAGATCCTGTAAGCATCAAGCACAAAATCCTCATCCACTATTCCAGTCAGTGTTGAAACCATCATTGCAGCCGTCTTTGGTTTTTTTTGTATGAAGTTGCTGGCTTTTTCATGAAGCTGGAGAAATCGCATGACAATATCAGGATTTTTCATCAATTCCTTTCTGATCACTATCCCATAACTGGGATTATCCTTCCAGAGTTTATCGGGCGGAATGATTATTTTTGCTTCACATGCGCGCGCTGCCGCAGTGGCAAGTGATGGAGTGCCAACGGCAGCATCAATATCCCTGTCGATGAGCGCCTCAAGAACAAAATCTGTCCACGGGAAATTCTTTACTTTGATGTCTAATTTTAACTCGTTTATTATATTATTTATTATTACATCATGAATCGAGCCTTTTGGAGGGGAACCGATGATCTTTCTCTCAAATTGCCGCATGACGGCTTCAATATCCCTGAGTTGCGAAAGTGTCATGTACTCCTTCCGTGCGATCAGCACTGTTCCCTCCACATGCCCCCCAGCCACACATATTATAGGAACACCGCGATCAATTCCAATTATCGCAGGAGGAAGACCAATATATCCGATATCGATTTCCCTGTTTGCAAAAGCTTTAACGATATCAGGTCCTGAAGCAAAAAGTTTCCAGGTTGCCCTTATACCGGCCTTTTCAAGCCAGTCTGTGCCCATTAGAATAAAAGAAGTGTGATATAAAGTAGAAAGATGACCGATATTGATTTGTTGTTTTTCGAACATGATATTTTCATTGATAAGCTATCATTAAAACCTTTCTGTAGCAGTTTCCACTCGAAGAATAGGAGTTAATTTGGGTATAATCCTGGTAAATCAGAATTTTTGACACGTCTCACCAACAGGTTTAAATGACTTTCTTACATTTCGTGATGGCATGGAAATACTCGCAGACATCGGAGGGCGTCCCGGTCTTGATTGCCGGGGTTTTTGCAGATATTGTTATTTCAAAGGTGTGAAAGAAATCCCGGCGTTCGGATGCAAATACTGCATGCCATTCCAGAAAGGCTGCAATTATTGCACGAACAGCGTCAGGGAAAGTTATTCTAGCTTTAAATCTCTCTCTGTTGTGGCACAGGAGATCAACCAGGCGGTTTATTTAAATAAGAATGTTTCAAAATTCAATGTGAGCGGGGGGGGTGATGTGAGCTGCTATCCTGAATTGAAGCCTCTTGTGAAATTTCTCTCGCAATATAAAAAACCCATACATCTTGGCTATACCAGCGGAAAAGGACTGAATAAACAGGATGCACAGTTCTTTATCGAACACGGAGTTAACGAAATTACCTTCACGGTATTCGCAACTGACCCGGAACTTCGGCGAAAATACATGAACGATAAGACGCCGCAAGATTCACTAGAGGCGCTGCGCGTTCTTTGCGGTAAGTGCGAAGTCTATGCTGCCGCAGTACTTATTCCGGGAATAAATGACGGCGATGTGCTTCTAAAAACCTGTGCCGACCTTGCGGAAATGGGCATTAAAGGGCTCATACTGATGCGATTTGCCAATGCAAATGAACAGGGTTTGATCCTTAATAATTCACCAGTTATAGAAGGAGTTGTCCCACACACGATATCTGAATTCAAGACAATAGTAGATGAGATTAATGAAAAGTTTGATTTTCGCGTGACCGGCACTCCTCTTTATGATCCAGAGACTGGCTCACCTTTTGCCATCCGAAATGAACCTGAAGCGCTTTCAAGATTGCCACTTATCAAAAAAGAAGCCACAATAATCACAAGTGAAGTCGCAGCACCTTTATTAAATGATATTTTTAATAAGCTTGGCGGGCTTGTGAATGTAATTCCTGTAAAAAAAGATATTGGCTGCCTCATTACAATTGAGGATATAAAAGCCCTGGATTTATCTGCCATAAAGGAAACGGTAATTTTTCCGGGCAGGGCATTTGTTCATGATCCTGAGATCAAGAAAATACTCATAAGTGATGGCAAAGACAGGCTTGTTCGAAGAGGGCCGGATTTGCTTACAGTTGACGGCGAGATGAGCATTTCCATGACAAAAGAAGAAGTTATTTCAAAAGAGATAGAGGCGTTCACCGAACTTATCCAGATGATCAATGTTCTTGGAACTGAGCCGAAAAAATAACTGCTGCGATTGGGTGTGCCGTCGCAACGTTTGACTTAGAAGGTGTACCCCAACATATATAAAGCTTTAAATACCCTATATAAAGGTGAGATTATGGTAAATACTACGGAACCAAAGAAGACTATAAAAATTGAAAATGTTGTTGCATCTACTGCTATTGGAGCAAAACTTGACCTGAATCAAGTTATCAGCGTTCTTGAAGGGGCGGATTATAACAAAGAAAGATTCCCTGGTGTTGTTTACAGGACGACAAACCCGAAAACCGCTGCGCTTATTTTCGGCAGTGGCAAGATTGTTTGTACAGGAGCCAAAAGTATTGCTGATGTAGGTATAGGTCTTTCAAAAGTGTTTGATAAATTACGAGAAATGGGTACACAGATACCGGAAAATCCTGAAATTACGATCCAGAATATCGTTGCATCGGCAGATCTTGGAAGAGTGCTCAACCTCAATGCAATTGCTATCGGTCTTGGGCTTGAGAATATAGAATATGAACCTGAGCAATTCCCCGGTCTTGTTTACAGGATTTCCGTCCCTAAAGTAGTCATGCTGTTGTTCGGCTCTGGCAAACTTGTGGTGACAGGCGGGAAGAAACCAGAGGATGCAGAAGCAGCAGTCGAAAAGATTGTTATTGAACTTGATGGATTGGGTCTGCTTTAAGAGATTTTTTAAGTTATTAATTTTGAGATCTAAACCATAACATTTTTATTTCTAAACAAAGTGTGGGATAACCTATGAAGGTACTTTTAGTTGGAGGCGGAGGGAGAGAACACGCCATCGCAGAGTCTGTTGCCAGAAGCAAGAAAAATCCCCAGCTTTTTGCCGCAATGAGCAAGAAAAATCCCGGTATTTCCCGTTTATGTAAAGAGTTCCTGCTCATTAAGGAGACAGACCCTGAAGTTGTGGATTTTGCCATAAAAAATAAGATCGAAATTGCGATCATCGGCCCGGAAACTCCTCTTGCAACAGGTATTTCTGATCGCCTGTGGGATGCGGGGATCCCTGTAGTCGGACCGCGCAGGCTGGCAGCTCAGATCGAATTTGATAAAGCATGGACGCGTGATTTCATGAAGAAATACGCGATTCCCGGATGTCCCGGTTTTAAAGTTTTCAGGAAAGGGGAAGAAGGGACGGATGCATTCATTGATGAGCTTGGGGATGTTGTGATAAAACCAGCAGGACTCACAGGAGGAAAAGGTGTCCGGGTCATGGGAGACCATTTCGGAATCGTTGGAGCGAAAGCTTATGCAAAGGAAGTCCTAAAAAATGATGACCTTGTCATTGAAGAGCGGCTAATTGGCGAGGAATTTACAGTCCAGGCATTCGTGGATGGGAAAAACCTGGCATTTGCGCCTTGCGTCCAGGACCATAAGCGTGCATACGATGACGATAAAGGACCAAATACAGGCGGAATGGGTTCTTACAATGATTCAAAAGACATCCTGCCCTTTATGAAAGAATCAGATTATACTGACGCAAAAAAGATCATGGCCAGTACGGTGCAGGCTATTAAAAAGGAGACTGGCGTTCCTTACCAGGGCATCCTGTACGGTCAATTCATGGCAACCGCAAAAGGTATTTCAGTCATCGAATTCAATTCGCGGTTCGGAGACCCTGAAGCGATGAACGTTCTTCCCATTCTTGAAAATGATTTTCTTGATGTCTGTTGCGCCATTGTGAATGGGACACTTGATAAGATCACTGTAAGATTCAAAAAACAGGCGACTGTATGCAAGTATGCAGTACCGGCAGGCTATCCCGATGATCCTTCAAAGGATTCGATCGTTGAAATTGGAAATATGAAAGATGCAATTCTTTTCTATTCAAGCGTCTATGAAAAGGATAATAAGATATATACTACAGGTTCAAGAGCTTTTGGGGTGCTTGGCATTGCGGATACAATAAAGGAAGCCGAAATAAAAGCGCAATCAGGCCTATTGGCGCTAAAAGGAGCGCTTCACAGCAGGCGGGATATAGGGACAGAAGAACTTATCAGGAAACGGGTACAACATATGAATGAGTTAAGGGCTCATTAATTACATGGATAACGAAATTAAAACAAAAGAAGAGAAAAAGGATGCATCCCTTGAAAATCTTGAGCGGATGCTTGAGAAACTGCCCGAGGGCGCAAGGAAACCTATCCTTGATCTTATAAATAAACGAAAAGTCGAGCTTGGGCTTATGAAATCAGAATTAAAACCCGCGGGTTATATCCTGAAAAAAGGACGGGTAAAAACAAAACCAAAGCCTCAGACGAAGGAAAGCATGGAATCGCTGCGCAAGATCGCCCAGGGAATTGGAAGGATCAAAGAAATAGAAAAGATTTCTCCGCATGATATCGATATGAAAGAAGAACCTCTAAAGAAGGATAAAAAAGCCCTTGAAGAAGTCGATTCATACAAGTATTAATTTGACTAAATGAATTCACGCACTTAAATAAAGATAAAATCCCTAAAAAAAATATCGCAATATTTTTTTTGCGATAGGCTTATTACATTTAATTCAGATTGCAGGAAGCATTATGATCGGAAAAAAAGACCTTGAGCACATAGGGTGGCTTGCTCGAATTGAATTAAGCGAAGAGGATAAGGAAAAATACACTCCAAAGCTCAACTCGGTTCTTGATTATTTCAGCGAGCTTGATAAAGCAGATACGGACGGAGTGGAACCTACATATCATGTAATGCCTATGAGCAATGTTTTCAGGGAAGATGTTCCAACAGGATCGCTGTCCCAGGAAGAAGCGCTTTCAAATGCCCCGAAGAACCAGGATGGATTCATAAAGGCTCCAAGGATGATGTAAATGGCAGCTATTAATGAACTCAGGGAAAGGATACATGCAGATTCATCCGAAGAGATCGTTGCCGAATATCTGGAAAAGATCGAAAAGAGCAAATTGAACGCTTTTATCACTGTTTCAAAAGAAAGTGCGCTTTTGCAGGCACGAAAGATTGATTCTCAAGGTCATGAAGGGCCACTTGCCGGGATACCAATAGCGATAAAGGACAATATATCGACAAAAGGTATCCAGACCACATGCGCCTCTAAAATATTGACTGGTTATGTCCCGCCCTATGATGCACATGTTATCGAAAAGCTAAAAGCAGCAGGTGCAATAATCATCGGAAAGACGAACATGGATGAATTCGCAATGGGATCATCCACTGAGACAAGCTTTTATGGCCCTACCCTGAACCCATGGGACTTGGATAGGGTTCCCGGCGGCTCATCTGGAGGCAGCGCCGCAGCAGTAGCAGGAGGCGAAGCGCCACTTGCACTTGGTTCTGACACTGGCGGATCAGTACGATGCCCCGCATCATTTTGTGGCGTCGTGGGATTAAAACCTACATATGGGGTCATCTCACGTTACGGGCTCATATCCTACGCCAACTCGCTTGAGCAGATAGGGCCTTTTGGCTCATGTGTCCGTGATGTAGCTACCATTTTTGATGTTATTGCAGGCCATGATCCGCGTGATTCTACATCAGTAAATAGGGAAGCGAATTATTCATCAGCGCTTAAAAACGATGTTAAAGGTCTAAAGATCGGCATTCCCCAGGAATATTTTGGTGAAGGGACAGATAAGAACGTTGAAAGATCGGTACGGGATGCCATCAATACACTAGAGGAACTTGGTGCGACAACTATTGATGTGAAGATGCCAAATACGAAATACGCACTTTCAGCTTATTATGTAATCGCAATGAGTGAAGCCTCATCCAACCTTGCCCGCTTTGACGGCATGCGATATGGCCTGCGCACTGAGGATTCGGACTGGCATACCACATTTTCACAGGTGAGGGCGGCAGGGTTCGGAGATGAGGTAAAACGGCGCATCCTCCTTGGAACATATGCCTTATCGGCAGGTTATCATGACAAGTATTACTTAAAAGCCCTGAAGATAAGGACTCTAATAAAACAGGACTTTGAGAAAGCTTTCGCTGATGTGGATGTCCTCATCGCGCCTACGATGCCCTATCCCGCTTTTAAGATCGGGGAAAAGATCGACGATCCGATATCCCTCTTCCTCGCAGACGTAGATACCGTGCCTGTGAACCTCGCTGGAGTTCCTTCTATTTCCGTGCCATGCGGATTTTCGAATGGGCTTCCGATCGGAATGCAAGTAATTGGGAAGCATTTTGATGAAGCTGCCATTTTACGCACGGCTTATACATTTGAAGAAAATACCGATTTTCACACAAGACAACCGGAGGGATACTAATGTACGAGAATCCTGACGGCGTAATGATAGGTCTTGAAGTGCATGTGCAGTTGAATAAACTAAAGACTAAAGTCTTTTGCGGATGCAGCACTGACTATCATAATGATCCGCCCAACTCCCATGTGTGCCCTGTGTGCCTTGGACTTCCGGGTTCACTTCCTGTCATAAATAAAAAAGCAGTGGAAGCAGCCATTAAAATTGGTCTTGCATTAAACTGTAAAGTCGAGGAACACACACAGTTCTACAGGAAAAATTATTATTATCCTGATCTTCCCAAAGGTTTCCAGATCACACAGTATGATTTCCCAATATCCAGCGGCGGCTATATCACTATCGAGGGCGAGGATGGCGAGCTCAAAGTAGGGATCACGCGCGCGCACATGGAGGAAGACCCTGGAAGGCTCGTGCATGAAGGCACAATCGATAAATCAAAATACACACTTATTGATTACAACCGCTCAGGGATGGCGCTGATCGAGATCGTGAGCGATCCTGATATGCGAAGCCCCAAAGAGGCGCGGCGCTATCTGGACAAGTTGAGGAACATCGTTGAGTACCTGGATATTTTCGACGGGGATCTTGAAGGCGCACTCAGGGTAGATGCCAACATTTCTATCATGGGAGGCCAGCGCGCCGAGATCAAGAACATCTCATCACATAAAGGCGCAGAGCGAGCGCTTCTCTTTGAGATCGTAAGGCAGAAGAATGTGCTTCGCCGCGGTGGCGTTGTAGTCCAGGAGACACGTCACTTCGATGAGGCGCGCGAGATCACGATATCCATGCGAAGCAAGGAAGAAGCTCACGATTACCGCTATTTCCCTGAGCCTGACCTTGTGCCCCTTAAGATATCAGGCTGGGCGCCTGCGATAAAAGCAACGCTGCCTGAATTGCCAGATGCAAGGCGCATGCGGTTTGTGGAGCAGTATGGGATAACGGATGACCACGCCAAGGCGCTTACATCTGAATTGAAGCTTGCGATATTTTATGAAGATGTGGCGAAAAAGGTTGATCCCAAAATGGCTGCGGTTTGGGTATGCGATGTCCTTAAAGGTGAACTGAATTATCGTGACCTCACTGTCGATGCTTTCAAGGAAGAGCACATGCAAAAGATCATCGAACTTCTAGTGAGCAAGAAGATAACGGAGGAAAGCGCCGTGGATGTTATCAGGACGCTGCTTGATAATGGCGGCTCTCCTGATGAGATCGTTAAAGAGAAAGGACTCCTTAAAGTAGAAGGCGACATCGTTGCAACTGCTGCAGAAGAAGCCATTAAAGAAAATCCAGTGGCAGTAGCTGATTATAAAGCTGGCAAGGAGAAGGCGCTCAATTCGCTTGTGGGAGCGGTTATGAAGAAAACGAAGGGAAGAGCGGATGCGAGGACGGCGAGGGAGATGCTGCTGGGGAAGCTGGGGTAGGAATTGAAAACCAATAATTACGGAGGGAGAGCAAAAATTTATCTATAAGTACATATGCATTATATAAACAGAAATAAAATAATTTGGTTTATAATTAGTTGCATCAGGAGATTTAATGATTTCACAATTTAAAGCCGAAGATGAGACATTACAAATGTTCATAAATAGTTCTAAAAACGTATTTGGTAATAACCTTAAAGCTATTGTTCTATTTGGCTCCCGCGCCAGCGGAATAGCAAGAAAATATTCTGATTATGATTTACTTATTATTGCTGAAAAACTTCCTTCAGACTGGCGAAAGCGTGATAATTTAGTTCTGGAACTTGATCAACACGGTATTTCCGACATACTTCTCTACACTGAAAAGGAAATGGAAGATGCCATAAATTCCGTAAATCCAATAATGATGAACATTTTCGATCACCCTATTAAAGTATTACACGGAAAATCCTATATTGATAGATTATCCCATTTATATTCAAAAAATATTAGCGGGAACATTCTCAAAATAGGTAGGAATACATGGAAAATTACTGGTGAAATTAATGTTTGAATTCTCAAAAATAGCCAGTGCATTCCTCACAGAATCAAAACTTGATTTGAAGTCTGCAAAACTCCTTTTTGATAACGGAATTTATAGCTCATTGTTCGTTTTCCACATTCCAGGCATTTGATATATCTAACCTTCATAATTTACTATACACCTGTCTGGTTTTAAATATTGCCCATCTTTGAAAAGAAAACCATTAACTCATATATATTTTTTCGATGCCCGAATCCAACAAGAATCAACTCTTGATTATTTTCATTCAACTTATATATCAATCGATACTTCCCTTTAACACGGATGGATCGAAAATTTGTCAGCGGATGTTCGAGAGTTTTTCCAAGAAACGGATCGGTAAGTAGCTTTTCAATTTTTTTCTTTAATTCATCAACAAGCTCTCTATCTTTCTTTAATTTCTTTATCGTTTTTTCAAAGGCATGTGTATATATTATACCATACATAAAAATCAACTAAATAGCGCATCAATATCTTTTTTGGATTTTATTTTTTTTACTTTACCTTCTTTGATATTTTTTTCACTTTCTTTAAGCTGCTCAATTAATTCATTATCTGAAAGAATCTCAACAGTTTCCATAAGGCTTTCCACATCAGCGATAATTTTTTCAAAATCATCTTTGTGAATTATCACTTTATTATCGAATTGTTCAACCTTTATTAAATCAAGCATGAATATCAGTTATTTATTGGTATTCATATTTTATAAAGTCAGCGGACACAAATTACGATAGATGTTTTCATTTTATCCAGATATTCATATCGAAAGTATAATACTCTCTTGAAATAATGTGACACTCAATGGCGAAGGACTCTATCGGTGTAATTTTCGGAAAAACAAGTTCATTGATCATCAGGTTTGCAGTTTCTGACAGCCTTGCAACCAGAAGAGGAGATTATATCAAAGTCTGGCATGAATCCGATGGCTGGACGCTCGCACAGGTATCAACTATCACAAGTTCAAGTGAGGATTTCTCAGTTGATGAAGCGGTGGACGCAGCAGAAGGTTCATCAAAAATAGGAGACATGGATGAACATATAATCGCGGATGCAACAGTGATAGGTGTGCGGGATAAAGAAGGGGTGCTGCGGGTTCCAAAATCACCGTTCAGTCCAGGAGATAAGGTTTTTAAGGCCGATGAGCTTCTCATAAAGCAAACGCTTGGTCTTATGCGCGGGGATGTTTATATCGGGCTTCTTGAAGGACAAAGCGTTCATGTAAATCTTGACGCCAACAATCTTGTGCAGAAGCATTGCAGCATCCTGGCAAAGACAGGCGCGGGAAAATCCTATACAGGGGGCGTAATCCTTGAAGAGCTCCTGGATAAAGGCGTTCCGCTTTTGATAATAGACCCGCATGGTGAATATGCAACGTTAAAGATGCCAAACGATGATAAACCCTCATCTTTTGAGCGCTACGGTATATCGCCTAAGGGTTATGCTTCACAGGTAACGGTTTATACACCAGCGAACAAGCTTCTCAATCCTACTGCCGATTATCTTTTCAGGTTGAATGGGATTAATCTTAGTATAAAAGAATTATCCCAGTTTTTTTCAGACAGCCAGTCGCAAAACGAAACCGGAATGCTGTTTGAGGCTGTCTCAAAGCTCAAGGTTGAAAAACAGAATTATACGATCGAGGATATCATCTTTGAAGTGGGGCAAAATAAAAGCAAAGTCAAATGGAATGTCATAAACAAGCTTGAAACGCTTAAGGAAACAGGCATCTTATCAGATAATGCGACCACGATCAACGAGCTTGTGCAGGATGGACGTGCTTCAATAATCGATATGAAAGGCGTAAATCCCGACCTGCAGGCTATGATCGTATCAAAATTATGCACGGATATTTTTGATGCAAGAAAACTAAATACCGTGCCTCCATGCATGCTGGTTATCGAAGAAGCGCATAATTTCTGTCCCGAAAAAGGATTTGAAAGAACTGTCAGCACAGATATCCTTCGCACCATCGCTTCAGAAGGCAGGAAATTCGGTCTTGGGCTAATGGTAGTCTCGCAGCGTCCGGCGCGTGTTGATAAGAATATCCTTTCACAGTGCAATACCCAGATAATAATGAAAGTGACGAATCCAAATGACTTAAAAGCCATCAGCAAAGGGCTTGAAGGGATAGGATCGGATGTTGAAGATGATATTAAAAGTCTTCCGCCTGGCGTGGCAATGATCGTCAGTACTTATATCGAACGCCCCATCCTTGTTGATATAAGGACACGCAAAAGCAAGCACGGTGGGGCAAGTGTGCCTGTTGTGAAGGATCCGCTGGATGGGACTCAAAGGGCACATTATGGGCCAGCAAAAATTGAGGACAAGCCTGGAACAATTGATGAAAATAATTCCCAAAAAATAATTGACAATGCAAGAACTATTGTCGAGTTACAAAAAACGGGATCATCAAATACAAAATCACCAAAGATAGAAGCCCCCCCGCATCATGAAGAGCTCAAAGAGCAGATAGAACGAAAAAAAGGAAAACGCGAAATCAGTCTTTACAGGAAAATTTTCGGAACGAGGAAGAAATGACAACTATAATGGAAATGGCACATGCAGGGATCGTAACTAAGGAGATAAAAAACGTAGCGGCAAAAGAAGGGATCAGTGCTGATACAGTAAGAAAACTTATTGCGCAGGGATTAGTTGTCATCCCTCGGAACATTAACAGCAAATCACAACCCATTGGCATCGGAAAAATGATGACGACTAAGATCAATGCAAATATTGGCACTTCAAGGGATTATGTTGACATCGATGCCGAGGTTGAAAAAGCCATGACCGCTGAAAAATATGGCGCAGACACCATTATGGATCTCTCCACAGGAGGAGACCTTGACCTTATACGCAGGCGCATCCTTGATTCAGTGAGCGTCCCGGTCGGTTCTGTACCCATATACCAGGCAGCAGGCAATGGTCTTGAGAATATGACCTCTGATGATATGTTCAATGCGGTCAGGAAACATGCGCAAGATGGTATTGATTTTGTTACGATCCATGCAGGTGTGACTCTATCGTCTTTTGAGCGCCTTAAAAACAGTGACAGGATATTAGATGTGGTGAGCAGGGGAGGCGCTTTCACAATTTCATGGATGAAGCAGAACAGCCGTGAGAACCCGTTTTATTCTGAGTACGATTACCTGCTTGAGATGGCCAGAGAATATGATTTAACAATAAGCCTTGGCGATGGGATGCGGCCGGGCTGCATAAATGATGCTTCGGATCGCGCAAAATTCGAAGAATTCATAATTCTTGGAGAACTTGTTAAAAGAGCGCGCGCAGCAGGTATCCAGACGATCGTTGAAGGTCCTGGCCATGTTCCTGTTGATGAGATAGGGCTTTCAGTGACTGCAATGAAGCACCTCACGGGAAACGCGCCGATATATCTTCTTGGTCCTCTTGTTACTGATATTGCGCCTGGCTATGACCACATTACTGCCGCCATCGGCGGGACGGTCGCTGGCATGTACGGCGCGGATTTCCTGTGTATGACCACACCTGCCGAGCACCTGGCGCTGCCTTCAATTGAAGATATTAAAGAAGGTACTATCGTCACAAGGATCGCGGCGCATGCGGCTGATCTCACAAAAGAAGGAGTAAAGGAAAAGGCACGAGCCCATGATCGTGAAATGGCAATGGCGCGGCGCGACCTGGACTGGCAAAAACAATTCCTCAACGCCATAGATCCTGAGAAAGCCAAAGAAATACATGCAAGGAGCAAGAATGCGGAGACTTGCAGCATGTGCGGGGAACTTTGCTCGATAAAGATCATGAGAGAAGTGATGAAGAAATAGTATTCATCAAATCAAGGGAACCTGCATTCCGTACCTTTCCATTTCCACATAACTAATTATTCACCCCACAGATTCAGAGCAAACTCAATGCCCTTGCCACGTTCAATGTCACCGGCAATGAGGCAAAACGTAATGTGGTGAGAAGCCTTGCGAAAGGCGCGGGCGTTGACCCGGTGGCTCCTTTAAAGCAGGATATATCCCGATGGATAAAACTTAAATGTTCGACCAATTTTCCAATTTTAGTCCTTCTATTCTTTCGAAATGTTTTTCATTATTTGTAACAAGTATGGCATTTTCCGTAAGTGCGCACGCTGCAATAAAAATATCCGCATCATCTATAATATCGCCTTTATTAATAAGTACAACTTTAATTTTTCCAAACATTTCACATATCATATCAACGCAAATATTTGTATCAAGGATATACTTCATAGTTTTATCTCTCTTCCACCAAACCCTGTCCTGTATGAACGGATATCATTTATGATCTCATCAGCGCTTCTTTCATCATCCCAAATCCCACAAAGACCACTTGATTTCTTAATATATGATTTTTTTATTTTTATAGCCATGAACGATTCTTTGAGTGAATGCAGGATATTGATAACCATCGGAAGTGCTTCTTCGGGTATTCCTTTAACTTCATTTAATATTAGTGATTCATATTTTTCTTTTGCTTCCATGATATTTTAATATAATTTCCCATGTTTTTAAACTTATTGACACTTTATGGAAAAAAAAATGATATTATTGGTGTTACTGCACCACTGGAACAGATTCAGAACAGACTCAATGCCCTTGTCAAGTTTAATGGCGCAGGCAATGAGGCAAAACGTAACGAGGTGAGAAGCCTTGCGAAAGGCGCGGGCGTTGACCCGGTGGCCGCCTTTAAAGCAGGATCTACCCCTGTGCATATAAGCGAGATAAAGTTCACCATCTTGCGGACTGATACAAGTAAATCCATGCCTCTTAATACTTGTTAGTTCCATAGGGTGTGCAATTCATGACATCCCCGGAAATTGAGAAATCAGCGCCAACAAACCATGGAATTGAATACCATGAATTGACGACAGAATACATCGTAATAATACACGATGAAGCTATCGAAAGTTTCGGAGGCGAAAAAGGATTTCTCAGTATAAGTAATGTTGATCATTTAATATATCTGTTCAATAATCGAAAGTATGATGTAGTAAAGAAAGCAGCGTTGGCATTGGATCTAATTACAGCAAAGCATGCCTTCGTTGATGGCAATAAGAGAACCGGTCACCTGGTAGCAAGTATTCTCCTTGAAAGGGAAGGCTTCTATATAAATGCAAACAATGAAAAAATGCTCAATGTGCTGCTTAAAATAGCAAAATATGAATGTACAGTGGAAGATATAATTTGTTGGTTGAAAAAGAACGTAAGTACATTACATATGGGCTAATCGTTTGTAAAGTTCTTTGTTACGAATCATATTATTATTTGCGATTTTTCTCAGATCGGCAGGTAATATGTCCATCTTTTTCTCTTCGATTTCGAGTATAGGATCATTCTTTTTCATGCACATAATTAAAGAACTTCATGGTATTTAAAAACTACTTCTTCTTTATTTTTTAAGCGATCCTTGAACATGAGTGAAAATATTTCAAAGGCAAAACGTAATGTGTTAAGAAGCCTAGCGAAAGGCGCGGGCGTTGACCCGGTGGCCGTCTTTAATCCATGTTCTACCCATAATGATTCGAACTTACCCTTCAGGAGTTTATTTTGGCCTGAACCTACCCCTCCATCTTCTCCCTCAATTCCCTCGCTTTCTCCACGATATCCTTCTTCCCAAATATCCCCGCGATCAATTCCACAGCCTCAAGGTTCCTTGCAGCCTGGTCAAGATAATTCAGGACATCCCCGGCATACGCATAAACCCCATACTGTTTTTCAAGCTCGCTAATTACACCATCAGGCGTTTTTCTTTCGGCGCACAGTTCAATAACCCTTCTTGAGAATTTCCTTTCCGGACAGCCGCAATAAGGTGAATCTTTGCATGTGCATGACATGAATTCGCGCAAAAAGTTAAACATGACGCGGCGCAGGTTCTCTTTAAGTTTTGCAAAACCATCAGCAGAAAAAACGATATCAAGACCGGCGCCAAAAACCCGCGGGGGAATGTCGGTTCCAAGGGCGTCTGATAACTGTGAAGCATACCTGAAATATACAGAAACAAGTGTCTCTAAGCCAGTAACGATGTCAAGAGGCTTTTTGTCCTCAAGTATTGCGTTCTTGATATTGAAAGTTTGTTCAACGCTCAGGAAATGTGACGCAACGATAAACCCAAGTTTCGTGGTGCGGTATTCACCATCTTTTTTTTCGATAAATCCATATTCCTTGAGTTTTCCAAGCAGCCAATTAAGGTCGCCCTTTCCCAGGAGTAATTCATTGATCTTCCCAAGATCGGGCAGAGAATGGGCAATAACGATATTGGACAGAGTCTCTTCAAGCTGTTCATCATCCCCGTAATCTACGCCAAAATGCTCCAATTCACCGCGCAGCAGCCGAAATGCGATCTCATCTTCCGAATCACCTTTGCCGAACCTCCTTTCAGGGTCAGCAAGAAGAACAACGGTGCCAAGGTCATGATAATCGGGTCTCCCGGCACGCCCCAGCATCTGCTGGAATTCACGCACGGTCAGCCACTCTATTCCCATGGCGAGGGATTCAAATATCACCTGGGATGCAGGAAAATCAACACCTGCCGCAAGCGCCGCGGTTGTCACAACAACGGGCAGCTCACCTTTGCCGAATTGCTCCTCTACTTTCTTTCTCTCAGGATAAGAAAGACCTGCATGGTATGGCAGCGCCTTGATCATGAGTCCTTCTGCAAGCAAATGACAATTCCGGCGTGAATTTGTAAAGACAATAGTCTGTCCCCTGAAACCCTTTGAAGATATTTTGTCAAATTCCTGGCGGGCAAGCTTCTCTATCAGCCGCTTTTTTTCATATTCCGGAGCAAAGATCAGGTGGCGCTCTATGGGAACCGGGCGCTCCTCGAATTCTATCAATCCCGCGCCCAGTTTATCAGCAAGCCAGCGCGGTTCACCCACTGTGGCTGAAAGGTAAATGAATTGGGCCTGGGGCGCAATGAATTTCAGGCGCGCAATAAGACCATCGAGCCTGTGCCCCCTTTCCTCATCTTCGAGCGTATGCACTTCATCAATGACGATAGTTCCAATCTCTCCAAGTGTGTGTGTACTTCCTGACCTGATGATGAAATCAACACCCTCGTAAGTCCCGACAATGATATCTGAGGAAAGGGTTGTCCTGATCCCCTTCATATTTTTTGCTATCCTGCTTGTTCCCACACGCAGGGACGTTGTGGCGATGGAAGAATATCGTTTTGTGAATTGTTCATATTTCTGGTTGGCAAGAGCTACAAGAGGAACGAGAAAGAGCATTTTGCCTTTATTATTTAGGATGTTCTCTATCCCGGCAAGCTCACCTACAAGCGTTTTTCCCGTCGCTGTTGCAGAAATGATTATCTGGTTCTTCCTGTCAAAGAGTCCTGCATCCACGGAAAGCGCCTGGACTGGCATGAGAGTTTGCATCCCAAGAAGAAGCAGTTTCTTAAATTCAGCATGCACAGGCAGATCTTTTACTTTTATTGATCTTTCCACTTTGCATGCTGCCATGGTATCGAATCTTGTCAATCCCGAATCAAGTTTTCCAGGGCTTAACATTGCAAGCACCCTGTCAAGATTTTTTGTTTTATCCAGTATCTGCAGGAGCCTTTCCTGGCCGTGGCTTCCCAACTTGATGGATTTTGCTTCTTTTATTAATTCTTTCTTTGCACAATCCTCGCATACCGATTCATTGTGGAACCGTATCGGACTGTTTGTTGTAAATTTACCCGCAAGAAGGCAAAGTCGGCATGTTGTCGTATATCCATAATCAAGCTGGTATGCTGTGAGAAGTTCTTTAAAACCAGCCTCAGACGCCTCATCGCCTTCAGCGATAAGTATTTTGTCAGCAAGGCGCAAGAGTTCAATGAGTTCCTCAGGCGCCCTGAAGTCTTCTTTTTCCCCCTGTCTTATCCTGAATTTACCCACGCGCGCGCCTTTTGGGGTGTGCTTCAGTATCAGGGTGCCGTAAAAGTTGGGCTCATTGGAATTGTCTTTGATGGGGAGGATGATGAGCTTTGACTTCTGGGGGTGGATGATGATGTGGAGCATTGTTGAGGGAATTTATTTTTTTATCTTAAATCTCTCAGCTTTCTTATTTTTTCAATCCCGCCTTGCGTTTTTGCAAGGCGCTCATAGAAATTGTTTGCCATGATTATTTGTGAGTCTATGAGAGGTTTCACTTCTTTGATCCAGACAGAGCGCGGATGAGATTTTACATATTTTGCCCATCGTATTACCTGTTCTGAATGAGTCCTGTCTCTCATGATAACCTCAACCTGCGTATTTGCGCTTTTATCTTTGTGATCTCATTTTCATCAAGCAAGTCAGAATAGATGATCCGCAAATGATTTGCATCATCAATATCCTTTTCAGACGTAAGCAGTTCTTCCTTAAAAGCAATGTTCATTTCAATGCTTGAAAAATATATATCCAGCCCCGTCAGAGGCAGTTTTTTTCGTGTCCTGATCTGATATTCGTCCAGTTCATCCCTGGCTAATTTTAATTCCATTTCAGGGAGAAAATGTCCTTTTCTGATATATCTGACGCTGGTCTTATCTTTCAAATAGTCATCATAGATCACATCCGGATCTTCTGACTGTATGCATTCAAAACCTGCCAGTATGAGATCATTATGCATTTCTTTGAATCCGTCTTTCCCTATCCTTTCAATGATAAGGTCAATATCCTCTGTCCCTCTGCTTCTTCCATGCGCGATCGCAACAAAACCTGAAACAATTATATATTTTGCATGTTTCTCGACAATATTAACAAAATCCCCGGCAAATCTATCAAGAATCGTTCGTTCTTTTATTTCTCTTTTCATTCTGACTGTTCATTATATTTGCGGGATATTATGTCTTTCCACCATACTCGACCGTAACTCTTTGGAAACATATGAATTCCTCCGGCGCCCTGACGTCTTCCTTTTCGCCCTGCTTTATCCTGAATTTCCCAACGTCAGCGCCTTTTGGGGGTGGGCCGGACAGGTGGCAGAGAACATATCATGAATTAGTTGAAGCTGTTCAAATAAAAATGGGTTGTACAAAAAAGATTAGAATAGTTTATGGATATCTCGAACAATATATGTCAGGTGAAATAAATGAATAATATTATTGACGATATACATCTTAAGGAACTCCATGATAAAGGTCAGGGATTTATTTTCAATGATTTTTGTGGCAATGGCCCGAGTGGTAGAGAAAATAATGTCCTTCATAAAGCATCCTGTAATTGGATATTGAAATGCAATACAAATGTGAAAAAAATCTTTTTTGATAATGAAATTGAAGCTATTAACTGGCTCGATGAAAATAGGAAATCAAATTGGAAGCATTGTGGGACTTGTTTAAGAAAGGGAAGAAAAAATAAATTGAAATCATTAGATATAATGCCAATTGAGACCATGAATTTACCCAAACAAATCTCATTTTATGTAAATGGTGAACCATCTTCATTTTCAACATCCAGAGAAAAACCATGGAAAATGAATTTGGAGCAACAGATTCCTTCTGGGGATAAAAATGGCTTCGAAAAAGGAGTTATCATTGATTTTCATCTTGAATCAATGACAGTTAATGGACAATATTTTGATGTTGATTATCTATGTGAACCAGTTTTTTCGGTATTGATAAACAATAAAGGATGGTTCAATGGAAAGAGGCCAAACCTCCAATGGTTTAGAGCATCCAAAATAAAAGATAATAAATCAGGGTGTAATTTCAGATTGACATCTTCAAAAGAAGCAGAAAAAAACATTGATTTTAAAAATACTATATTTGACAAAATCTATTCTGGAAACTTTCCTAAAAGTGCTACTGATGAAGAATTCATATCATGGATCAAACAAAATTCGACTGGAGTAAAACAAAGTCCTTCATTCTATTTGAATATTGAATTTGGGGATCAAAAGATAAATTTGGGTGATATCGCTACGGGCAGGATTAAATCGATAATAGATTGTCTTTACCCTGTGATTGGCGGAAATAAAGGGGCACCCACAGATTGGAAAATTGATATATTAGACGTTAAGAAAGGAGTAACAACTATACCAGAAGGAGCAGTTCGAATTTTGCTTGCTGAGTTATAATTTTTTTTTATGTGCCAACAAAACACAACAATTCCATTCTTGCAAATTCAGTCCAGCCCCTTCCCCACAATCAGACCCGGCGCGGGCGGGATACGCGAAGGTCGGACAGGTGCGGAGAACAATATATTTCGAAGTTGTGAGAAAAATTAATATACTATCAGTATTAAAATAATACTGATAACTATTGACAGACGTCCATAACGCTCCAATAAAATACACAATGCATGCTTCTAATCGGCTAAAAGAACGTTTCCAGATGAAAACGGATGAAGTACGGCATTACCTGAAAACAGGAAAACAAATAAGAAAGTGTAATAAAGATGGAGAAATCGGGATCATACAGAGTGAAATTGGAGATTCACGGATACGCTTCGTTTACACAGTCAGAAGCGGGACGTTCTATATATTGACAATAGAGGAATAAAATATGACAAAATGTCCCTTATGCGAAACAGAAATGAAAAAAGAACCCAGGGAAATTGAAAAAGGCGTATGGGTCAACGTTGAGGTCTGCCCTCAATGTAAAGACGAATGGATCGATGAGACCGATCACGACAGGCTTGTGGATTTGTTCAAGCGCAAAACCTTCAATCTTGGAGGCAGCATCGCTGTAAGAATTCCAAAGGAAATAGCAGATGCCCTTTCCATAAAAGAAGGAACAGAAGTGACCTTTTCTGTAAAGAATAAAAATATAATAATATCTAAGGCAGCGGCATAGGTTTACAATATATATTTATTGCAAACGCAAAGCATAGCAGTAAAATCTTTGCGCCCTTTGCGTTCTTTGCGGTGAGAAATCGTGCTAACACGCTGCCAGAGGCGATACTGTCCCACAAAATATTTTGTGGACATACCCCCGCCCCTTTCTTCTGCCGGCAGACCCGGCGCGTGCGGGATGCACGAAGGCCGGACAGGTGCAAAGAACATATCACGATCAAATACGGTGCATCCAACTCGACGGTTTCCCGTTTGGAGAAGTTGCCAAAAATGTTAATATACCAAAATACCATAATGGTATATTATGCAGATCGTGAGCATCGACAAAGCTGGCAGGATTGTTATTCCAGGCGCAATGCGAAAAATGCTAAAGTTGAACGACGGCGCCAATTTACTTATAGCAGATGTTAGGAATGACCTCTTGATAATCAAAAAAATAAACATCGAAGACTTGGCGGAACAGCTTGAGAAAGACTTTAAGAAAATTGACATTGATACAGTAGTTGGCAGGGTGAGAAGTGACATCAAGGAAAAAATCAGGAAAAAGCATCCGTCGGTTTTTAGTTGATACGTCGACACACTGTCCAAAACTTAAATAATAATAGACTCCATTATATCAAACAATGCATATGATGAATAGTACTATGACAAAGGAAATTTTAATACATAAGACCTTTGATTATTTAAATCGTCTTCCTCAGGAGAAAGTTATTGAAGTTGCAGAATTCGTTGAATTCTTATATCAGAAACATGAAGAGTATATTTTGAAAAAAGGAATTCAAAAGATGGTAACCGATTCTAAATCGTTCGAATTTTTAAAAGAAGAAGAGGAACTATATACTTTAGATGATTTAAAAGTGCGGTTCAAATGAATTAAAAGAAGTGGATCGAAAATTATTGCTTCTTTTCAATATTAAGAATTCTTGATGATTCTCTGCCGAGTTTTTACTGTCCAGCAAAATAATTTTGTTCGGCCATACCCCCAGCCCCTCCCCCGCTGGCAGACTCGTCGCGTGCGGGATGCGCGCGAAGGTCGGACAGGTGTGGGAACATTTCACACCGATGAAGAATGACTCCTTATGTCATACATCTTTCCAGCAGTCTCCTGAATATAATCTTTCGATAGCATGAGCACTTGTTGGCCCAACAAAGGATTTCCTTATAGGATCTTTTAAGGCATCGGCCCCCCATTTCGCTATCCTTTTCGAAAAATCAATTACATCGAACCCATTATTATCGATCAACGACCCTGCAAGCACAAGCATCTGTTCCGTATCATCTGTATAATCTCCAGGTCTTAATTTGTCACCCGGAGTTCCATCTAAAGCTTTCCCATAATCTGTTATGAAGCCTCTTTTGAGGATATATTCTCTTTTTACGCCTTCATTCTGTTTTCCAAGAGCATCACCAATAGCTGCTCCAAGCATGCAGCCAACGTATTTGCTTTTTGATCTTTCGATGGAAATCATTATGGATCCTATATTCATATATGGCATTTTGAGCTATTCTTTATACTTAATTTCTTTTAATGCTTATCTTTATGTTTAACAAAATGATATTATGATAAAAAATGGTACTATTTGAGATATTTATTTCATATGGCATGTTGGGACTTCTTCTCATAAGTCTCATTTCATCGATCATACCAATACCCACTGAACCTGTGGTTTTCGGATTACTTGATGTTGGAAAAAAACCTGAACTGGTATTGATCATATTGATAGCGGGTTCAATTGCGGGAGCATACATTGGTTATCTCCTGGGAAAGTATGAACTTCGAAAGATCATCCCATTCCACAATAGAGATAATGAACAAATGATGCAAAAGCATTTCAGGAAATCTAGCACAGTGCTTCTCCTTATCTCTCCGTGGATCCCTATTGTAGGGGATCTTGCCCCGATGGTAGCAGGAATTGAGAATTATGAAACTAAAAAGTTCCTTGTGGTAATTTCTATCGCAAAAACAATAAAATGCATCGCGATTATATATTTATCCGTCAAAGTTGTTGATTGGTGGACTGTTTTTATTAAATAAACTATCTATTCCTAAAGCTTATTCTCATCCGCAAATTTTACAAGCGCCTCGCCCAGCACCCGTATGTATTTGGGATTAACATTGAACCGCCCGCGCTTCTGCCCGCTTCGTTCCTTGGCGATCTCGACATATTCCTTTTCCGTTTCGAACTTATCGCTTTTCTGCATCGTGATGGTCATGAACCAGCCTGAAGCCATTTTAATTTCTGTGAAACTTTTCTCTTCTTCGGTCATAAAATTTCTACACTTCCTACAATTGCATCAACTAAAACCTTATCCCCTGTTTTTATGAACTCAATTGGGTTCTTTTCTACATTGTCAACAAGCGGAATATCAGAAATGATCGCCCCAACTGCAACGATAGGCTCAGCTTTTACATTTATCATGGCAATTGGAGCTGTGCCGTTTTTCTTGAGCTGGTATATCGCATATGAGCCAACTGTCGAACCCTTTCCACCGGGAAAAACAAGCACTTTTCCGCTTATGCTTTTTCCTTCAAGTTCATGTCCTTTTTCAACAATGATCCCTTTTTTTACATCAACACTTCCCAGAAAGGAGATCGGCTGCGAGGTGACAAGGGCTTCACCTTGAGCCTTCCCGCGTGAAACAATATGCGCTTTGAGTATTGTTGTCATTTCGCGTCCAACATTCGAATTATCTTACCATGAAGTTCATTGTTTTTTGTTCCTACAATGGACAAACCAGAGACCTGCACATTATTCGTCAAATTTATGCCTTTCAGGTCTGTGAGAGAACCTCCGGATTCCTTCAACACCAGGGCTGATGCCATGATATCATAACCACTAACAAGCCCGCGGGTGTCTATCAGTCCGTCAAGTGTCCCGTCTGCTACAAAACACATATCAAGAGCAATACTTCCCAGCGCCCGCACTATAATTGATTTTTCAAGCTCTATCAATCCAGCAGGTACATATGGAACGCCGTAAGAATAGACCGATACAACAGGTTTTGGCCGGGTTCCCTGTTTCTTCCCTGATAACAGTTTTTCGTTTAAATATGCGCCTTTTCCCTTCTGGGCAGAATATGTATTTCCCTGGATATCACAGATGACAGCCATGCTGATATCATCAAAAGTAGCGATATCGGTTTTATCAGTATAAGCTATGGAAGTGCAGAAAAATGGTATGCCGCATGTGGCATTTGTCGAGCCGTCGATTGGATCGACCACAAGCATGAACTCAGGATGCTTGCCGACAACGCGGTCGCCAAGCTCTTCAGAAATTATCCTGGCAGAAAGGCCACGTGACAAAAGAGCATTATCAAGCGCCTTTTCAGCCGCCATATCCATTTTGCGCGTTATATCCTTGGGGCGCTGCACAAGCATTTCACCATAATCCGCATTACTCTTTATGAATGAACTTATTGTGTCCCTGACCTCGATCCCAATTTCAACTAAAGTTTCAATTCTCATGTATTTTTAATCCAAACAATGAAACAATGGCATTAACTGCTTTTTCTGCACTCATATCTGGTCTCAACCTGTCACTATCTATCACAACTATCGGATTAAGAGGTTCTTCATAAGGAACATTTACACCCGGAACATTAGCGCCAGAGCGTGCTGCTTTTACATATATTCCTTTTGGCGAGAAAGCGGCTTTCCTGTGCGCTTCGCGTTCCATGCAAATATCAAGGGGGCAGCGGATAAATATTTCAGCAAATTTGGGGATAAGGCTTCGTGCAGTGTCGCGGTATTTTCGTTTATTGGCGGTCGCATCGATAAAAACATTTATGCCGTTTTCCACAAGTAATTTTGCCATATAAACGAGGGATAAATACACGATAGTTCGTTCATCATCCGTATATTTCGGAACAGGTGTGAGAACTTTTCGTATTTCATCAAGCTGGAGTATCTTTACCTCGATCCCTTCGTTCTTAAGAATTGCCGCTGACCGTGAAGCTATTACTGTTTTTCCGCTTCCCGGAAGACCTGTGAACCACACTGCAAAAGCCATGATATCCTAAAAATAAGAATTCACATTCTTATAATCAAATTCTTCGCTATCCAGGATATTATTTATGAAGTTAAAGATCTTTGTCCTGACAGATGGATCAAGATTGGGATACCATATCGGGCTTGCAACAACAACGCTCCTGAAAACATAGAAAGGCTGGATCACCTGTAATAGCTCTTTATCTCCTGTTCTTTTCAGATAATTCTCGAAGAAGAGCTCATACATTTCCTTAAAAGGACCTTTCAGTTCCCCATATTTCTGGAGAGAATAGAACAGGTAGTTCATCGTGATCGATGAAACATCATCTGCAGCTTCTCCCCATTCACCCCTGCTCCTGTCAAGGACTGTGAAATCAGCCCCTTCCCGAAACATTATATTCCATGGATGGAAATCACCATGCGTCATGCACAAGCGGCTGGTCTTGCTTTTTAGTTTATAGCGCCAGTCAATGCATTTCTTTTCGATTTCACAAAGGTCATCCCATTTTATGAAATCAAGATCCGCAGGATAGCTATCAGTCAAACCCATGATACATTCGCCATGTCCCACAAGATCCCTGATCTTCCTGATATACAATTCAGGGTCATCATGTTTTATTGTGTGGATGTCTGCAAGATACGATGACATTGCAAGGGTTCTGTCCCTGTCACGAGAGGTAAGCTTTCCATCTGTTTTTATCTTTTCAAGATCAAGGAAATACTCTTTTCCTTCGATCTTTTCCATTAAAATGAAATATTCTTCCGCTTTTCCTGATGAGAACAGCTCGCCTTCATGTGAAAAATAGCCAACGTCAAGCGACTTTACATGCTTAGGCATCCTGTTGAAAACCGAGTTTTGCCAGATGAGAATTTGCGCCCTGTCGGAAAAATGGTCATGACCGAATCCTTTCTGGATCCGCATGGATGAGAGCACAACAGAATGCGCTTTTCCGTCGGCTTCAAATTCGATCAGGTACGGCTTGCCATAACCAAAGCCTTTTACGCCTTCTTTTACTTCTTCAGGCATTGTGCCAAGCTCGCCGACCCTGGTAACTTTTGCGCTGCCGTATAATCCTTTCAGATAATTCTCAACTGCTTTTACCCGGAGCTGCATCTTAAGTACCCATTGTCCATGAATGAAGATATTTATTCTGCTCTTCGGTTAATGTTTCGATCTCGATGCCCATTGATTCAAGTTTAAGTCTTGCCACCATTGTGTCAACTTCCTGCGGGACTTTGTAAACCTGGTTTTCAAAGGTCTCTCCCTTTTCAACGATCAATTTTACAGCAAGAGCCTGGTTGGCAAAGCTCATGTCCATGACTTCAGGCGGATGTCCGAATGCGCTTGCTAGATTCACAAGCCTGCCTTCAGCTAAAAGATAAATACGCCGTCCGTCTTTCATTGCAAATTCCTGTACGTCATTTTTTATCTGGCTTACTTTCTTTGATAACTTTGTAAGTCCTGGGATATCTATTTCCACATTGAAATGACCTGAATTGCAGACAAGTGCCTGGTCTTTCATGACCTCAAAATGCTCTTTCCTGATGACTGAGATATCTCCAGTTACGGTAATGAATACGTCCCCTACCTTTGCGGCTTCCCTCATTGGCATTACCCTGTAGCCGTCCATGACAGCTTCAAGGGCTTTCCTTGGTTCAACTTCAACGACAACTACATTTCCGCCAAGCCCGCGTGATCTTGACGCAACACCGCGTCCACACCAGCCGTATCCGGCCACAACTATTGTTTTTCCTGCGAACAGGACATTTGTGGCGTTCATTATCCCATGTAAAGTGCTCTGTCCTGTACCATACTGGTTATCGAACATCATCTTTGTCTCTGCGTCATTAACTGCGACGACAGGATATTTGAGTGCGCCTTCAGCCGCCATTGCCCGAAGCCTGATGACGCCTGTTGTTGTCTCTTCACATCCGCCTAATATATCTTTTATGAGGTTTGTGTGCTTTGAATGGACAAGAGCGATCGTGTCTGCGCCATCGTCAAGCGTTACGTGGGGCTTGATCTTTAGCGCTTCTTCCAGGCATTCATAATATTTTTTCTCGTCCATGCCTTTGATCGCATAGGTTTTTATCCCGTCAGAAGCAAGAGCCGCCGCCACATCATCCTGCGTGCTCAGGGGATTTGAGGCCGTGAGTGCAATATTTGCGCCGCCGGCTTTCATGGCATAAATGAGATTTGCTGTTTCAACTGTCACATGGAGGCATGCCACGACATTGATTCCTTCAAGGGGTTTATCCTTCTTGAATTGGTCTTTTATTATTGAAAGTACGGGCATGTGCCTGCGTGCCCATTCTATTCTTTGCTTTCCTTCCTCTGCAAGGTTTATGTCTTTTAATATGTAATCTTTCATAATCTTCACTCAATTGAATTTTTAAAACGGATTTTAAATGCTTCATATATTATTAAACTTGTTGGTTTTTCTGACGACTATGATTTATACTAATTTTATAATAGATATAAATAAGGCAACAAACAATTAAAGCTTGATAAATATGGAACATTCAGGATTTAAAGATTTAAAATTATCAAGAGAGATGCAAAAAGCAATTGCAGATATGGGGTTTGAAGAGGCCACCCCGATCCAGGCCCAATCCATTCCAATTATGCTGGAAGGAAAAGACGTGATCGGACAGGCGCAAACAGGCACGGGCAAGACTGCCGCATTCGGTATTGCAGCTATTGAGAAGGTTGATCCGAAAAACCTGGCAGTACAGGCCGTTATTTTATGTCCCACAAGGGAGCTGGCTATCCAGGTATCAGAAGAACTGAAAAAACTTTCAAAATATAAAAAAGGCATAGAGATCCTTCCAGTTTATGGTGGGCAGCCCATTGACCGCCAGATAAGGGCATTAAAAAAAGGCGTCCAGATAATTATTGGCACACCGGGGCGCGTTATGGATCATATGGAACGCCGGACTTTGAAACTGGAGGGCGTAAAAATGATGGTTCTGGATGAAGCTGATGAAATGCTGGATATGGGATTCAGGGAAGATATTGAACTCATAATGAAAAAGATCCCTCTGGAAAGACAGACCATTCTTTTCTCCGCAACTATGTCAAGGGCTATTCTTGACCTGACAAAAAGATACCAGAAAAAACCGCAAATGATCAAATTGGAACATAAGGAAATGACTGTTCCGGAAGTTGAACAATTTTATTATGAAGTCAAATCACAGTTAAAACCTGAAGTACTTTCACGTTTGATCGACGTTAATGACATTAAATTATCACTTGTGTTCTGTAATACGAAAAGACGCGTGGATGAACTGGTTGATATCTTAAAATCGCGAGGATACCTTGCTGATGGGTTACACGGGGATCTGCAGCAAAGACAAAGAGATATCGTCATGTCCAAATTCAGGAGAAAAGAGATCGAGATCCTGGTTGCAACTGATGTTGCAGCCCGCGGGATCGATGTGGGAGATATTGAAGCTGTATTTAACTATGATATTCCTGCTGATGATGAAAATTATGTCCACAGGGTCGGAAGAACTGCAAGAGCAGGTAAAGCAGGGCGCGCAATTAACTTTGTGACAGCAAGAGAAGTTTACAGGATAAGGCAGATACAGCAATTCACAAAATCCAGGATAATTGCCCAGAAAATTCCTTCTGTAAGTGATATCGAAGAGATCAAGACAAATCTGCTCCTTGAAAAAGTTAAAAAGATCGTTGATGCCGGGCATCTTGGAGAATATACTAATATGGTTGAAAAATTCACCCAGGAAGATTATACTTCTTTGGAGGTTGCGTCTGCGTTGTTAAAGATGGTGATGGGCGAAGGGAGCAAAGAAGAGACAGTTAAAAGTAGAAAGTGAGATTCTGTTCTCATAAACAAAAAACCTATTGGCTTTCGAGAAATAAAAGGTTTTATGCTTTTTATTTTTAGTTTTCCATTATTTTTAAGCGTTTCGCAAGAAGTAACCAGTATGTAGAGGAGTATCTAATAGGTACACGTTGTTCAAGTTGGTTGTATAAACTTAATAATATACATTTGGGATAGGCTTTATAAAGCTTTTATTATTTCTTATAAACCACCAAGCTTAATCAAATCACCGATTAATAGATACGTTTGAATAATTGCCCGTTCTGCCTCATCTTTAGTAATTTTTGAATGAGCTCCTTTACAGGTTAAATGATATAAAGTATCTATTCTATTTCCAATATATTCGATCTCACTCTTGATTAATTCTCCATTAGTATCATTTTCAATTTTTTCTGATGTAAAAGCCCAAAGTCTGTTTATATATTCCTCTTCTCCCACCTTTCTTCCATTTATGAGAATATTTTTTGGAGGATAAATAACATCAGCAAAATCTTTTAAAATTCTTCTGCATGTCAGCACACCTTGAGCCCAACTTTCTGGAGTGTTTTCTCTAAGACGTTCATAAGCGGATGCAAACTTTTCTACAGCATCTGGACAAATCTCAATAAGCTTTGAATCAACTATTTTTTTATTTTCATCAAATATTGTTTCTATTACACCGCCAAAACGTAATTCCAGCCATTGTTTTGTTATTATGTCATATATCTGGTCACTAATATATTCATATGTTCCAACTACAACTCCTCGTCCCAACATCCCAAATCCGCTTGGTAGAGATAATTCTTCCAATTTAGCTTTAATCCAAGAGAATTCATCCTCTTTCTGAACTAATTTTGCAAATCTATCTGTTTTTCTTAATAGACCCATTAAACTTAGTTCATTACTTTCAATTCCCCTAAGTATTTCTTCACATAATCTTATTCCCTCAATTATTCTTTCATCAACCATAGTAAATTTTCCTGAATATTTATAAAACAAGATTATTTAACTTAAATGTTCCGTAATGTACACCATTCAGGCGACTGCAAGCCCGGAGACAAGGAATGAGACAAACATGCCTCTTATTTAAGGATTACATCAGCGATTTGAATATAATATATTTTAAAAGACAAAAAGTATATTAGAATAGCAGCCATTAGGCTATATTTGAATGCCAGTATATGAATCCATTATTAAATATATTGAATTACTCGAAGCAAGTCCTTGGTTCGGATTTGTGGGTTTTTTATTGGCAATTATAAGTATAGCAGCAACCATTGTCATATATCAAAAAAGCAAGAGAGTAAAAATACCCTGCTATTCTATTCGAAGTACTTCTCTTGTTAGAGATTTAGTTAGTAAAATTGAACCCTTGAAAATTTTTTATTCCAGTGAACCGATTGAAAATTTAACTGTCACTAAAATGATGTTTTGGAATGCAGGTCAGGATACAATCAATAAACAAGACATCGCAAGTGCTGAACCAATAACTGTACAAGTTAAGGAAGGATATAAAATTCTTAATCCACCCAAAATAATACAAATGAAAAACCCAGCTAACCAATTTTCTATAACAAGTAATCAATCATTTATTACATTGAATTTTGATTATGTAGATAAAGATGAAGGGGTGATTATTGAATTTTTTCATACAGGTAAATCAAGCGAGGATGTCCAAGTTCGTGGTAAAATAAAAGGAGTGGGTGAACTCAAGTATAAGGATGTCCCTAAAACAAATGAATATTTACTTAGTTTTTTTGGCTTGATTACAGCAGGTCTCCTCTCAGCATTTTCAGCTATTTTTTTAGATAATTTTACATCCACTAATATTATATTTATAATCATAATAATTATTATATATCTGGCAAGTGTTATTTTTTATGTTTATAAACCCCATCTAAAAAATAAAAAACCCAAAACATTTATTGATTTCTTTACTGAAGAATTTACACGATAAAACATCTTTGGAAAGAGAAAAGCTAAAAGTTCGGTTAGGTCTATTCCCCTCTTCATTAGGCAAACTAAAACCAAATAAGGAAAACGGAAAACAAATACCCTTTGATATTTGACCGCGAAGCCTTACAGTCTTTATTCTGAACCATTCGCCGTTGTCATTCTTCTTGTAACAGTCTTTTCTTAAAAATTCAAATTCTGGTTTTACCGGAAGTAAAGAATCGATTTCTATGTAAACGCAGTTGTCGTTTGGCTTAAACTTTCCTTTTCGGGTTACAACTTTCCAACCCAATACCGCGCAGCCTTCAAGATTATTTGCTCCCAGAATTGGATATATGGATATATTTCTCTAATCGTCTGTATTGTCGCAAGTTTTCGACCCATTCACTCCACCGTTTTTTTTTAAAGTTAATGTATATTATTCAAAAGAGTTTATATAAATATATGCAAGTATATAATATAGTTTGCATTATATACGTCATTTAAAAACCAAGGAATATGGACGAGAATAAAATAAGTTTGACAGAATTCATACAAATAAACGCTCCCTTATTAACTGCGTTTGGTGTTTTTACAGCGTTAGCCGTGTATTTTAAGAACAGTGGTCTCCCCGACACCAGTGTCTTTTCTCCTTTGTTTTTATCACTATTAATTATTTTTGAACTGTATATAAATATACTACGGGAAAAAAAGAAAGCTTCGACCACATTAAGTCTTTTTGAAGGGGGACTATCTATTGTTCTTATTTCAGTTTTTATTGATATTTTGTCGGCATATGCTATTGGAAGATCGATGTTTGGTATGGCAGTAGCGATATGTATTTTTGCTATTTTATATCCCCGATTTAAAAAACATTTAGAGAATAAATTCGAGACACATAAAAAACTTTTAGCATTACTATATTTAGTAGTCTCAGTTATGTGGTATTATGTAATCGTTGAGTATATAAAATTATTAAATTTTGAACCCTCATACAAAGAAATACTTATAGGGTTAGCAAGTATTATCATACTTCCATCTGTGATTTTGATAGATTATTTGTTTAAAAATAAGAAAATACAATGACACTTATCTTGGAATGAGAGTGTAAATAAATATTCATTCAATAAGCCCCGTTCCTTACAAGAATAGTATTGCCCATCCTCGCCCATAATTACATGGTCTAAGAGCGAAATCCTAATAACTTCGCCCGCTTGGTATAATTTCTCAGTAATTGCCAAATCCTCATGGCTTGGAGTGGGATCGCCTGATGGATGAGTGCAAGCAAAGAGTACCGATGCTGCACTGTTTAAAATCGCTTCCTTATTCGCAATCAAAAAATCCAAAATGCGGGATTTCGGAGTGTCGCTGAAGAGTTGGATAAGCAGCGAATTTATGTCGTCTTTTTTTTAAGTCGTTTTTTTCGGTCATAAAAATCACATATATAATATGAAAAACCTAATCCGTTATGAAACAATCTATAATGGGTGAGTGCTAAACTATACCGCGACATATGGAAGGAAACCCGCCGTCCTGTAATCGATATATCCCGCCACATTATTATTTTTTGTCTGAATATTTTAGGTCTTTGGATTATGATCCAACTTACAGATATTTTATTCCCGAACATACCTTTAGCGGTCAAAGCAATGGCGTATCTCTCTGAAATCGCTATAGTCGTTCATTTTGCTAAAGATAGTTTTTGATTTAAAGGGGATGATGATTTATGAAATCAATAGGTAGAAATTTTATAAGGGTAAAACCTATTAACCCCCAGAACAATAGAAAAAGCCCAGGCAAGACCATGAAAGAAATACTTGAAATAATTGAAAGTAATCCAAAAATCCCCCCTAAAGAGATCGCGACCATGACAGGGCTCACGGAAGCACAGGTCGCCTCAAAGATTACGGAAATGGAAAAAAACGGGATTATCCGCAAATACAAGACCGTGATCGACTGGGAAAAAGCAGGCGAAGAATATGTTTATGCCATAATCGAGTTAAAAGTCGTTTTGCGCTCAAGAACGGGATATGATGCGATCGCAGAAAGGATCGCCAAATTCCCTGAAGTCGTATCAGTCCGCCTCATTTCAGGAGGTCATGACCTTTCATTGACCGTGCGGGGAAAATCAATGAAGGATGTAGCATTTTTCGTGGCTGAAAAAATTGCAACGCTTGAACAGGTGCAGGGTACTGTAACTCATTTTGTCCTTCGCACATATAAACAGGACGGGGACATATTGTTTGAGAAAGAACGCTCAGAACGCCTGGCTGTATCTCCATAGTGAGAATTTATGTCAGGAAAATTCATAGCGATAAATGTAAAAAATATTCCTCCTTCGGGAATAAGGAAATTCTTTGACCTTGTTCTTGAGATGGAAGGTGTTATTTCATTAGGTGTAGGTGAGCCGGATTTTGTAACGCCGTGGCACATAAGAGAGGCATGCATCTACTCGCTTGAGAAAGGATTCACGACATATACATCAAATTCTGGTCTTCTTGAATTAAGGGAATTGATATCAAAATCCTACAAAAAGGACTGCATGGTTGATTATAATCCGCGAAACCAGATCCTCGTAACAACAGGCGTGAGTGAGGCCGCTGATCTTGCATTCAGGGCAGTCATAAACCCGGGCGATGAAGTAATAATACCGGAGCCGTGTTATGTTTCATATAAACCAAGCGTTTCCATGGCTGGCGGGAAACCTGTTCCTGTAGCGACTTACAGGGAGAATGAATTCAGGGTCACGTCCGAACAGATCAAAAAGAGCATTACCAAAAAGACAAAGGCGCTGGTCCTCAGTTACCCCAATAATCCCACAGGCGCTATCATGAGAAGAAAAGACCTTGAAGAGATCGCTGATGTTGTAAATGAAAATGATCTCATGGTTATTTCAGATGAAGTGTATGGCAAATTGACATATGAAGGCGTACATACATGTTTTTCTTCAATATCAGGAATGAAGGACAGAAGCATAATATTGAACGGTTTCTCAAAATCACATGCTATGACTGGTTTGCGCATCGGCTTTGCGGCTGGAAGCGAGGAACTCATAGCAGCCATGACAAAGATCCACCAGTATGCCATGCTGTGCGCGCCGATAACCGCCCAGATGGGCGCTATTGAAGCCCTGAAGAACGGCAACGGTGAAATGGAAAAGATGGTAAAAGAATATGACCGGAGGCGCCGCCTGATCGTCGATGGATTCAATAAGCTTGGTCTTGATTGCTTTGAACCTCTGGGAGCTTTTTATGCATTTCCAAGCATTAAAAGTACGGGTTTGACATCCGAAGAGTTCGCGGGAAGGCTCCTGAAAGAAGAAAAAGTGGCAGTCGTTCCTGGTGATGTATTCGGTGAATGCGGCGCAGGGCATCTTAGATGTTCGTATGCAACCTCGCGCGAACAGCTTATTGAGGCGCTTTCACGGATCGAAGCTCTTCTTGATAAGATTTGATCGCAAGATCAAATCTTAGAGAGATTTCAAGAAAAAAGCGCGTTCACCAAAAATCGAAAAATATATCCAAGATAGAGGTATCCATATTCATAATAAAGAGGAATCTCAATGAAAAGAAAATTCGATCAGGTATATCAATTCAAGATCACTCTCAAGGAAACTAAACCACCAGTATGGCGGAGAATACAGGTTCCGCAGACCTATACATTCTATGACCTCCATGTCGCTATCCAGGATGTCATGATCTGGTCGGATTACCATCTCCATGAATTTGAAATTAAGGATCCTTCGACCGGTCTGAAGGTGGCAATAGGGTTTCCAGAAGATGAATTCGGAAGAGATATCCTTGTTGGGCAGAAACAGAAGATAGCTAAGTATTTTTCCTTGGAAAATCCGTATGCGGATTATATTTATGATTTCGGTGATTTCTGGCAACATAAAATACAACTGGAAAAAATTCTCCCACGAGAAGAGAGCATTGAATATCCGATATGCATCAAAGGAAAAAGAGCATGTCCACCTGAGGATGTTGGCGGGATAGGAGGATATGAAGATTTCCTGAAGATTCTCAAAAATCCAAAGCATAAAGAATATGAAGAGATGCTGGAATGGGCAGGTGGAGAATTCGACCCGGAACAATTCGACTGCGAAGAGATAATTTTTATGGATCCTGCGAAGCGTTTGAAAATGGCCGGGTTTTGAGCATGGTTGTTTCGGTTGATTAAGTAATATTCATCAAATCAAAGGAACGCGAATGACGCTGATTATGGTTGGGAGGAGGGCGAAAGTCACAGAAATAAAGCCATGGTTTTTTCCGTCTGGGCTCCGATAAATTTAATATCAATTGAAGCAATTGTTTTAATTGTGCCTACTACGATTACAATAAATGAGAGAACAAAAGCAAGGCTATCAGATTATAAATTTGGTGATTGGACATTTGATACTGTTCTAAATATGCTTATGGATGAGGTATCAATTGAGGATATAAGCGATGAACATATAAAAGAACATTACCGTCGCCTTGCAGATTTTAAAGGGATTACAAAAGAAGAATTTAAGTCTCGAATGAAGGAAAGAATTTCAAGCTGAAGTTGATATAATTGAGCAGAGACATAACTCCATTCGAAGTTCTTATCGATGAAAGAGTTGAAAAAGATTTAGAAAAAGTTCCAAAGTATATTGTTCGGAAATTTATTAAACTGCTGGATGAATTTGAGAAGGATCCTATTCGACCTAGATCTGGTTTTGATTTAAAGCCAATGGAAGGATATCCAAGTAATACGTTTAGATTAAGAATTGGTAATTATCGGGTTCTTTATGCTGTCGATCCTGAGTTTAAGAAAGTCAGGATAACTTCAGTTCAGCATAGAGGAGATGCATATAAATAAAAGATTGTAACTCAATTTCTCCTCATTGATCGAAAACAAAAACCAGATCGATCGCATCCCTGTGCATCCGCGCAATCCACATTCTATATCGGCTGCCGCTGTTTGTGATGGGGGGAGGGCGAAAGTCCAGGAGGGAAAGCCCTGGGTTTCAAGAACAGACATATGAAGGCATCAGGCCAAGAATTATAGGACATAACTGAATCCCAGGCGATATTTTTAGACAGGATCGACAGGATTTACAGGATTTGCTAAAAAATCGTATCCTGTCGATCCTGTGAATCCTGTCTAAACATTATGTTAAAAGAAAAAAGCAACTTTGTGCAGTTCCATCCGTGTGCATCCGCATCATCCGCGCAATCCGCATTTCATATCGGCTGCCGCTGTTTGTGATTGGGGGGAGGGCGAAAGTCAAGATGGCAAAACCTTATTTTCAAAAAGCAGACATATAAGGACATAATAGTCCTAAAAAATAGGACATTACCACAATAAAAATTATCCAGTCACTCCAAAAAAATTTAAGTACGACTAAATACTTATAAGACTTTATATAAATAACTGCTGAGGAGAATTTGAGCAAAGATCTTAATGAATTTTTTACACGAAAACAAAGGATCGATTGTATGCTCAAAGAGCAGGGGTGGGTTGTGGGTGATAGAGGAAAAATAATTATAGAAGTCGATACAAAACAATCCGACTTTCGCGCCCAGAACTATAAAACAGTCTCTGAAACCCTGAAAAACGACATGGAGAGTAAGTATGTTGATTATCTGCTTTTAGACAGATTTGGGGCGCCGATAGCCATCATCGAAGCAAAACGAACATCAAAAGATCCGATCCTTGCAGCCCAAAAACAGGCACAGGAGTATGCGAATGACATTAAAGCGCAGACTGGATTAGATGTGTTTATATTCTTATCAAATGGGTACGAGATATGGTTCTGGGACAGGGAACATTATGGGCCAAGACAGGTAAAAGGATTTTTTTCACAGAGCGATCTTGAGAGGTTGAAATTCCAGGGTCTGGCAAGAAGAAAATTGACTGATTTTGCGATCGACAGGAGAATTGTTGACCGCTCAAAAAGTATCGAATCCGCAAAAAGAGTTCTGGAGCATATTCAAAAAGGAAATCGCAAAGCGCTTATCGTGAAGGCAACCGGTACAGGAAAAACAAGAGTGGCCATGGCGATAATCGATGTACTTTTCAAAGCGGGCTGGGCTGAAAAGATCCTTTTCCTGACTGATAGAAGGGCGCTTCGAAAACAGGCGTGCGATGATGGATTTAAACGATTTTTCCCTGAAGAGTCAAAATCCATGATCCACTCAGGTGTTTTTAACAGGAATTCGAGGCTTTACGTTTCAACGATACAGACATTCATGGAGATCTATAATCAAAAGGATAGTTCCGGGAAATATATGATCTCACCAGGGGAATTTGATGTTATTATTTCGGATGAAGCTCATCGTTCCATATACAACAAATGGAAAGATGTTTTCACGTATCTTGACGGGATACAAATTGGTCTTACTGCAACGCCTGCTGATTTTATCGAAAGGGATACTTTCAGGTTCTTTGGCTGTGAAAATAAAGTTGCTACAGCGCTTTATGATTACGAGGAAGCTGTAAGGGATGGCGTGCTTTGTGATTTCAGGAAGAACATATCGGGCGCTCGAACTCATTTCCAGATCGAAGGTATCAAAACACCGGATCTGCCTGCTGGCGAGATAAACAGGTTATCCGGAGAGGGTATTGATCCGTATGAGATTAATTTTGAAGGAACTGATCTTGAGAAGAAGGTGGCTGTAAAAGGAACAAGTGAAGCTATTGCCAGGGAATTCATGGATAATTGCCTTGTTGATAAATCGGGAACTCTTCCTGCAAAAACAATTATATTTGCTATCTCAAAAATGCATGCAAAGAGACTATGGGAAGCTTTTGAGAAACTATATCCAGAACATAAAGGAAACCTTACACGTGTGATTGTTTCAGAAGACCCAAGGGCTCAGGCTTCGATCAAAGAATTTAAGGAAGAATCGATGCCAAGGATAGCGATATCGGTTGATATGCTAGACACCGGCATTGATGTCCCTGAGGTCTGCAATCTTGTTTTTGCCAAGCCTGTTTTTTCAAGGATCAAGTTCTGGCAGATGCTGGGAAGGGGGACGCGGTCTGATAATACCTGCAATCATAAGGAATGGCTGCCCGATGGGAAAAAAGTATATTTCAAGGTGTTTGATTTCTGGGATAATTTCGAGTACTGGGACATGCACCCGGAGGGCGACCAGAAAGAGTCCGGGGAAGCGATTACGAACAGGATATTTCTTATCAGGCTCAGGCAACTTGAGCATTGTCTGAATGCCGGCGATGTGGAGAAAGCGGAAGGTATTAAAAAGAAGCTCCTTGAAGATATTGCATCGCTGCCAAAGGATTCGGTGAGTGTTCGGGAGAGCCTGAGGGATGTTGAGAAAGCACTTTCCCCGAAGCTCTGGGACAATGTGGGACTTGATCCCGTTGAATTCCTGAAGAAGAAAATCACTCCGCTAATGAGATTCAAGCAGGACGTGAACCTGAATGAGGCTTCTTTCACGCTTAAATGCGAAAAACTGGGTGTGGCAATCCTGCATGGGGACAAGGAGGAGGTGGAACGGTTAAAACCAAAGATAGGAGAGATGGTGGACTGCCTGCCTGAAGAGCTGAATGTAATCAAACCAAAACTGGCATTCAAGGAAAAAGTGCTTTCAAACAGGTTCTGGGAGACTGTTTCTTTTGAGGATTCTCAAATGCTGATATCGGAGCTTGCTAAACTGATGAAATATATGGCATCAGAGCCTCGAAAGACTATTGTCCTTGACATGGATGACATGATACAGCAAAGGAAACTTATCGAATTCGGACCTGATGCGAAGCAGGAGTATGTGAAGGTCTATAAAGAGAAAGTTGAGGACAGGATAAAGAAGCTGGCTGATGAGCATCCTGCTATCCTGAAGATTAAGAATAATGAGATGTTGACCGAATCTGACCTTCATGACCTTGAATTGACTCTTAACAATCCTGAATTGTATATTACCGAAGATGTTTTGCAGAAGGTTTATACTCAAAATAAGGGCACTCTGGTGCAGTTCGTCAAGAATATCCTGGGATTATACAAGTTCCCTGACCCGGCTGTGAGGATCAAGGATGCTTTTGATACTTATATTATCGAGAATAGCAGGCGCTACAACGCTGACCAGCTTAATTTTATCCGGACTGTGCAGACGGTCTTTTCAAAGAAGAAACACATAGAATATTCAGAGCTATATGATGCGCCGTTCACGAATTTTGGTATTAATGCGCCTATGCCTATGTTTACTGAAGGTGAATTGAATGATTTTATTAATATCTGCGGTACTTTGGAGAAGGAGATTTATGCAGAGGCTTAAGAGAATAATTGAAGTGAAGAAAAAGCTTGACACTATCGAGGAAATAATTATTCCCAGCGAAAAATTTTCTGAAGAAGAATTTCAGGAAATAACCCGATTAAAAGAAGAATCTTTGAAGGGAGAATATGTCAGATGGAGTGATTTTAAAAAGGAGTTGTCTTAAGTGACTTCTTATGAAGTGGTCATTATTGATATTGACACAAAATAATACTTTCACACCGCTTGGCAATACTATATATTATCTTAAATCAAATATGAGACCACGTTTGAAAATCATTACAAATAATAAAAAAATATTGGATAAAAAATGAATATTACCAAAATCGAATGGACTGACTATAGCTGGAATCCGATAACAGGCTGCAATAATAGATGCATGTATTGTTATGCAAAAAAGATGGCAACTCGCCTTAAAGGACGCTCTGGATATGATAGAGAAGCTCCTTTTAAACCCACTTTCCATCCGGAAAGATTGGGACAGCCCCTTACAAAAACGAAACAGTCAATGATATTCACATGTTCAATGGGAGATTTTTTTGATATTGAAGTAAAAAGCAGCTGGCGTGAAGATATTTACAGTGTTATGGAAAAGGCAAAATGGCATGCTTATCAGATTTTGACAAAGCAAAAAATAATTGAGCCAGAATTTAGAGAGAAATTTCCAAAAAATATGTGGCTTGGAGTTTCGATTGACGGAACATCGAGATATTGGGAAGAGCCGCTTGAGACACTTAAGAAATCATCAGCAATAATGAAATTCATTTCATTTGAACCTTTATTGGGAAATTACTTGCCAGATGACCTCACCGGCATTGATTGGGCTATAATTGGCGCACAATCTGGCGTTGGCGCTAAAAGCGTTGACCAAAAAATAGTAAAAAGAGTTGTTGATTTGATATCCTCTTATGACATACCGCTCTTTGTCAAGCCCAATATTCGAGGACAAATCCCAAAAAATCCGGGTTCAGAATGGGTTTTGCGAGAAGAATTCCCTCAGTCATTTTATAGAGCAAGAAAAAGTATTGAGGCTTAGTAAATGGGACAAATAATAGATCCAGAAGGCAGGGTATGTGAACAAACAAAATGGCATTCGAGACAGAAACATGCTTTTTTGGAAGAGTATCTGAATATCTGGTCTGAGCAGGTTGGAAAGGATGGAAAATCAAACCCGCCCACACTAGATATATTTGATTTATTTGCTTCATTTGGATTTTGTTATTGTCCTGAAGAGAAAAAAACCTGGATGGGGTCTGCTTTGTTGGCTGCTGAATGCCTCAAGAAATATCAAAGTGGGAAATTATTATTTTTAAATACCTATAATCCCGATGAAAATGAACTACAAGCGCAAAAGAAAAATCTTGAAAATGGTTTATCGAATATTCATTTACCAGGAAGAGTAAAAACAGTTATAGAGTCTCTTCCTATCGAAAAAGCCGTTGAATCCGCAATTTCACATGTCAATCCAAATTATCCAAGTCTCTGGATACTTGATCCATATCAACCTGAACATTTACCGTGGGATATTGTTGAAAGAATATGCAAACTTGAAGGTTCTTACCAGGCAGGAAATAGAAGAATTACCAGAAAGCCGGAATTATTCATTTGTTTAATGACTGGTCGTTTGCAGAGATTAACTGGTATGGAAAAGGAAAAAGAAACCGTTGGAATTGCAATGGGACTGGAAGAAAAAATCTGGAAAGAAAAATTAGAAAATTACCGTGATAGCGATGACAATACCAGACGGGCTCTGATTTCCATATATGCTGAAAAAATCGCTGCCTTCTATAAGAAACCGCCAATAATTTTAGAGGTTCCATCCACTGATGGGAATATTGTTTATACTGTATTTTTATGTACAGACAATGATGCAGGTCATTACGTCATGAAGCTGCACAAGCTCCCACAATATCAAAAATGGAGAAAAATAGAATGGGAAAATAGCGCTGAAACTATTTCTGCAAAAAACAAAATTCAACGCAAAGCTGAAAAGTCGGGACAAAAACAATTATTTTTTGAATAAATAGAGGGGAAATGTAAATGAATGGGTTATATGAGATGCAGGAGCGGCCTGTTTTCTTTAGGAAAAACGAACCGCAGATAAACGCAGATTTAATAATCGGGCATCCTCGTTCATCCGGCGCCTTAATACCAGTCTTTGCGCTCTTTGCGTCCTCTGCGGTGAAATCAAAATCTGCACCGCAAAGAGTGCGAAGAACGCAAAGGGGGGAGCAATAAATGGAGGCTCATGAGCGGCGCGCGCTGCCGGAGGGGTGGGAATGGAAGAATTTAGAAAATATCTGCAAAGTTAAGGGTGGCTATGCTTTTAAAAGTGATGAATATACTAAAACGGGAATCCCCGTTATTCGAATATCTAATTTTGACAATGGCGAGTTAGATATAACTAATTGTGTTTTCATTAACTCGAATATATTAAACCAGTTTGATGAATATAAATTGACTGATGACGATATATTAATTGCAATGTCCGGGGCAACGACTGGAAAGATTGGGATTGTGAAACAAACCAAGAAACCTTTACTATTAAATCAACGGGTTGGGAAATTTAGCATTTTTAATGAATGTTTATATAACAAATTTCTTTATTATTTTGTAAATGGAGAATTTTTTAAAAAAGAGGTATTGAAATTTGCATCTGGATGTGCGCAACCAAATATAAGCAGCAAGCAAATAGAAAGTATACAAATCCCCCTCCCCCCTCTTCCAACCCAGCGCCGCATCGTGTCAATCCTCGAAAAAGCTGAGGAAACAAAGAAGCTCAGGGCGCAGGCGGATGAGCTTACGGACAGGCTGCTGCAGAGTGTGTTTCTGGAGATGTTCGGGGACCCGGTGAGGAATCAAAAGGGATGGAAAAAATATACATTTAAAGATATAATTCAAGAATTTAGATATGGGACTTCTATTAAATCCTCTGAAGGAGGATATCCAGTATTGAGAATACCAAATGTACTAAATGGCAAAATAAATTTAAATGAATTAAAATATTGCAACGTAACTATTAGCGAGTATGAAAAAATAAGATTACAAAAAGGTGATGTTTTATTCGTTAGAACAAATGGAAATCAAGATTATGTTGGTAGATGTGCAATAGTTGAAAAAAACCAAGAAGATTTCATTTTTGCTTCTTACTTGATTAGGGCAAAGCTAAAACAGGAAATAATTTCACCATATTATCTAAAAAATTATTTGTTTACTGGGTATGGCAAAAATTTGATGAAAAGTAAAACAAAAACGACAGCAGGACAGTTCAACATTAATACACAAGGATTGGGGGCACTTGAAATCTTGCTCCCTCCCCTCCCCCTCCAGCAAAAATTCGCCCGCATCGTTGAGAAAGTCGATTCCATGTGCCAATCACAGAATCAATCTAAGCAGCAGATAGAGGACTTGTTCAGCGCCCTGATGCAGAAGGCGTTCAGGGGGGAAATTTGAGGTTATGGGAAGGAAAAAGAAACTGGAAAAAGGGATTGATAGCCTTGAAAAACAGCATAAAATACACGAAGAGAAGCTCGCTAAAACAAAGGATGAAAACTTGAAAGAATACTGGAAAAATGAAATCCAGAAATTTGAACAGGAAATCGAAAAAAAGAAGAAGCAGATCGACAGGAAAAAGGGAAACTGATCAGGTTGTTCCCTGCTTTTTCAGATAATCCCCGACAATTTTCTCGTAAACATCTTTGACGTAAGAATTTACTGAATTGACAAGTTTATTCAGCTTGCTTTTTGTCAGAGTTCTCACTTTTTCAGGTAATTCTTCTTCATTTAGCCCATTACCATGTACCATATCCCTCACGATCCTGTAAAGATCATAAAGTTCATCAAAATTACCTTCAGAATATTTAAAATCCAAAGACAGCTCAAGCACATCGCTATAATACAGACGTTTGATCGAATATGCCTGTCTCAGGCGCAGGATGGCAGAATGAATGACACGGGCTTTAATAAAATCATCAGGTTCATTCTTCAGCATCTTTTTAAGATAGTCAAGCTGCCTTATACAGTCCTTGAGTTCAACCTGAAGAGCGATATCATTTATCTTCATTTTAACCAGTTTCTCCCTCAATTCGGCGCCGATCAAAGGCACGCTTTCCCTGAGGACTGTCAGCAGGTACGATGGGGTCAGATCAAGCTGCTTTTTTAACTGGCTCAAAGTAAAGACTTCCACCTGGATATTATGTTCCTTCAGTTCAATCTTTAATTTATCATCTATTTTTTTATGTGTAATGAGCACAAGGTCGTAATCGGAGTCCTCCCTGTGGTCTCCTCTTGCCCTGCTTCCGTGAAAATATAGTCCCCTGACCGTAGTCATGTAAGGCTTCAATGCGGTTTCTACATGTTTCAAGAGTGGAAATCTCTTGACAAAATCAGTATAGGCTGAGTGCATTGGTCTTTCTATCTCAAACCGCTTGCATCGGGTACAGTACGATCCTACCTTTTCTATACCCGGCGCCGATCTTCCATGCCGGATATAAGCTGAGACCATCATAGAGCCACAGCAGCGAGGACGCCTGAATCTGTAGTTGCCTTTTCTCATTAAGATTATTAGGCTTTTTTAGTATAAAAGTGTATACACTCTGTTACAATAATAGCATCGCTGAGTAGGAGCAAATTTTCAATTATGGCAGGAAATGCGGGTCATCTTTGATAGCCGCCAAACATTCATCTTTGAGTACAGACCGAAATAAGCATAGAATATAAATGTTAATCTACCATATCTGATACGCTGGAATAATATTTATATCGTCTATATCATACTATTCAGTTATGGAGTTTCAAAATGCAGAAAAAATTGATCATATCCGACCCTAAAATAATGATGGGAAAACCTGTCATAGCAGGAACACGCATCACGGTTGAGATGATTCTGGAAAAGCTTTCAGCAGATGAAACCGTGGAACAGATACTTGAAGCTCATCCCCGTCTAACTAACGAAGCAATAAAGGCGTCACTTGCATTTGCCGCTCAGGCTTTGCGAGCTGATGTAGTTTATCCGGTTGCTGAGGTCGTTTCTTGAACTTTCTAACTTATAGAATAACAGAATCAGGATAAAACACACAATGCGACTCGCCCCCGAACTCAAATCCAAAATAGACGCCCTCTGGGACAAATTCTGGAGCGGCGGCTTATCAAATCCCCTCTCATCCATCGAACAGATGTCATACCTGATTTTCATGAAGCGCCTTGAAGATATGGATGTGGCTGAGCAGAAGAAGGCGCATGCGAAAAAGCAGCCATACAAATCTGTTTTTGAGGGAAATGAAGATTGCAGGTGGTCAATCTGGAAGCATTATCCTGCTGAAAAGATGCTCACTCATGTAAGGGACATTGTGTTCCCTTTCATCAAGAACATACATGACGGGGAAAAAACGCTCTTCTCCCAGCACATGAAGGATGCGGTTTTCATCATCCCCAAGCCTTCGCTTCTTCAGGAAGCGGTCGCAATCCTTGATGAATTAAATATAACAGCGCAGAACAGGGACACGCAGGGAGACATATACGAATATCTACTCTCAGAGCTTAAATCCGCAGGCAAGAACGGTCAGTTCAGGACGCCAAGGCACATAATCGGGATGATCGTGGAGCTTATTGATCCTGACATCGGCGACAGGATTTGCGACCCTGCGTGTGGAACCGCAGGTTTCCTGATCAATGCCTATGAATACATTATCAGGAAGCACACCAGCCCTGAAATGGTAACGGAGGACGACGAAGGGAAATACTACGGGCTGTATGGCGATAAAATATCAGATAAGAACGCCTGGACAATGTTATGGAGTTCTTTCTATGGATATGATTTTGAGCCCACGATGGTAAGAATATCCCTCATGAACATGGTGCTTCACGGAATTGCGACTCCTAAAATTGAGCTGGTTGATACTTTATCCAAACAATACACAGAAGAGAACAAATATACCGTGGTGCTTACAAATCCACCTTTTAAAGGAAGTATTGATAAAAGCGATATAAACGATCACCTGACAGTGGGCACGACCAAGACCGAACTCCTTTTTGTTGAAAGAATGATGAACCTTCTCCAGATCGGTGGAAAATGCGGAGTCATTGTGCCTGACGGAGTTCTGTTCGGAACTTCAAATGCACATAAAAAGCTGCGAGAGATACTGCTTGAAAAATGCCAGCTTGAAGCTGTCATATCCATGCCTTCCGGGGTTTTCAAGCCGTATGCAGGTGTATCAACCGCCGTTCTTGTTTTCATAAAAGGGGATAAAACCGATAAGGTCTGGTTCTATGATATGGATGCAGACGGCTATTCCCTGGACGATAAACGGAATTTCATAGATGGGAAGGGGGATATACCTGATATCATTCGTAATTTCAGAAAACGATATGAAGCTAGCCCATTAGATAGGAAAGCCAAGTGTTTTTTTGTTCCAATTAGCGAGATAAAAGAAAATGGATATGATCTCTCGATCTCGAAGTACAAGGAGATTGAGTATGAAGAGATCGCTTATGAAAAACCAGATGTCATAATGGGCAAAATAGAAGGACTTGAAGATCATATAAAAGCAAATATTGCTGAGTTGAAAAATATGTTGAAACAATAGGGGAATCATGGAATCAATAATCGAAATCCGAACCATATCAAAATCCTACGGGGACTTCAAAGTACTCGATAACGTCTCCCTTACTATCGAAAAAGGCATCATCTTCGGCCTCCTGGGCCCAAACGGCGCCGGGAAATCGACATTGATAAAAGTCCTGTCCTGCCAGTCAAGACCATCATCAGGCTATGCATTCATATCAGGTCTTGATGTTGTATCTGACAAAAAAGAAGTCCTTTCCATCATTGGGGTCGTGCCTCAGGAAAACAGCTTCTACGATGAGCTGACCATCAATGAAAACCTCATGTTTTTCGGATCATTATATGGTATCTCTTCTATCGAGATCAAGAAACAAAGCCATAAAATACTGTCAATGTTAAAGCTTGAAGAAAAAAGCAACAGCAGGGCAAGCGATCTATCCGGGGGAATGAAAACAAGGCTAAATATCGCATGCGCGCTCATTCACAAGCCGCAAGTTTTGATCCTTGATGAACCAAGCGTGGGGCTTGATCCTGTTTCAAGAAAAGCGCTGTGGGAAACGATACAGGCGGTCAATGGCGAAGGAACTACAATTCTGATCACCACGCATTATATGGAAGAGGCTGACCTGTTGTGTGACCGGATACTGATAATGAACAGGGGAAAAATCGTCATCGAAGGAACGCAGGAAGAACTGAAACGAAAAGTCGGTGAAAAAGTTGTCCTGATAACAAGCTCTCCCGGTAAATATGAAGCGATAAAAAGCAAAGTGGGCTCAATCGAAAAAGTAACATCATGCATCGAGAACGTAAAAGGGCTCAAAATTACTCATACTGATGAGCTTCCTCTCCAGGTGGTTTTTGAAATATTCAAATCGCATGGTGAAAAGATACTCAATGTGGGATCAAGCAGTCCCAGCCTTGAGGACGTATTTATTCATGCTTCAGGAGAAGAGTGGCATTGAGCAGCTTTTCAGTTATTAAGAAAGACCTGAAAGTATATGTCAGGCACAAAAAGACCTTGCTTTTGATATTCCTTGCACCCGTTCTAATAATGATCCTGATCGGTTCAGTGTTCTCAGGAGCATCAGGCGAAGGCCTGAAAGACGTAAAACTGGGCGTGGGCGGCGGGTCAACCCTGGGTGATGACATAATCCAGGAACTCAACAGCAGCAAGATGTTCATTATAATCAAAGAAAATACAACAGACCCTGCAATTATCGAAAATGGCGTAAGGTCGGGAAAATACAGTGCCGGGATATTCATTCCACAGAATCAGACGCAGTCTATGAAATTGTATATTGATAATTCAAGGGTACAGATAGCTCCGGTCATATCCACGGTTTTTCTTACCACTACTGAAAAAATGTCTTATGAGCTTACCCTGGGCTTTATCAGTAAGCTCTGGGAAAACCTGGGAAAGATGGAATCAGAACTTTCCCCGTTGAAGGAGAGCGTTTCTTCAATAAACGGGAATATAGAAAAACTTAACAATGATACGCAGGATGTGCTTTTCCAACTTGATGGGATCGATGCAAAAGGGTTGAACCAATCTGTCAATATGATGAAAAATACACTTGAACAGATGATAACCGACCTGGGGCAGACGTCTATTGATATAAATGCCACGCGAATCGAAATTTCTGACCTTGATAAGAATGTAAGTTCGATCTATAATGACTCTGCAGAATTGAGAGATGACCTGAATCTCGTTGTAGATAGTATTAATTCCACGGATGCGGCACTATTAGGAATCCAGATAGACTTGCAGGGGACTTACACCTCGACATGCGCCATCACTTCAACGCCCCAATGCATAACCCTTGAAAATACTATCCGGCAGGTGACGGATACAAGAGCGCTGCTGCTTGAAAAGACAGACCGGATAAGGTCGCTTCATATTGCGCTTTCAAATACAGCCGCAAAAAGCTATGAATTGCATGAAAAACTGGTACGCACTGACATAAGACTTCAAAATATGCAGGGATTGATCAGCAATTACAGGCTTGAGATCTCAAATATCCAGGGAAATATCTCAAACATAAAGACCGCTATCGTCATCCTGGACGATGTCAAGAAGCAGTCAGCCAATCTCTCGATCCAGATGAATAACCTCTCTTTGGAAATGAATAAAAGTTCTTCAAACCTCGTATCAGAGATCGACAGGACAAAAAGCATCCTTACAGATGTGATAAAAAATTCACCGACCGCTGTTGCAGCACCGGTAAAACTGGAACGTGAACCGGTTTTTAAGGACAGGGCTTATCTGGATTTCCTGATGCCTGCGATCGTTTCTATAGTTTTGATGTTCATTTCATTCATGCTGGCTTCAATAACAATCGTACAGGAGAGGACTAAAAAGACCCTCTTAAGGACACTCCTGACTCCGCTTTCCCTTGGAGAGTTCATATTTGCAAAGACATCAGCGCTTATCCTGATAGCAATGCTTCAGGGAATTATCCTGATAATCGTTGCATATCTCTTCTACGGCATCCTGATCCCGATAAGTCAGATGGGATTGCTGTTCCTTGTGATTCTTGTTTATTCAGCGGCTTTCATTGGCATAGGTATGGCTATTGCAACATTTGCGGAATCTGAAAACACCGCAATGTTAACATCGCTTGTTCTTAGCATTCCCATGCTGTTTTTGTGCGGTGTTTTCTTCCCATTTGAGATAATGCCTCAATTGATGGTAAAAATAGGGAGCGCTCTTCCCATTACTGTGGGAATAAAAGCCCTGGATTCGGTTTTAATATACCGGGAGGGTTTTGATGTACTTGTGGGATATCTTGCGCCGCTTCTGTTATATAGCATTGTAGGGCTGGGGCTTGCTTATATACTGTTGAAGAAGGAGATAATGGACTGAAGGTTCCATGTTTTTCAGGTTTAGTTTGAATCGAACACTGATGACATGGATCGGACGGATTCACACGGATAATAGTATCCGTGCGTATCTGTGTCATCCGCGTCATCCGTGTTCTATTTCATGATTTATCCTCAACAAATGGTATTACTTCACTTTCCTCTCACTCCTTGCCAGCGCGCCTGTCTTGATAAGCTCGGCGCCGAAAGCAACCTTTCTTTTTTGCGCTGCGAAATCCCTTTACGTGCCATATTTTTCGGGGGCAAGAAGCCACTTCCACATCGGCACATATTTTATGATCAGTCCATTTTTTTCAAGACTTCTCTCATAGTCCTCAGTCAAAATAATCCCAGAATCGACTTCAAGTTCTTCCATAGCGCACCAGATGGCCCGTTCTTCGCGCTTTTGCACAGCCTCATCACTTACATTCCATGATACCTGGATAAGCTCTATGATCTTTTGCCCTGATTTTACCACAAAATCAACTTCATACCCATCATTGCTTTTCCAGTAGTAAACTTCATCATTTCGCCGCTTTATTTCAAGGAAAACCACAGTTTCTGCAAGCTTTCCTGTGTCCTGGGAGAAACGCAAACACACGGCATTGCGCACACCAGTATCAGCAGGATATGTCTTTTTGTTCTGCTTGAATTGCATCTTCAGTTTGAACGAAAAAATCGGAAGTTCATATATAAGCAGGGATTCTTTCAGGTAGCCAATATATTTTTCAGCCGTCTCCACAGCAGTCCCGGTAGCCTGTGCTATGCTATTACTTGAATAAAGCGCGCCCTGATTCGTAAGCATGAACCGGCATATCTTATCTGTGATCTCATAAGATGCGCCGTATCTTGAAGAAATATCCCTGGCAAGAATGTCGTTGTAAAGCGAGGTGAGTACCTGTTTTCGCCCGAAATCATCAAGCCCTATTGTTTCAGGAAAGCCTCCGGCTTCAAGATATGCGCCAAGGTAATGGAGGAGTTTGTCCCTGTTATAAGCGAGATATTCAGGCGCGAAATCCTCCCATCCTCTTTTCCTGAGATATTCCCTGAAGGAAAAAGGCATAGCTCCAAATGTTATATGCCTTCCTGTCAACACTCTTCCCATATCCTGTGAAAGCAGGCTTGCAGATGAGCCAGAAATAAATATCCTCTGGAACTTTTTTGTGTCGTAAAGCGTCCTGACCCACCGCTCCCATCCGGTTTTCTGCTGTATCTCATCAAGGAATATGTGGGATATTTCAGGATTTATTTTGAATATCTCTTTCTGAAGCTCTTCGAATGAGGCAGCGTTTATCGATGGATCATCGAAGTTCAGGAACATGATGTCCTTTGCCCGCACTCCCTGGGAGGTCAGATGCTCTGCTACCTGATAGAGAATGGTGGTCTTGCCGCATCGCCTTACACCTATTATGTCCTTTATGTGGGGAGTGCCGAGGCTTTTGATGATGTATTCTGTGATGTCCCTCCTGATGCCTGTGAGGGATGGAGGCATCTTTTGTGCCCACCATGGGTTCCATGAACGGATGGATTGATCGAGCATAATGGATTATTTTGTCGGGAGGGTTTATATATGCTTCGATGATTGTCGAGGATTATGTGGATTTTTGTTAGATGGATGTTGAGGGATTTTTTGTGTAGCGATAAATAGTCGTGCAAAAGATAAATTTAAATGGCTCTCATATTAGTCCCTCATTCCAGCATTTTGCACAAATATGTAATTAATAGTCGTCCAGAATTCTCCGAACATTTCAGCCGAGTTTTTTATGAGGTAACCGCTTACAAATCGAGAAAATTCCAATTCATCCAGGTCTTCATCCAAAAATGGCTTTATTGCATTCTTGCGCATATCATTAAGTTTTGGGATACTCAGCCCCAGTTTCTCAATTGTCTTTGTTGCTGCAACATCTGATTCCATGGCTGGCTTGATTTCACCATCTCCTGTATAGATAAAACGCCCTTCACATCCATTATCTAACGGTGAAATAAGAAGATTATTATCAAACCACTTACCCTTTAAATTCCCACAATGTCTAGGTTCTCCTGGTTCCAATTGGTTTTGGCAGGAGCAGAGCATGTTTGTGTAATCTAAATCATTGACATCTGGGTTGCTTTGAGGCTTGAAATGCTCAATATGTGAATCATCTTCGGTCAATCGACGCTCGCAGTAGCAACAAATATAACCCTGTTCCTTCATGAGCGAAATTTTTACATCCTTCTTTGGTTCACCGCCCAAGTCTTCGTAGGTTGGATGGCAGTTTACATTTGCAAGTGCTTCCTTCCATTGATTAAAAACAGGAGTATTCTGATTTTTTACAATATGCTTCATTTGCCAATCAGCTCTCTGCGTTTGATTAGGACACCTGCCCTCACCAACTCAGGATCAGCTCCAATTTTTTGCTTCAATTCAGCAATCATTTTTTGTGCTTCTTTCAGTTTTCCGGTATTAATTGTTTCAAAAATACTTTTAAGATCAGAATCTACTTCTATAGGTCTGGTGGTATCCAATCCCATAAGGTCTTCAAGTACCCGATCCACATTTTTCCCATATGACTCAGTTGGCTTTTTCGCTACAATGCCAGAATCTGTTTGATTGAGAAGGAACAAGCTATGCGGTTTTACATGGGTGATGACACTCGGTGAATGGGTAGATATGATGAACTGGCAATTAGGAAAAACATTCAATAATCTAGGTACAATCATCTGTTGCCATCCCGGATGAAGATGAAGGTCGATTTCATCTATGAGAACAATACCTGAACCCAAGAGCGGTTTTGTGGAGGCAGGGTTTGCAATTGCCATTCTTCTTGCCAAGTCTCCAATCATTGCAATTAAGCTTTTTTCCCCTCCAGAAAGTTGATTCACTGTTAAACGTTTGCCATTTTTCTCAACTTCCATACGCAAAGGGCTTCTTCGAACAGCGAAATTTGAAAATTCCGGCAAAAAAATTGATAATGCACTTCGAACCGTTTCCAACTGTATATCCGTGAACTGCCTATCTGATTTAAAATTGAACAAACTATGATACTCCCTAAACTTTTCATTTTCAAGATCCTCTCTTTCTCTAAACCACTCAAAAAAAGTCCTGAAATTTGCACCGCTGGTCAACGCGTGATCATAAGCTGTGAGCAGGTCAAATTTATGCAGTCCACGTATTCTGAATGGAATATCAATCACAGCTCGATTCACGGGGTAATACACAAATAGAGGCAAGTTAACTTTTTCCAAAGTTTCAGATATCTTACTCTGAATTCCTATTGTATAATTATTCAGTTCCAGCAGGTTACTTTTGTCTTCTGAAACGGCATGCCCTTTTCGGTTTTTTGACAATTTCCAATCTATCGGTCTGCTGTCTGCTTCACAGGATAGTTGAATTGATGAAACGGACTTATCATTTGTAATATCACTTTCCATGATTGGTCTACCCGATGCCCCTGAACGGCCAATTCTACTAACTGCCCATGAAAGCATGATTGCAATTGCATCCAGAACAGTTGATTTTCCAGAGCCGTTCACGCCAACAAAGACGTTAAGTTTCGGATCTAACTCCAGTGAAAGATCCCGAGCGTCCCGAAAATTTGTCAAATTCAACTTTGTAACTTTCATAACTACCATAGTTCCGACATCTTAGTGTTAATCACTCTTTATGGTTATTATATTATATAGCATTTATAAGTATTCATAAAATGCAACTTGGGCGCAATATCATTTTCCAGTTATTACAACGATGTGAATTAATATTTGCTTATATCTTGAAAATATATGCCACAATTGAAATCCTTAACTCATTATCCTCACAAACCGCCCCGCCTTCCCCAATTCCTCCTCTATCCTGAGCAACTGGTTATACTTCGCATTCCTCTCGCTCCTTGCCGGCGCGCCTGTCTTGATAAGCTCGGCGCCAAGAGCAACTGAAATATCCGCGATCGTGGTATCCTCGGTTTCTGCTGACCTGTGGCTTACTACGACCTTGAACCTGTTCTTCTGAGCAAGCCGCGCCGCGTCAAATGACTCGGAGAGCGTGCCGATCTGGTTCACCTTGAGAAGAAGCGCATTTCCTGCGTTCATTTTAATGCCTTGCTCAAGCCGCTTAACATTTGTCACGAAAAGGTCATCCCCTATGATTATCGTATCCTTCAATTTTTTGGTCAATTGCGCAAAATCTTCGAATGATTCTTCTTCGAATGGGTCTTCGATCGAAAGGATCGGGTAACTATCTACAAGATCAGAATAAAAATCAATCAATTCCCCGCTCGATAATTTCCTGCCATCAACTTTGTATTTTCCATCCTTGTAGAACTCAGTGGCGGCAGAATCAAGGCCAATTGTTATCTTCTTATTATATCCTGCAACTTCAATCGCATCCATAAGTGCATCAAGAGCATCAGTCGTATTCTTAAGCGGCGGGGCGTAACCGCCTTCGTATCCCACATTGACCGCTGAATTGCCGTATTTTTTCACAAGTATAGCGCCAAGGGTATGATAAGTCTCAGCGCCCATGCGCAGGGCTTCAGAAAATGTCTTAGCGCCGCCTGGCTGGATCATGAATTCCTGTATCGCAAGCTCGTTGCCTGCGTGTTTTCCGCCATTTATGACATTCATTGTGGGGCAGGGAAGCGTGAATGCATTTGTACCGCCAAGATAGCGATAGAGCGATATTCCAATGGAATCCGCTGCCGCATGAGCCACAGCAAGTGAAACACCAAGAATGGCATTGGCGCCAAGTCTTGATTTGTTTTCAGTCCCGTCAAGCTCAAGCATTGTTGTATCGATTTCACGCTGGTCGCGCACGTCCATACCCAGGATAGATTCTGATATTATTGTATTGACATTATTAACAGCTTTTGTGACGCCTTTTCCAAGATACCGTTTGTCCTTATCCCTCAGTTCAAGCGCTTCGTTTGTGCCTGTTGATGCGCCTGAGGGAACGCTTGCGCGCCCGAATCCGGTTTCTGTTTCAATATCGACTTCTATAGTAGGATTTCCCCTTGAATCTAAGATTTCTCTTGCATGGATGTGCTCGATCGTGAACAATGAATATCACCGATTGACCTGAATTGACATACTTATATTTAAAACTGGCTTTAAACTTTCTGAAACATATATCATTTTGAGACTTTTATTATTCTGGTACGAAAAAAAACCACAGAGCGCACTGAGGACACAGAGAAAAGGTAACGCTCTGTGTTCTCTGAGTGCTCTGTGGTTCTGGATTCATTTTCCCAGATGAAATTAAGCTGTATAAACTTTCTTGGTGAGCATGTTCCTGTCTTATTTATCTTTTCTCACTCTGCACTACCTTCGCGCCTCGATTCATCGCGATCTTTCCAGTCCTCACCATCTCTTTTATGCCGAACTGGCGAAGCAGCTGCTCAATGGCATTGATCTTCCCCTCATCGCCTGTCACTTCTACAACAAGCGATTTTATGCCAACGTCCACGATCTTTGCCCGGAATATATCCACTATCTGCATAACTTCAGCGCGGGTAGTTGAATCCACTCCAACTTTAATAAGAGCGAGTTCCCTGCTTACTGAATCTTCTGGCGGGATATCACTTACTCTAATTACATCAATGAGCTTATTGAGCTGTTTTTCCACCTGCTCAAGGATATTGTCATCCCCGCTCACAACGATCGTTATACGGGAGGTATCCAGATTTTCAGTAACACCAACAGCAAGGCTTTCGATATTGAAGCCTCTGCGTGAAAACAATCCAGCGACTCTTGTAAGTACTCCAGGTTTGTTCTCAACAAGTATGGCAAGCGTATGTTTCATTTTTGATCACTCCAGATCCAGTATCTCATTGATCGCAGCTCCTGCCGGAACCATTGGTGTAACATTTTCTTCCTTCTCGACCACAAAATCAATGACCGTAGGTCTTCCAGACTTTACAGCTTCAATAATAACGTCCTTTACCTCACTCTTCTTTGTTGCGCGCAATCCCAGTGCGCCGTAAGCTTCTGCAAGCTTCACAAAATCGACGCTTTCTTTCAGGCATGTTGACGAATATCGCTGGTTGAAGAACAATTTCTGCCACTGTCTCACCATTCCCAGGACGCCGTTATTCAATATTGCAACTATTACTGGAATATCGTTCTGGACTACCGTCGCAAGCTCCTGTGAATTCATCTGGAACGAGCCGTCACCTGCTATATCTATGACCGTACATTCAGGTTTTCCAACCTTTGCGCCTATCGCCGCCGGGAAGCCGTACCCCATGGTACCAAGACCACCACTTGAGATAAAAGTGCGCGGGTTCTTATAATTGAAAAATTGAGCTGCCCACATCTGGTTCTGACCGACTTCAGTAACAATTATCGCATCAGGGCATACTTCGCTTATCTGCTCGACTACAAACTGCGGGCGAAGTAGATTATCCTTCTTGTAAGTTAGCGGAAATTCTTTTTTCCATGCATTTATCTTCTTGACCCATGCATCCGTCTTTACCTGTTCGATCTTTACAAATCTTGCAAGGCTTTTCAGGACATTTTTTGCATCCCCGACTATAGGGATATCAACACGGACATTTTTGCCTATCTCTGCAGGATCAATATCTATGTGGATTATCTTTGCATTCGGGGCAAACGCCGAGATCTTCCCGGTAACGCGGTCATCAAAGCGCACACCGATGGCGATTATCAGATCCGATTCCTGTATCGCGTAATTGGCATATCTTGTCCCGTGCATACCTAGCATTCCCACTGATAACGGATGCGCAGATGGGAAAGCGCCCATTCCCATAAGGGTCGTGGTTACTGGCGCCATGATAGTCTCAGCCAGATCTTTCAATTCTTCGCTGGCGTTTGAGAAAATAATCCCTCCGCCAACGTAAAATATAGGCTTTTCGGCTTTAAGTATAAGAGATGCGGCTTTTTTGATCTGCTGTTCATTACCCACATAAGTGGGTTTATAACTGCGCAGTTTAACTTCCTCAGGATATTCAAATTCTATTACTTCAGTCTGGACATCCTTGGGTATATCTATCAGGACCGGACCTGGTCGCCCCGTTCGTGCAATATAAAATGCTTCCTTAAATATCCTGGGAAGATCTTTTGTGTCCTGCACGAGGTAATTGTGTTTGGTGATGGGAAGAGTAATTCCTGTGATATTTGCTTCCTGGAATGCATCACAACCGATCAGCGAACGCGGCACCTGGCCTGTTATTGCGATTATCGGTATAGAATCCATATATGCGGTTGCAATACCTGTAACAAGGTTCGTGGCTCCAGGCCCTGAGGTTGCAAGACAAACACCAGTTTTGCCGGTAGCTCTTGCATATCCATCTGCAGCATGTGCCGCAGCCTGTTCATGCCTTACTAATATATGCCTGATATTTGCATCGTATAATTCATCGTATAGAGGAAGTACTGTCCCCCCCGGATATCCAAATATTACTTCGACATTTTCGCAGTAAAGCGATTCAATTACTGCGCGCGCACCTGGCATTTTGGGTTTGGTCATTTTTATCTACCTTTAACACAGACTGATATTGTATAAATATTTCTAAAATTTTGGTTTTATCTAATCTTGGGTTAAAATTTTCCTCAGATTGAGCATATCTTGACTTCTGTCATAATAAACATTAGGTTTTCTGATATCATACTTTTATTTCTATAAATGATGGCATAAGTATTCGCACATAAACCAAAATCGAAAAAATATATTAGCCTAAGATTACTTTATATGTCATCGTTTTAGAGAAACAAATGAAATGGAACACAGATTTCACGGATGACACGGGCGCGCCGAGCAAAGCTCAAATTCGCCAGCTGGTGAAAATCCAGCATGAGGAAAGGCTAGCCGCCACCTCAGAACTGAACCCCACACCCGGTCTGGTAACAGGCTGATGTGAT